>Ga0209367_1002133_pt1 | contig 25739 bp, 14 predicted proteins | sample WorMetLIZISLAND2_FD_187412 | JGI IMG/M metagenome (GOLD analysis project Ga0209367, IMG submission 187412) | Marine gutless worms symbiont microbial communities from Max Planck institute for Marine Microbiology, Germany - Olavius geniculatus... ... | reverse complement strand
GCGGAGCGAGGGTGATCCTAATCCTCGGGGCGGGGCGGATCGTCGGGGCGGATCAAAATACAGTCTGAATCCTCGGGGCGGATCATACGGTTCACGAATTCTCGAAGCGATCGCATGGCCTTGGATCAACTCGGGGCAAACTTTATAAATCTCGGATCAAGCTGTGTCGGCATTTATATAGGCCTATACAGCGCGGATCTCACTCCTAGAAGTTATCTATTAGTCTATAGGCCTCGGATCAACTCGGGGCAAACTTTATAAAATTCGGATCAAGCTGTGCTGGCAAAAGGTTCATTATCATATCCAAAGGCGAAGGCAAACAAACCACAGTCATCAGATCCACTCTGCCTCTCAACGGCCATTATGCGCAGAGTGATGAGGTCACCCCGTAGATTGAGAGCTGATGAAATTACTTTCACACATTCGGGTCTTGGTGGTAAGTGAAGGCTGCAATAAATGTTGACAATGTTAGCTGGGCAAGCTACTGTACTGCAGGTGATCCAGTGTTGTTTAAATGCGCATGGCTCGTTTGAAACACAGTCCAAAAACTCGGATCACCTACGTCACTGTTACGTGATTGTTTAAACCAATCAGATGGTGCCCCGACGATTCGCCCCGCCCCGAGGATTAGGATTACCCGCGGAGCGACCTTATTGGACAACCCACGTCACGTGATCAACTATGTCGAGCCCGGCTGCATTTTAGTACAATTGTACTAATATGCAGCTATAGCTGCGTTTTGGATGCTTAACATGTTCGTGTTTGGTAGGCCATTCAGAACTCAGCTTATGTTTTAGGTCTGTGTGGGCATAAGTGACAGCTCCTTTAGATGCCATGTTGTGGATAAGACCAAAGTGTTTGCTTGTGAAACTTGCATGCGGAAAGTGCGCTAGTATATAGTAAACTGTTTTTGTGCATTCGGATTTATGTGCATACTCAGACCAGTACAACATCATTTGCAGTCAATATATAGTCTTATGCATACACTATTAAGGGAGTATGATAAATTCGAAGGATAATTTGTGGACCGTTAGGAAGACAACTTGAAATTTGAACGGAAGAAAATAGCTTTGTTACATCTGGCAATTTAGTAAGTTAATTTTGTGATGAAGAAAACTGCCGAAAAAAAGAAAAGAATTTGGTAAAAAGAATTTGGTAATGTACAAATATTAACTGGCGATCTTTCACTAGGTGCTTCCAGCATTACCATGTATTTGTGAACTTGTATTTGAACTCTTGTATTTGTGAACTGCGACTTTGTATGATTTCAAATGTTTGATGTTTGTCTTGAAATATTTTAAATGCTGATTGAGTAGTATGTACAGGGTGGGCTAAAAAATAGCACAAAATTTTTATATGCCAATAACTTCAAATATTAACCAATTTTCAAAATTCTTTCACTGTTGGAATCAGCAGAAAATTTGTAATAACATTCCGACAGTGAAAAAATTCAAAAATCGGTTAATGTTTGATAAAGTTATTGGCATAGTAAAATTCTGTAACATTGCTGCCAGCTGCATTTTAGTGCATCGGCGCCGGCTGCATTTTAGCAGAATTCTGCAGCCGGGCTGTAAGCATTGGCCAGCTGCAGCCGGCCGGCCGGCTGCATTTTAGTGCCAACCCTTTCTTACGGGCTGTGGTAAAGTGCGGACTTGCGGACTGGCAAACGTGTAAACTGCGGACTGAAACTTGCGGACCGCCACTGCGGCCACTTCGCTACATATTATTTCAGTACATAAACTTGTGAGGTCTTGCACCCTCGCTTTCTCTGGTTCTACATTTTCCCTACATGCTGTGAAAAATAGGGTTGGGAAGTTTTGTTAAAGGTGAAGATCTGAATCAGATCTCCACTCTTAGCAAAACTTTTCCCTTCCTAGAGATGGAAAGGAGCTTGAAAGAGCCTGAAGGTGGGGTGGGGGGACTTGATCCCAATTTCAGTTTCATATTGGGGGGATAAAAGCCACTATACACCCAGCAGACATTTGGATTTGTATGATTGTGTATTATTTGATGTCATGTTAGAGTGCTAGTGTACTGTCCTTGATCAGTTCTGCAGTTGGTAAATGTGACATTGTAATAATAATAATAGATTTGTATGGTGCCCGTAAGTTGTAACTTCAGAGGTGCTGGCGGCAGGTATTGTCAGTGACAGTTGTATGCTAGTGAAAACAGAAATGTTTTTAGCCGACACTTAAGTGTTGCTGGTGAGTTGCTGTCGGTAACTGTTTTTGGCAGAGAGTTACAGGTGACTAGCAGAACAGCGGAAAGCAAGTTTGGCAAATCCTGTTCAGGCGAATGTTTCGGACAGTCAAGTGGTCATGTTTGAACGTAGAGTTTACACTTTGTCATGTAGCTTGATGTGATGACTCAGAAACGCCGGCGTCAATGTGGTCTGCACCTTGTACAGTGTACACTGAGAGGCCGGCTTGCCTGGTGCATTGTTGGTATTTTCTGTTGTGTTCTGTATTTGTAGGAGTTAGAGATGCTGCAGTCATCGCTAAGCTCGTTAAAGGTGGCTCAGGCCAAATTTGGCGAGTGCAAAGAGAGCCTCTCAAAGATTGGAAGTTCGGCAGAGAGTAAAGATGTCCTAGTGCCACTAACAAGTTCTGTATACTTGCAGTACTGAACTGTATTTGCACATTTTTATCGCTGGACTACGTTTGTAGCTTTTGTGTCATGACACTGATTTTTAATTTGCTTTGCAGTTTTTCTGTTATTGTGTACTGTCTTGGTTAGTATTTTTTTCTGGTCCAGGACAAATTATTTTTAGCGTTCCAATTTGAAATTCTTACAAAATTAGCATAAATATTGCATGCATTTGTTCATATGTTCATTTTAGGTCATGCTTAATTGAGATCTCTTTAAATCTGATCAGATGTTTAGATGATCGATTTAGGCAGTCGATTAAATCAATCTTTTGCCTTAAATGGCAAGCATGGACTGCATATATGTATTTTTGTTACCAAGAAGTATGATTTTTTCCTGGATAAACAGCAAGAAGTGATTCTTTGCAACTGGAAGATTATCACTCGCTTGACAGGAAATCGATTGCTGTGAGAGTTATATAGCTAATGATATCTGTCAGCTCAGAATTTACTGACTGCTCAGTTGTGGTGCCATCAGCTGTTTTCAGGTTTGCTGTTTTTACTGTTTACTGTCCGCGGTAGTGATGATGACAGTATTGTTTCAGGACTGTTGCTAAGATTTTTTTTCTCTTTTTTTCTGTTAACATGATAACTCATAAACCTGCACTTAGCTTGATGAAATGTTTGCATGAACAAGTACCGCGATTACTGCAAGAAACATATTGAATTTATTATTTATACATGAGTTTGACAGTTGACTTGAGTTTTTCTTTAACATGTATTCAGATGTATGTATCAGGTCAACTTTCTGAATCTGACACAGTGCTTGTGGACGTTGGGACTGGATACTATATTGACATGGTTATACTGACTTTTATCTCTTAATTACTATAATTGTTACCACATTTGTCTGTAAAACTTGGAAATGTCAGGGAATTTTACGGATGTCATGAAAATGTTAGGTATTTCGTTTTTTTTCAGTAAAAATCAGGGAATTGTCAGTTAAAAAAATATTATCAGGGAAAATTGCCCAGTAACATTCCTAAAAATTGCATCAACGGGCTCTTGCGGCTAATATGCTGAATTTTAAGCAGATTTTGTAAAAAAAAATTGTAAGGGGGACGGACCCCTGTCTTCAAATGGCGGTGCACTAGCAAGACTTGGTCATTATCTAGCGCATGTAAAAATTTGGGGGCACAGCACCTCCTAAGGGCCGAAATATAGTCTTCCGAAAAAGTCGATTTTGGTGGTATGATTTGGCTTTCAGATCTTCGTAGTTAGTGGACCAAAAATCACTGTACTGTTTTGCCGAATGTGGGTGGAATTGCAGTCGATCAAATCCTTGTCCAATATCGAATATCTTCATCTGTTCTAGAGATATTCGATGTTGAAGTTTGAAGTCATCTGAAATTGCACCAAACTTTGCACGTTTTTGGCCCCTAAAATTTTTTGGGGATGGCTTCTTGAAATTTTGGACCTGCATTATAAAACGGAGCACAGTTCAGACCACGGTGCAAAATTTTGTCACGATTGGTGGACGCAGCTCAGAGATACGTTGGCAAAGCAAAATTTTGAAAAATAAAACATTTGCAGTAAAACATAAGTTTGCTCCAAAAACTATAGTTTCTGGTCAGACTAATTAGGAATTATTGTCTGTGGCAACAACTAAGTGTCATTTTGCTTTGGTTTATGTCTCTTCTTTGTGCTGTTCATAACTGTGCTTCATATTGAGCATCCTGAAATTGTTCAGCTTTTTGATACTGTTAAAACTGCTCCCTAGTAATTATTAACAAATGGTAAGAGGCATGCTCAGGGTGGTCACTCTTCTGGAAAACCTGGAAAAGTCAGGGAATTGAAAAGTGGTCAGGGAAAAGTCAGGGAAAATGAATTATTACAATTATTCAGTTGACGTGAGTATTGTTCAGACCGAAATATACAATAATGGAGTTCTTTACGTGATAAAGTTATTCATCAGATGCTGTTTGAAAGAAGAAATTAAATTTCTTACATGTATATAGAGTTATGGCATTTAATTACTTATGACTTCCTGGAGAACGTAGATGTCATAGATATGTCAGTATATATGAGTGTTGCAGAGAGAAATAAGTGCATTTTTTATATCTTTACTGTTGCGAGGGGCGATACTTTGTCTATGTTCTCTTAAAATGTCCGGGAAAGTCAGGGAATTTGATCATGATTGGAGAGTGGCCACCCTGCATGCTGTTCTTTAAAGATGATATGCTTGTAAAATTGCAGAAAATTGATGCAGCAAAAGAATACTACCAGCGAAAGGTTGACTTTTTGACGCAGCAGATGGAGAAGCTGCAGTCGGTGCTGCGAGAGAAGTTCGATATGAAAGAAGGTGACACTGATGAATGATGAGATTCATAACTCCACATTGATGATGACTGTTGCCAGTGGCTTCATGGCCAAGGCGGGGGTACAGGGGAGGCAAATGTCACCCTAAGCTGTTGGAATTTTGTCGGAAAATTTTCTTGTTATAGGAAAATTGTCATCTGAAAATGCAAAATTTGGAGCTAAAACCCACTTTGGCGAAATTTAGGGTAAAATTAAAATTTTGAGCACTCATAATCTCCTCTTGGATATTTGCAAGTTTTTGCCCCACCTACTTTTTACACATGAGAGCTAGCATAGCTGTAGTGCGTATTAGCTATGGTAATTCTGTCCGTCTGTTCGTCACAACCCAGTACCAATTCAAGCCCAGGTGAGATAGAGAGTTTGGGTTTTCACTATATGATAGCCTAGAGTCTCTAGTATTTCGTGACAAAATTTCATGCTGCTGGGTGAGGGGGTTCCTCTCGAATGAGGGGAAGAAAGAGGGGCAAACGCAAGCCTGACTCGTATACCCGGCGTAAGAGTAACTTTACAGCGTTCGCAAGGCGGCGGCATGCAATATGCGATTAAGATGGAGATTTTGTTATTTGTATATTAAGTTAGTGTGAACACCCCAATTTTTAGCTAAACTTCTAAACGGATTTGGAAATGGTTTGGACCGCTGGAATTCTTATCCAATACACTTTCCAGCAGTATCAGATTTGCATATCCAGACTTAGTGGAAAATGCGAATTTTGACTAAGTAGGTCAAAAAGGGGTGTGGCCACTTTCAGAAAAATATCGCTCATTTCGTCAAAGAATGTGAATTAGAACGAATGGCAAGTAATACTAAATATCGCATTTGTTAATGTGGCAAATAGGGATTTTGGTGATATATAGTTTTTATGGAAACTTAATAAAAAATATGAGATCGATCATCGGCATTCGATTACGGGGCATTTTTACATAATTGGGGGACTTGCTATAGTTATAGAAAAGGGGATGAGAAAAGGTTAGGTGTTCCTTTTTGGCTTTATCTTAATAACTACTGCACCGATTAGTATGATGTTTACTCCTACTGAAAGAGGAAAGGACTGGGTATTTTTAGTAATAAGTGTTATAATTTATAAAATGGAACTTAGATTCTATAGGAAGGTTTAAAGTTGTGGGTACCCTATCTTAGCATTAACCTAAGGTAAGATGGCATTGAATGACCTGGTTTTTTGGCGAAATTTGGCTATACTGTCATAACAAGCAATGGTGCCGTGCTTGTTAATGGTATCAACATCGATGACCTTGCATGACCGTGAACCTAGAAAATAGAGGATTTTAGTGATTTTGCATGATTTTTGGCTGCAGAAGAGTGAAGTGCGACTAAATGGATGGAGATAAACCGATATTAGCTGCGAACAGGAACTGCCATAAGCTCTCCCGCATCTCATGAGCATTAACTCAGATTTCTTGTTAAACCTACGACACAGCTGCTGTTGTTATTGTGTCTCTGGTTGTTAGTTAGGAACATTTACGAGGAAGTTGCATTTTTCAGAGAGACACTGAAAATTTATAACAAAATTCTGTCGGACAGCTGCAGATTTCTGACAAAGATTATAAGTGCTCAGAATTTTAATTTTTACTCCTAAATTTCCGTAAAATGTGAGTCTGCTTCAGATTTTGCATTTCTGGATGAAACTTTTTGGACAAGAAGATTTTCTGACAGCCCAAATTGCTCCCACCATGCTTCTTGGCCATGATTCCACTGCTTTCCTTTATGTCCATAATTGCAGGCAGTGTTGGCTATTAAGTGAAAATAAAAAACTGCTCACACAGCTTGTGAGGGCTTCTTCTGGCCACATCTCTTCTTGATATCCCATCTTTTGAAAAGTTTGCCACTATCTTTTTACTGTCCGCAGTAATTTGCTGTGTTGGTATCCATAAGTATTCGGTTTCTGTGTTTTATCTCAAGAGAATACACAGGTTAGGGAAAAATACAGTTAAAGGTGCAAGTGGCTCCAAAGTTTTATAGAAAAATAGCTGTTGATGTGTATTTTTCTCTGTGTGTTTCTGTTTGAATTATTCTTGCAATATCACTCTGTATGTATGTTTAAGTGGGCAGTGGTGCCGATGTTTGCATGTGTGCAGCTGTGGTTGAGGTTCTTCAGTCAAAAGTCCAGCAGCATCAGTTGTCCGCACAGCAGCAGATAGCATCCTCTGTAGGAGGACTCAAGTCATAGTCATCTGTGCTGCATACATTCTGTCAGATACAGATAATGTTGTCTCGTCGTTAATGGTTTTTGACATTGTGGTTTTTGATCGTCGATGAACCTGTTTCATGTTTGCTTAAAGGGGAAATAAACCTTGAAAACAACATGGCTTAAAATTAAAATACCGGTATGTAATTAATAAACTTAACTGGCGCTAATAAAAGTGATGAAAGATTTAAGCTAAAAGCGACGTTTGAAGACAAAACATAATAGCCATCATTTTTTATTGGGCAAAACCATAGATAAATACTAATTTTGTTTACCTATTGCTGCAGTTGATGCCAAATGTCTGGTATTTTTCTATGATTTTGCCCAATTAAAAATGGTGGACGTTGCTTTTTTATTACAGCTGTCGAATTAACGCGTTGACCTAATGCATGAAAGAATTAACGCGCATTAAAAAAATAATGCGTGTTAAAAAATTAGCGCATATGCATAAATTTACTTAATTCTGTGACGCATGAGTTCCAATATTCCATTAAACTATGTTTATTTGACGATCGAATACTATTCAAGTAATTAAAAAAAATTTTGTTGCCATTCTATCACTTTAGTCACTGTCCTGTGACACGGGCATGACTTCATACATTTCATTCCTGTCTCCCTCTTGATGTGGTCCACCTACAATATCAGCAATATTAATGATTAACATGTTAATGCATGCATTAAAAAAGTAATGCAATGCGTTAACACATTTAAAAAATTAACACTTCGACAATCTATAGCTCTAATTTTTATCTTTAAACATAGCTTTTATCATGAATCTTTTATCGCTTTTATTAGCACCATTTATTAATTATATACTTTTCATTTAGGCCATGATGTTTTCAAGGTTTATTTCTCCTTTAATGTGCATCTGTGATTTCTCCTTTCTACCACTTGTGAGCATCGTATTGTCTGTTCTGGTTTGCTAACAGTAGTAGCATGTTTGTTCACAGTGTCTGTCTTATCACACATTGGTATTTGATAACAGTACTGGAGTACGTTTGACAGGAAAAAGTGTACACCCACTGGTAACTTGAGAAATTTTAGTTAAACCGAATCCACACAAAAATCTCCATTTGTGAATGCATTAAATTGCAGCGGAGGGGGTGGAAAAAGTTTGCAACTTACAGCCACTGATTGTGAAGTGATAAATGATACAGTATTAGGTCAAGTTGCTGTTAACTTACTTTACCTTACCTTTGGGGTGGATGCCACCCATTAAGGCAGCATCCAGCGCTCAGACCACCAGGTGGGCCCCTTCCACATCACAAGTTGCTGTAATTACTACAGAAAGTTACACATGTATGAACTTTTGATGGAATTGGCATGTCATGACCTATTCTAAATACCGTCTTCGAATGTGCAGTTTCTCCAAGGTGACTCAACTTATTCTGCATACCAGAAGTGATGTGTTAAACTTATGTTCTCTTCATGCAGTTGCACTGAAAACATGATTATGTAGGATGACCACTAGTCTGGAAAACCTGAAAATGTCAGGGAATTTTACAGATATCGGGCAAATGGCAGGCATTTCAATAAAATCAGGGAATCGTCAGGGAATTTCAGTGTCTGGAGAGTGGTCATTCTGATGATATTGTCCATAGTATATCACAAAACTGGTTGATAGAATTTTAACAAAACATTGCTTTAGTTTGAGGAATCACTTAGTAGTGATCTCAGCGGTTAAAGGGTAGCGGACAATTAACTCCAGGTTTTGAGTTAAAAATGGAATTGGCTTCTATGTATACTCTTTCAAGTGTGAAGCTTGGGTGCAGGTGCTCTTTCACAGAGAAAATCCTGTCACGTCTTGAATGTTATTTTGACCTCTGTTATAGTCATCTAAAACATTGTTTTAAAATGTTGTTTCTGTGGCAGTTTTGTTCACCAAAATCTGACACAAGTGTGAAATAGATATTTGTGTGTTTTTTATCGTGAGCCTGCAATGTGATGAATGTGGCATTTACATTTCATCGCAGGAGGCAGTCTAACCTAATGATTCGACGACACGCGGAATTACAGGCTTGCGGCACAGTAGCACTAAGCACTGAAGCTGCATTTAATCATTCTGTGGCCAGCGATCTTCTGTTAATCATAATTCATGTAGTTGCATTTCTCGATGATTTTATCCATGCTGTTTCCTATCTCAAGACTCGTCTGTTTGGGCAATAGCTGCGGCGTTTGTGATTAAGAATGGACGCCATTAAATGTGCGAACTGACTGACTAACTAACTAATTAACTAATTAATTAGAAAAGGTAAAGAAAACTCGATGCAGGTACCTTTGACTTTAGAACCAATATCTAGCTATACGTAGGTAGGCGTACTGTATCCAATGACGTCACGGCAGAGTGTCTCCTTCTCCCCTAAATTTTGGGCTGTCGGAAAATTGTCTGAAAATTTTCGTCTGGAACCACCATTTTGGGGAAATAAAGGGACAGAATCGACACCCATTATCGATACGAAGAGTAGAGAAATATTGCGCAGATTCGTGTATTTGAAGATGACTACACGAAGTTGGTCACAACTGTAGCCTGTAGGCCTAAGCAGATAGGGTAAGTTCGGCGTTGAATTACTGTTCTAATTACAATTTCGCAGCTAGGTCTAGGACGCCGAATGAAACGTGGCGATGTAATCGTTTTGCGTTGTTTTTTTCGGTTTAGGCCTTGGGCCTACTTTCATGCGATCTCGTTCTAAGGCGGGATGGAGAGGTGATGAGTCTCTGGACATTGAAGCTTCCGTATCACATGACATTACTCGTTTCGTTAGGCGCTCTTCAGACGAACAACAGTGGCGTACTGCAATGGATTCATTTTGTGTAATAATGTGGTCTGACGGCGTTGACATAATACGAGTGATGACAGTCCCATTTCCTTCAATAAATGAATTTGAATTTCGTTTCTTCACGACTTAGCGACAAATTGTGTATGACGACGAGCGACGCTCACTGCTCCGTTTGATGACAATCGTAACGTGTCTGACCGACAGTCCAATGATAGCATTTTATGATAAACTAATAATTAATTGTATCCACGTAAGTCACAGTGGAAAATACCATTGCAACCCCCCCCCCCTCCTGGATGTAACAAGCCATATATCTTGCATTTTGCGCAGGCAGATGAAGCGAAAATTTACCAGAAACGTACGTCTCGAAACGGTGGACTATAGTCTAGATGATATTTTAAGAATGTGCGTCTTCCTTTTCGAAATAACCATTTTCAAAGTCATCACAGATTTATGCCGATAGCAGAATTAATGCGTGTGCCTTATTACTTGTCATTTTTGAATTTCGACATTTTAAAGTAGATTAAATTAGCATTTTGAGATAGCGACCAAATGAGAAAGGCTATACCATCACCACCATCATCGTGACGCTAATATTCATCTGTAACATCCCGCCGTTGCGATTTGTCACCAAAACGATCTATATTCTGTCCACGTCGTCATATTGGCGAACAGCAACCGGGCTTTCCAATCTGCTCTCTGACTCATTTTGTAGAGTCGCAGAAGCTCTGTTTAAAAGAGTTCTTTAAGATCGTGCTGAGAATCTGTAGGCCATAGACTTACTAACGCTAAGAGAACTCGACATGGCACATCGGTCGAGATTAGCCTAGAACACTGCAGATTTTGTGTCTAGCACAGCACAGCATGGCTATAGTCGTCGTGGACTGCCAGTGACGGACGGGACGCGTGGACCGATGGCCTTTCGCTGCTGCTGCAGGCAGCAGTGACTGTCACAGTGCCGCTAATGTCTTTAGACTCCACTGCTGAGCAGTCAGCATCCGCCAGCTGCTGCTGCTTCGTGCTTTCTACGCAGGCTGCTGTAGCTGGCTGGCCGCAGCTGTTCGATCGGTGAGCAGCGGGCGGGCGTGCGGCTACTGTGCGACCGGGTGGTCGGTCATTGCTCGCACGGCTCGGACGACTGACTGACTGTCAGTTGGCGGCACGATGTTGACGCCGCCGCCGCGGAGCAGTCGTCAGCCTGCATCCTTGCCCTTCTTGGCGTCGTCCTGTCGACGTCCGACGTCGTGCTGCCAGTTCGTCTACGTTCTGCGTCACTCCAGCTACTGCTGCTGCTGCTGCTGTTGCTGGGACATTTCTCATGCTTCATTGGTGCCATTGTTTACCATCATCACGATGCTGTGTCTCAGCCTGATGTCACCGCCTACTGGCGTTGCCGATGCTACGACACCCGTAGCACACACGTCAGGTAACAGGCAATTTGAGGCAATACAATACACCAGGTCTAAAATTTACAGTGCAAAATGGCAGCATAATTATGCAGTCACTATACAGTCAGCCATGGGAAAGAGGCAAAGCACACGAGTCGGAAGTTTAGTCTTGAATGCAGGTTCTTGCCGCAGTGCCGGGGAACGATCATGGAAAACCGTGTCACTCAGCGGCGTCCTGGGTTGAAAAACTAGGCGGGGCGGGAAGTTGCAATTTTCCGACAGAGGAGATCATAGGTGGTCAAAATTGCAGTTTTGCTTTTTACCTAAATTTCCTCAAAATGGCGGGTTTTCGGCTTCGAATTTTGCATTTCTGGATGAAAATTTTTCGACAAGATCTTTCGACAATTTTCCGACAGTCGAAAATTTAGGAAAGTGGCAAGTTCTCATCTGCTCGAAATTTTAATTTTGTCCCGAAATTTCTCCCAAATGGGGTAGGTTTCCGACAATTTACCGACAGCTTAAAATTTAAGGGCGGAGAACGGCAGTTGTGTAGTCAAGTTCTTTCAGTAACCCAATCAGTATAATAAGTTTTAAGCTGCATTCTACACTGTGTCCCAAAAAACCTCCCACTTTTTATTGCCCATATCTTTGCCGCATGTTAACGGATTTTTAACATTCTTTCACTGGCACATTCTGTGGACAATTAGCAATAAAGTGGTTATTGAATAGCCCACCACACCTTAACTGCGTCGCTAGACTACCTTATGAAATATAAATGTACGAAAAACCAATAATAAAAGGCAGCAAGTATGCTGGTAAACGAAAGACACCTCAGACAAAACAAGTAATTTGTGCAAAGCTTACATGACGCGCGATAGCAGCGGTACTGCCACTTTGGCAGTCAGTATAGGATTACAGCAAGATATTAATGCATCTTGAAAAAATACTTAAATTTGAGGACTGCGTACAAAAGACTCCTTGAATTTAAAAGATCGGAACTTAGATTCTTAAAAATGTACGTTAATTCTATGCTAAAATGTCATACGTAGGTTGTCCAGTACCATCTCCAGCCATTTTAGCACAATTCACTCTTAGAATGTGTTTGCCAGCCGGAAATCGCAAAAATCACTAAAAACTTTTGGGGGATCAAGGTCATCGACGTTAACAGCAATAAACAGCTTGTAACTATTGCTTGTTATGATAAGCAGCATGTATGTACCTATCTGCAATCGTTTTCATGCTACAGAAAATAATTGCAGTAAAATAACCACTTTTAGGGGGTGGGAGGGTAGCCGTCTTTGACGCCCGCCTGCGCTGGCCTCCTTGAACTTAGGGGGTCAGGACTTGAATTGCTAAAATCTACGTTTAATGCCGAAGATTTCAAACGCAAGTTGTCTTGGTCTATCTTTAGCCATTTCGTCGCAATTCACTCTTGAAATGTGCGCTGCAGCCAAAAATTGCAAAAAAATTCACTGAAATTTCTTTATTAGGGGTTCAAGGTCGTTAATAAATCTAAAAAACCTGTCATTAGTGCTTGTTATGATAAGCAGCATGTATGTACCTATCTGCAACCGTTTTCACACTATACGAGCCAATAACGGCAAAATAACGTCTTTTTAGGGGGTACCCCTCTTTGACGCCCTCGTTCGAGGGGAACCCCTTTACCCAGCGGCACGAAATTTTGTCACGAAAACTAGAGACCTTGAAGCAGCTCATGGTAAAGATTTTGTGATTTTAGCTTGCACCGTTTTGAAACAGTGTTAAAGCAGTGAATGATCTGTACGATGCTACACTGTGTTAGATCAGTCCGTTTGGATATCTGGCGTGTTGAACGATGTGTTTGTTTCTGGCCTTCCTGCCTTAGTGGGCCCATCAGTTCATCCACAGTGATCACGTTCTCTTCAGTACGTGCATGCTTCAGTCTGCTGGTCTCATGTCTTTGGTTGTGATTCCTGTTTTCCAAATCGTTGTTATTAACATGCCCAGTTTTTCGCTTTTGCAGTTTATCTTTAAAAATTCCAGCAATATCCTTTGAAGCCTGTATTCTTCAAACTGATAGCCTATACGTTCTTAATCAAAGCCTTGCCTTCATTGCTAAACATTACTGCATTTAAAATTATTATTTGCAATAATATTGTCTGCTTTTGTTTAAAAACATCAGAAATGTATCTGAAAACTAAGCATAATTTGATTTCTGCATGAAAATTAGTAAAAAAAATTATAATATATGTTTTTGCAAATGTATTATAGTGATTATAATGATTTTTGAAAAATTATGTTTTACGTGGTAGTGTAGCGATATAGTTAAAGTGTGGTGGGTTATTTAATAATTGCTTTATATCTAACTGTCCAGCGAATGTGCCAGTGAAAAAAATTGAAAATTGGTTAATTTCTGGTAAAAATATGGATCGTGACAAAGTGGGACGTTTTTTGGGACACAGTGTAGATTCTACACTGTGTCCCAAAAAAACTGTATAATCGCTCTTGTCTTGTGTGAAAGGTTAAGGCCATAAACGGTTGTCTTGTTACAAGCATTACGTCTCTATCTCACGCAGAAATTTATCATCTTTGTGTGGGTGGGTGCAATGAGTACGAGCGAAACCTGGGACGTAAACAAACACACCGCGCGATGCAGTCATGATTTCGTATCGATGCTTACCCCTATATACCGTGTAAACTGGTGTCTGGCTGAGGACTAACGAAACGGAGGTCAGCGCCTCCCGACGAGCATTAAGGCTCGCTAAGGACTTCACGTTTTTTTCACGCAGAAGTAGGCCTATATAGCATAGCAGCATTTGGTCAACCATGACACTGGTGCACGATGGCTACACAAATGCCACGCCACAGTCGCGGGCGGATGTCACCATACAGAGATGCCAGGGAAGCTGCTGACGTGACGCTCATTAATAATGTATTCGACGACCTTACTCCTACACAGTAAGCGTGTTCACCGGTTTCGACAATGTACAAGCGCGTCGCTGTGAATTATTCGAAACTCTGCAACAATGTGTATTGTTGCTGTCCGGCTACTGCGATTATTATGAAATAATGATAACTTTGGGCAGTTGACTTAGCCGTAGTTAAAAAACTGTACCAGCAATATTTTTTGAAAAACTCAGTGAAACATTAATGGCTCTAATTTTCATAATTTATGGCACGCGACATCAAACGGACAAACTTTACCTAAATAACTTTAGTTTTACCCACCTCATCTTAGTACTGTTGCTGCACTACCTTGTGAAAATCAGAAGTCATAGTTTCGTCGTTTACAACAATGAATTCATACCGGGTAGCACATATGTCGACTCAGAAAGTCACTGAGACCACACAATTATTGAAAATCTGTAACTTATTTAACGCACGGTCATTGTATTCATTTTAAGATTGTACGTCAATGAACTGAAACGACCCATAAACAGCGAGTGGGCAGCTCTGAGTCACGTGGTTATTGAGCATGCTGCTGGTGAGTGGCGTCAACGTCTACGCGCTTTCGTTCGTGCTGAAGGCGGACATTCTGAGCGCAGGCTGTAATAAAGATGATGTGACGTGACACGTGTGACTTTTTGATAGACAATAATTGCCAATCGGGCTTGTCGTCATTCAGTTAATCATTTGTGACCGACGCATACACTTATGACTTCATTGTTGTAAACTATATATACGACTTCTGAATTTTACAAGGTAGTGTAGCAACAATGTTAAAATGAGGTGGCAAAACAGTAAAACTACATAATTTTGCGTCACGTTTCTTTGCTATGTAGCTTGCCAAAAATTAATTAAATCGACCAGTGTTTCACAAATCACAAAACTATTCAAAAAATAAAAGTGGCTTGTTTTTTGACGCAAGGTGTAGGACCTATATATCGACTGCGTGCATGAAATGTCCGGTGCATTGCCTGCGGGTCTGTGACCGGCTGCTGCAGCTGAACGTCGGCGACGACGAAGATGCTGTGAAGGAAGATTAGCAATTTTACGCCGACTGACTGAGTGAAGCTGCTCGTCGGACTCGGCTGCAGTCCGACCGTATGGCTGGTCAGTCGCCCGCCCGCGGCGCATGCTCGCTCGCTAGTAGTGATGGGATCGGCGCTGAACATTTCACGTTTCACAGGACTTCGTAAATTTTATGAATTTTTTATAGTTAAGAGCTCGCTTCTAAAATTTTATTTTGACTTTTGTCTTACTTTGATTTAGTCATAACTCGAGAAAAATGTCAATCAACTACAGATTTACAGCAATTACAAACAGATAGTGCCGTGACTCCGATGTAATAGATACGTATACATGTATACGCCTACGTATTTAAAAATAATATTTTACAAGGTAGTGTAGCAACGCGTTTAAAATGTGGTAATGTACGTGGGATCTTCAACTCACCCACCTCATTTATTTTGCCAGTTCCATGTTTAATGTTGAGGCTGCATATAGATGTGAAGTTTCCGGGGAAATTTTCTTTTGAAACTTTCAGTGAAATAATACATACATACATAAACGTTTTTAAAGTGGCCTAATGTTTCGGAAAACTGCTAAACCACTGTGAGAACCTGATGTAAAAGCTAGGAGAAAAGTTTAGTTGACGTTGAGAGAATTTTACAACATTCTCCAACCCCATCTCAACTCGGACGCCACGAGGGGGAGTGGTGTGGCCTCGTCGTCGGTCTAGACGCCAGTCCGGTGTCCCTCCCTGCGGCAGTGCTTGGACGTCGAGTCGACATCAAACGCTCGTTGACTGTCTGCGAGCGCTTGCAGTCATCCTGGTCGTTGGTAGCTAGATTCCCGCGTCCGTAGCAGCAGCAGCAGCAGCAGCAGACGTCTGCGTGCATACGTCCGTCGAACGATACAACAGGATGCGACAAAAATTTGCACTTGAAAACTGACAGTTTAATATAGCACATAAACTAAATAAACTAAAAATGTTTTGAATGAAAATAAAGTGAGAGAAATTGAAATAATATAGTGTCATTAAAAGAATTCAGCAACAGACGGTTACAGAAGAGCTAGAAGCCTGAGATAGGAATAACTGGAAAGAAATAATAACGATAACCGAAACTAGAAAAAAATTAAAACGAAAAAAAACTTTGCGCATGTCTTGTCTACGACTGCAAAATTGGTTCGAAAAACTGGTTTAAAATTTAAGAAAATCTTAAAAACCCGAAGTCAGTATGTAGGTTTTATGTTGTCAGTTTTCATGTATCTTGTAATTTATAATACAAGTCATAATTGATTTATTTTCATATTTTGTTCGTGTTTTTGAGTCACATCGTCTACTCAACAAAACGATGTGACATGGTGAATGGTTAGGATATGTTTTTTCTTCTTTGGCTTAATTTGGTGTCCTGTCGTCTTTGTGCACTAAAACCGTAAAAATTAAACTTTTAATTAAAAAAACAAAAGCATAGAAACCCAAAACCAAAACCTAGAACTAAAACGTTATCAAAATCCAGTTTTTTCCAGCCCTGGTTTTGTATGTTTAACTGTCACTGTGATGCAGATTTCCGAAACACCATTCTGTAACTCATACTCGTACATTGCCCGTATATACTGTCGTATACTTAAGCTTATCGACATTCACATTCTTGCCAATAGCCATTAAGATAACAGTTCTTGGAAGCAACAAGCTATTGATGCCGTTAAAGATATCGGTAGGACTAAACACAAACTACCTCTTCCTGCGCATCTCAGCTACAGTTTCGTTCGTCGATAGATTTAGCCGATTGCTATGGTGTAAATTCTGCCAACAAAATTATCGGTCAAGTTCAGTTTAGTTGTGTTTTTCTTTGTGCTAACATTCGTGGAAATAAAATGCATGATATAGCGCGGTAATGCAGTCTTGTCCATACTCGCGTTTGCCAGCTGCCATTCCAACGGTAAGCTTCATTAGGCTACCAGTATGTTATTCGCTGCCTAACTCAGTTCGTGGATGGTCCGCTATATATAGGTCTAGGTAAAGCCCTAACCCTATTCCTAAACCTAACCTAGCCCAAATAGTGCATCAGTTTAGTCGTCTACGGCAAGTTTCCGTGTGATGTTCGTGCCAAAAGTTATCAAAATCGGCCAATGTTTCACGGATTTATTCAGAAAATAAAAAGTGGCCCCGTTTATGAGACACGGTGTAGTGTGTGGTCGATGGTTGGTGTAGATCAAGACCGATGGAAGGGACGTCGTTTGACGTCGTCGACTGACACAGCAGTTCGCTACTACAGACGCTCGCAGCGTTCGACGCCCGACGTCTGTCGCAACTTCACCAGCGACGCAGTCGAGCACAGCGTCAGCGCTCTCAGTGTCTGGCGGCACGAGCTGTTCAGTCCTCGATCTGAGGACTCGGCGCATTACCCGAGCAACGTCGACTGCGTCCGTGTTCTAGCAGGTGCGTACTCCAAACGATGTCCACAACTGAAATGAATTAATTACGTACATAATCGGTGATGAATTCGTCAAATATTAAGCAATTTTATGCACTTTTTGCACCGTTGAAAAGATAAAATCCATGCAATATTTCCAATTTGATCTTGACGCTGGTGCCACACTACCTTAAAAAATATAAAAAAAATAGTTTATCACAAAAACAGCGCACGTATGCATTACAGTCCCTTAGAAAAGCCACCGTATCTTCAGAAAAAGGTGAGTTATTTCTTATTTTAAAGATTGTTTTTTCCCCGAGACACACAAAAATAATTTTAATACGTGCCAAACTGTAACCGATATTCAAAGTGTCTGCCGTTGATTTCGACACAAGTCGTTAGCCGCTAGCGCCACTGATCAATTGCCGATTCAGTCAATAATCGACTGTTCCGCAGTGCCGGATTAAGACTTTAAAGGCCTTGGTGCACTCAGAAAAATGAGGCCCCCTGTCCAGATTTTGAAATTTCTAGCAATCGATATTCAGTTGTTCGCCTAAAATTCTACAATACTATTACAAAGACCAGTTTCGAATTTATTATAAAGAGACTACAGCGTGCACTGCCACAGTATACACTGCTCCTGCAGCTGCAGGTTTCAGGTTACAATTACTTTTGATACAAAATAATATTGTCACCGTTTCACATACTTGAAATTTGAATTATGATGTGATTTTGTGTTTGTAAGAAATACACTTCAGAAAGTTAGAAGGATTTTTTCCTTACATTCAGCTGAGCTAAAGGCCTTGATGACTGTAGAAAAGTTTAACTTATAAAGCAATGTTCAACAGAGATAGGTTGTTTAATCTCTCTTGAGTCTGGGTTGATCGTACTGTAGAGCAGATTTGATGATTTGATACGTTTGAGGTGACTGAAAGAGCGCTCGCCTGTATAGTTTGTCACTGCAGAGAGAGGAGTCAAATAGTGACGAAGAAGAATGTAGATGTTTGGGAACGATGTACTGAAATCATTCCGGAGCGTCTTACTGTAAATGAATATGTACAGTAAGTTTGCTGTTAAATCAATCTGTCAAACGCAGTTAAACACATTTGAAATCATGAAATAACGAAATCACTTTAAAATGTCGCCAAGTAAGCCTCTACTGCTGTTAACGACGAATACGGCGTCCGGGCCAGCACTCGAGTCAGAAGCCAAGAGTTAAATAAGTGAAGCAAAGGAGTATTTCCAGAACTGCCGAAATTAAATAATTTTAAAATACAAATCTCAAGATGTCTATACTGATCAGTGAACTGTTTTAATTTTTTATATTTTATATATATAAAAATTATTTCTGTGAAATTATGAAGCCCCCCGAGTTCGGAGGCCCCGGTTCGGGTGAACCACCTGAACCATAGTTAATCCGGCACTGCTTTCAGTGTAAGCTGTGTATCTTCAGATCACTCCATGCCGATATACAATACATGTCCAAATACACGTAGCCTAATAGTCGCCCGTTGTTGCAGCTCCGCCCGGTCACCGGATACGACTGGACTTCCGCGGCGAGTTTCACATTGAGACGTCCGACAACTGCGACTACGACTATCTGCAGGTCAGTAAAGAGGCAACTAACTAAGAAATTAGGTCTATTTCTGCAGCTTAATAATTAATAACTATTAATTTTTAATTAAACTTTTTATTTCACTAATTTGCAGCTATTTTTTTTTCTCACAGATAAGTGCAATATAGTCGACAAATCCTGTTGATATTGGTTACAAGTAAACTGACAATTTAGATTTTTTTAACATTTTGGACAACTGAAAAGTAAATTACAAGAATAAAGAGGTCACTGTCTTAATTTTTACATTTATTTTTATTTACATTGCAACAGTCGCTGCCGTGAGTTTACTGCAGTCAGTCCAATGATATTGTAAAGTCAAAAATTGTGCGAGCGATTTAACTATTTTTTTTTCAAATTAAACTGCTTAGTTGCTAAATAAAAATTAAAGATTAAACTACCGTTTCAACTAAACTACTTTATTTCAGTTAGAGACTCCGGGTTTTCACCATATAACAGCGTAGAGTCTAGTTTTTGTGACAAAATTTCATGTCGCCGGGTGAGGAGATTGCCATCGATTGACGGCATTAAAAATGGTACCAGATGTACGAAATCGTTATTTTACAGTTATGAATTAACTCTTTGGCATGATACCGGTTTCAGATAGGCACAGACTTGCTGCTTATCATGACAAGCCGACGAGCTTTCCGGTGGTACCAACATGGATGACCTGGATCTAACTAAAATAAATTAATTAAAACTTAAACTACTAGTCAACAGCTTTTTAGTTACACTACTAAGTATTGCCGTGTCACTGCAGTCGTGGTTGAAACGCGTCTCGCATCTACAGGGTGCTGCAAAATAAAGTAGCCCCCTAAAGTTTTTCGTTGTTTTCTCAGCAACGGTTTAAAATTCAGTTTGAAGTTTTACAGGTTTACTTTCTAAAATGTTCTACATTTAACTGCTAAGTATAACGTGATTTTGTTAAAAATCATGAAGTTATAGATTTTTTAGCATAATCGCCTACCGATTTCTCAGCATTAAAATGTTCAAGCTACAACACCAATTTAATAACATCGTTGAAACAACACAGTTAGCTAGCCTAATGATCAGATGCCAGAATTCCATTGTCACTGTGAACGTTCGAAGTGTCCACCGCCAGCTCCAACACAAGTATCAGTCTCTTTGAGAAGTCTTTCACGGCCTTGTCGATCGGTCACTGTGGCAGGTTGCCCCAGATAGTCTTCGCTTTTTGAGTTCGGCGATTGTTTTTGGCTTTGTTTAAAAATACTCTTTAAAACGATAACTGAGTGATAATATATAAACAAAATAATTATTATTTATCAAAACGTCACCGTTACGTCATCGGCAGTAACTTGTATCCGTTTTTTGAAAATTAAGTAGCATTTTAGCTTAAACATTTTTAGTGTTGAAAAGTCGGTAAGCAACCATTTTAAAAGTGTATATCTTCGGCATTTTTCAACAGAATCACATTTCGCTTGGCAGTTAAATGTAGAACATTTCAAGAAAAAAAAGCTGGAAAAATTTTAATCAAAATTATACACGTTTGCTGAGGAAACAGCGAAAAACTTTAGAGGGCTACTTTTTTGCTGCACCCTGTATTTATAGCACGTACGTCCCAGGCAGAACACATTGCGGATCAGTCATGAAATACGAGCGAATGTTTTGTGCAAAGTATTTTATACCTCGCTACACTCGCATATGCAGTCTTTAGACCGTGCTAAGCACACACAACTGAAATAAATTAATTAAGTTATTAGTTAGCGATTTTTCGTTAATTTATGCCCATCACTGCTGCAGATCGCCGACGGACCGTTCAGCTACTCGCCGGTCGTGGGTCGTTACTGTGGACGGCGTCGACCGTCTCTCATTGAGTCCACAGGACGCTACCTGTGGCTACGCTTTCAATCGGACGACAGTATTGAGTACTCAGGCTTTCACGTCGTCTATGAGTTCATCCCCACCGCAGCCGGCGACGACCAAGATAATTTCCCACGTATGTGCTTTACACAGGACTCAAAACTTTTTTTCTTTCTCAAAATCCTATTCTCTATAGACATCTAGCGTCCTTTCGGACTGATTTTACGAATATCTGTACTTGCATAACCTACCGTTTTTTCTGGTTTTAGTTTTTTTTCAGTTTTAGTTATCGTTTCATTTTTTTCTTTTTGAGTTTTTCTTATTTTAGGCTTCCAGCTCCCCTGTTTCTTTATTTTTATGTTTTACACAACAATTTTTTTTACTTTTTCTCACCACATTTTCGTGTAAAAACATTTTTAGTTCGTTTTAATGCTAAATTAAACTAGCAGCTTGCCCGTCAGTTTTTCAGCGCAAATTTATTTCGTGTCATATCTTATAGTCGTTAATTAGTCGGTACGCCGTGTGGTGGCACATCGTTAATCGTGCCGATTTGACTGAGTAGACTTTTTCGACTTTGAGAATGTTTGCAAATGGTAGTTGTATTGGAAGGAAATTTTGGAGAGGAGAGAGCGAGCCTCTCCTCACAGCTAGCGGAATTTGGGGAAACGAGGTAAGCTCCCAACCGACTATGATGTACAGTGTGTCTACTCGTTGAAGCGCTGTGATAACTTGTTCCGTAATTTATTTACCCTTCTATAATGGCACGTTTCAACTAAGTAATTAACAGAGAAGTAAGTTTTCGGTCACGGTATTTACAGTAGACTTGCTGCGGAAGAGCACCCAAAACAGCATAAGCAACAGCGTTCAAGTCCAGGCTGTTTTGAGGCTACATCTGAAGCTCAACGAATGAAACACCAAAAGAGCGTCACTTTTTGGCGCACTCTGTATTTTTGGTTAAGCTCAGATCGCCTATTTAGCCCGTACACGGATGAGTAACTGTTGATTTTGTCGGTCGTCTTTGATTATTCACTTTTACTCCAACTGGAAACTTTATTTTGGTTACGCAAGTGCAAATGATTGAAAAGACCCAGAAAGGTTAGTCGACAGCGTTAGTCGATAAATATGACCTAGAACGGAAGTATAGGCTATATACCGGATCATGTCAGCTAAATGATGCGAATCCAGTAGTACAGCGAGTAGGGACCGATGCAGCCGATTTTAAGTGCAATAACTCCTTGTTAATAGTAATATTATTATCGCTTATTGGGGCACCGTCCACTAGAGTAAGTGAAACGTCAAACTATACATGGCGCATCACGAGCAGCGTTACCGGATATATTTGGCAGTCTTGTCACCCAACACGGGCGAAAAGTAGCCCAATTCTTGTCTTTCGTGATATGTAACTCAATAATTTAAAATAATTTGAAAGTAATTTAAAAGTCGCCCAAAATGTGGCAAGCAAGGAGCAAAAGCCAGATTTTAGGGCGCCAACGGCTGCCAAAATTGTCCAGTTGGCGCTTTTTTGGCCCAATTTGGTTACCCTGGCGCATCAGAAGACGATAGGCTATCTGTCGCTGTCAAAGCGGTTGAAGGGTTAATGAGCTCGGCCGGTAGCAGGCCGAGCTTGCTCGTTAACCCCTCAACCGCGTCGACAGCGACGGTTCGGTATCGGTCAACGCCGCTGACCTCGGTGCAGGGGCAATCTATCTCGTGTTTGACCAACCGGACGTGCGTCGCATAAAAATGTACAACCTTCTTCAACCACGCAGCCACTCATGCACCTAAGCACGCCGAAATACAGTGCCATTTCTGCAGATATAATGTCCATTTTCTCGGTTTATCGTCTACTAGGTCGCGATACGTGTGTTGCCCGTCCGTCCGTCCGTCCGTCCGTCCGTCCGTATGTCCCTCTCTGTCTGTTCCGTATGTACGGGCTTCTAACTAAAAAAAAACAGAAAGGCGTACAAAAACCAAAATATAGTCAGTCATAATATGTACTATTGGTTATTTTTGCTAGACCGGGCGCATCCGGACAGCGGATGCAATATAGCTCTTTTGTTTGCAGATAGGCGCGGTTTGCTGATAAAGTGTTTATGGCAGTCCGTCACATTTACAGCTGCATTTATGCGTGAAGCGAATTAACCAAACGCTCTGTTGGGGGGGGGGTTGATAATTCTCGACAGATTGATACATCAGCTGCTGCAGCTCAAAAGTCGTTAGTTGTGCTCTATTCACGCGGTTCGGTCACGCTGCTGGTCGAGTTTATGTTTTATGCACTGTCGCATATGTATTGTCATGGCGCATAATTTTCGTCGCTCGGCGTTTGTTCCTTTTACTACCGCTTTAAATTAACAACGCATAGTGTAGATTGCGTGTGAATATTTTTTTCGTTAATATTCTGCGTGCAGCGTGCGTTAGGTAGTTAATTATTCCCACTTTCGTTTTTGGTGGTTTTTGTTTTTCTTTTCTTGCAAATAATTGCCTGGAGGCTCTCGTCCTGAAATAGCCTGGAAGTACGTGTCGAGCGGAATGTAAACTCCACGCACTCACTCCATCACTCATCGCCTACTCTACACTCTACAGCCGAACCAAGTTTAGCTTCGCTTTTACCGCGTAGGCTTACGCCTCAGCCGAGAAGTGGAGACCGAAAGCTTCCGTGCAATCCGATAAGCGTATACGACAGGGACACCCAGTACAAGAGACTGCCTGTTTTGTTGCCGATTGTTGTGAATTCCCCGTTGTCCGGCTGTGATGCAGTGATGCCCAGCCTACGGCCGACGATGAAAATTTCATCTTCCCCCCCTGTTCATAGTCGTGCCGCAAATGCATTGTCACAACGCATAATTTATGTCACTCGGCGTTCGTTTCTGTTACTACCGCTTTAAATTAACAACGCGCAGTGGTACCTAGCTGTGTAGAAGTCCGTAGTGTATAGGCCTAGGACCGTAAATTGCAGCGACGAAAACGGCGCTATATATACATACATATTGGAGTAGTTGCGTGTACATTGTTGACCAAAACATTCTTTTCATTGTTGAATTCGTTGTTGTAAAAGGCCAAACTACGATTTCTGCATTTCACAAGGTAGTGTAGAATAGAAACAGTATTAAGGTGAGATGGGCAAAATTATACTTTTTTCGTGATTTTGCGTGACAAACATTATTAAAATTGGTCAATGTTTCACGGAATTATTTAAAAAAATAAAGTGACACGTTTTTTGAGACATGTGCGGTGTATACTTAAATATCAAAACCCTGTGAACTTCACATGAAATAATAACACGTGCTGGATGTTTTGTGCGACGTGGCATGCAGTGTGTCGAATTGACGTGGATACGGAGACTGTTCTTGACGGTGTCGTCAGCGACGTCGACATTCCACGTTCGCTGATTGACCGAGCAAACCGTTCATCCCATGCCGTCGATTGTACATGGGTCTTACACGCGGCACCGCTCTATAGGGTCTGTCGGTCTAACTGTTGTTTGATTCAGCTGTTTTGACTTGGGCTTTTAGAAGATTATTCATGTGCTTCCGGTTGCAACCAACAACAGTAAGGACGGGAGCGTGTGTGAAGTGACACAACTCACACGTTGACACGATAAATAACGTACTCATGAGAACTGAAGTAAAGGTACTGCAGCATTACATGCTAGATGCAAACAGTTTTTTTTTCAGTGAAACTTTGAAAGCAAACTAAAAACTGTAATACTGTTATAATAATGTAAAAATGTTAGCCACTCAAAATTTTTTCTAGAGACGGACGGCAACCGGAAGCACAGCATTTTTTTCTAGGCCTTATTACAGTTAACGCGCTATATAAACAACTTACTTACTTACTTACTTACTCAACGCTGTTGCAGATATTCATCCACTGGGCGGACTACAAGATGACGACGGTTCGCGACTGCAGTGACAGCTACTTGTCTCTGTACGAGCGCACGACCAGCCCCACTGATCGACGGCGCCTGTACTGCGACGCTTCGGCGGCGAGTGGCGGCGGAGACCGACGCACGGCGTCTAACGTCGCCTACCTGCGTCTGTACGCCGCCAACGTCGACCTTCTGCCGCGATTTCGCGTCATCTACACGCCCTTCTCGGCCGCCGGTCAGAACCTTAACACTGAACTTGTTCTTGACTTTACGATATCCGCAGGGACCCAGGGATTCGGAAAAATATTTTGATTATATCTCAAGTTTTTAACAAAGACGAATAGCGGAAAAATGAAAAAACTGCATTTTTGAAGATTTTCAAGAAATTTGTGTCCCTTTGTCAACGTAAAGATTCAACGAAGTGAAACAAGGTTTATATGTAACACGATGTACACAGTGTCTCAAAAAATGTCACACCTTGTTAGTTCTATGTCTTCACGAAGTATTAACTGATTTTCAAAATTTTTTCATTAGCACATTTTCTGGACAGTTGGTAATAAAGTCATTATTGAATATGCCACGAACTCTTAACTGTTTTGCTACACTACCTTGTAAAATATAAATAAATATTTTTGTGTGTTTTTATTGATTTTATGATTTTATTTTATTTTAACTTGTTTCAGTTGCCGTGCTACTCTCGTGTTTGTGTATTTAGCTTAGGAAGGCTACCGTAAGTGCTCTATGAGCCTGGTATGTCTTGCCAACTG
>Ga0209367_1002132_pt1 | contig 25744 bp, 19 predicted proteins | sample WorMetLIZISLAND2_FD_187412 | JGI IMG/M metagenome (GOLD analysis project Ga0209367, IMG submission 187412) | Marine gutless worms symbiont microbial communities from Max Planck institute for Marine Microbiology, Germany - Olavius geniculatus... ... | reverse complement strand
CAATAGGTGTTCCCCAGGGTTCAGTTCTTGGACCAGTATTATTTTTATTGTATATAAATGATATATGTAATGCTATTCCAGACGCCAAAATAAAACCCTTTGCAGATGACTCAAACTTATTCTTATATGACACAAACCTTATAAGTTTTTACTGTAGAGCAAATCAAAGTTTGATTTACTTATCAAAATGATTTTTAGCTAATAGATTAAGTTTGAGCATAGATAAAACGTGTTATAGCATTTTTGGAAGACAGCATATTGACTCCTCTGCTCTTAATGTCCAAGTTAAAATAAATGGTAAACCAATTAAAAAATTGAATGTTGTAAATATCTGAATATATATATTGACATTAATCTTTCTTGGCAAGAACAGATTGATTATGTCTATAAGAAAATAATTAAATTTACAAGTATATTCTACAAAATCCAAACCGAGTTGAATAATGATATACTCAAGCTACTTTTTTTGCATTCGTTTATCCACATTTACTATATGGAATAAAAAAATTTATGTGTGGAAAAGACGGACGGGTCAGGGTGTTCGGTATCCTGGTCAATATCGGGTTCAATTAAATCATGTCGTTAAGCAGCACCATTGTGGCTGTCAAGGCCGGCATAAAGTAGCATGCTCTCTGGTATCGAAATGTGAGACCGATTTGCTGAACTTCGAGGCGTTGCGCGGACAAGTATTGAATGGGTCAGATCAAGTTGGGCGCCACCGCGCATTCCGCCTGAACTTCGACAATCTATAAATCCCGTATGCTGTGACCAGTTCGAATGACTCCCGGGTCGCAGTTCTCCGTCTCCCACATGAGCAGAGACTCTCTCAAGATTGTTTATGGGCCGATGGGCATACATGCCAGCATCTATTATTTCCTTTAAATACCTACTGCGACTAGGTATAGGGTCAGTGCTACTTGTGTGTTTGTTGCTCATAATCTGATTAGGTAAATGCTTTGTTTTGTATAAAACAACAGCACTGTGTTTATTATACTTTTTAGCAATAACTTATCAATCAATAAGACAATCAATCAATTTCAAGTTAGATTCAACAAATAATCACTTTGCCCAGCACTACAGTTCAATCTCAATACAATTCAGTGACAAATATACAATAGCTCAAGACTGAATTAATAACCACTATCACTGAATACTAAACTCGACTCTAGCAATCAGTTGTATTCAAATCTGATAATGCACTTCAGTATTGAGTATTAGGCATACAACACTATTCGATCAAACAAAACAGTTCAGTTGATGTCTAAGGACTGCCTTAATCAATAATCACTGCTTGCTAAATAGTTCTCAAATGTCTCTCTATGACGGAATCAAACATGCAATTCGATACTTTGGGTATCCGAATACTTGGCCCAACTTTAATGGCCCATCACTAACGTTAGTATCGATGCATTATTCCGTTCAATGCTAACCTCATTGACCGCTATGCTTGCAAGCTCGTACTTATCCGATACTCATTCAGCTTCCACCATTGGGTGCGCTCTCCCTTTTATAGATTTTTGGCTCCCATTGGCGTAATGGCGAACACCAGACCGAGAGCCCATGAACTGGAGACAGGTCGGAGCCTAGCCCCGTTTGATCGGAGCTCCTCGGAGCACATTATTGCCATGAACAGGGAATATTTCTACAACAATATGGTATATGAATTGTGGGAAGAAGGCACTTTCTTTTAGTAGAAAAAGGTTAAATATACTCGTTCTCCGAACGTGACATGCAGTTCATAGCGGAGAAAACCGGAGCATGCTGTTAGCAGGTCGGAGCTGCCCGGAGCATCATACGGAAATTAAAGGCAAATAGTAGTCTAGGGATAGCGTCCCCAGCCGCTTAAACTGAAATAGCAGTCCCAGCAGCTTAAACTAGAATAGCGGTCCCAGCAGCTTAAACTGAAATAGCGTTCCTAGCAGGTCTTAACCCATCAATCATTTTTTAACAGGTTTTTATGGCTAAAAGTAGAATGGGGTTCTTAGGACAATAGGGCCTCCGTCAGCCGATCTTTTGACCTTACCCGGTCAGCTCGCGGCGCGCCAGCGCCACCACCTGCCTCGCAGCGCATATTTAATTTGCCCAAGCGTTCCCAAGCTCTAAAACTAATCTAGGGTTTTTAGGACAATAAGGTTTCCGTCAGCCGACCTTTTGACCTTCTTCCGGCGCTACGCGCCGCCACCTGTCTCGCAGCGCAAAGCGCTGCTATCAATCTTGGCGTCAATTTGAATACATCATCCTGCGTCATAGGCCTGCAGCGCGGGGTCCTCAACCGCTTAAAGTAGAATGGGGTTCTTAGCAGGTGCTAACCCATCAATCATATTTGACAGGTTTCTAGAGCTTAAACTTAAAAGCCGGTTCTACCAGCTTCAACTTAAACCCGGCTCCTAGCATAACAGAGCCGCTGTCAGCCGTTTTCACGAGCTTTTCCCGGTCAGCTACTGGCGGCGCGCCAGCGCCCTCTCTAGTCTGGGCCTGGACTTTTTTTAAAAATCTCCCTCCCCCTTTACCCAGGAGGGAAGAGGAAAGGGCGCGCGCTTGTATAGAAAAACACACTTTAGCCCTAAAAGGTAAACCCAGTTTCTAGCACAACAGAGCTTCCGTCAGCCGTTTTGCCGACCTTTCCCGGTCAGCTGCATTATACATGGCCGCAGCGCATAATGCTGCTATAAATCATAATTTCAATTTGAATACATTATCCTGCGTCATCACCCTATTATTACACACTTTTTCCTGCTTAGCTGCATAGCCACGTGTCGATAAGGTCAATACATTATGCCCACATCTGTAACATCTGTATTCTCTGTAATAAAACGTCGTTCACTCCTTCGCAAGGCGTTCATTTAACCATAACCGTCAGTGCGGAGCACTGGCGTCTTTAATTATGCAGTCAGCTTCAAACCAGCGCGACGCATCCATTTTATTATACTTGCATGTTCTTGTTTTTTTGGCGTTTTCGTCTGCTTTTTTTGCAAGCCTGTGTTTTTTCCTCGTCGCCTACCCTTTTCCTGTAGCAGTAGTATGTAATACTAATAAGCATGCATATCAGTCGTCAGTCCTTTATTCGTCAAGCCAGTCTAAGTGTTACTCAACTAGGTTTAAAGTGTGTGCAAGCGTGCGGTGCAGTAGCTTGTCAAATGTACCATTTTTACGCGCGAAAGCAAAATGCTTCGCGCGTCTTAGTCATCATCTGGGCGTCTGTCCGTCTGTTTGACTGTCCGTCTGTCACACTCGTGGGCTTTGTCAAAACGGTGCAAGCTAGGATCACGAAATCTTCACTGTTGGCTGTTCCAAGGTCTTTAGTTCAACACAAAATTTCGTGCCACTGGGTACAAGGGTTCCCCTCGAACGAGGGCGTCAAAGAGGGGTACCCCCTAAAAAGACATCGTTTTGTCGTTATTGGCTCGAATAATGTGATAACGGTTGCAGTTGAGTATACATACATGCTGCTGATCATAACAAGCGCTGGTGAGAGTCTTTTTGGATCCATCAACATCAGTGGCCTTGAACTACCTTCAAACCCTCAAAAAGAGGTTTTTAGTTAATTTTTTTCGCGATTTTGGGCTGCCACACACATTTCAACACTAAATTGCGACGAAATGACTGGAAATAGACCAAGACAACCTGCATATGAAATTTTTAGCATTTAACGTAGATTTTAGCAGTTCAAGTCCCAACCCCCTACGTTCAAGGAGGGCGGCGCAGGTGGGCGTCAAAGACAGCTAGCGCCCTAAAAAGTGGTTATTTTACCCCAATTATCTCGTGTATCGTTAAAACCATTGCAAATAGGTACAGGCATGCTGTTTATTATTAATTTTTGCGATTTTCTGCTGCAGCACAAAATTCAAAAATGAACTGCGACGAAAAGGCTGGAGACAGACGGACAGTTCGTGAAGAGGAATTGCTATAGGCTTTCGCGCGTCTCGTGAGCTTTGCTCAAATTATTTGTTTTGCATACGCAGAAATGCACGCGCCAGTCGTCAGTCTATCATTTGTCAAAACGTTCCTATTTTTTACACTTTAAACTCCTGTACATCAATATTTAAGTAGCTGCTCAAATTAGTGTCACAGCAAGTTAATGCTTACCATATGTCAACTAATGCTAATGCATGCTTAATCATCTTGCCATCTGCTTATCGCATTGTAACGACGACGTATTGTGTTCGTGTAGAGGCACATTGTTAACGCATATGCAACTACACTATTTGCGTCCTCGTAAAAATAAAACTCAATTTAGTTGTACAAAATAGTTAAAAAATTTTATATTGTATGCAATACATTGTATTATTTTTTTTCACGGGCAGTGTATATATCTTCATACGTTGTAGCCTATCCGTATATCACCTTTTGGCCTTTCCTGCTCAGCTGTATCACACATGCTCGCAGCACGTGGCGCTGATAATTACAGTCGCAGGGCGACTGGTGTAAGGAGTGCCAGGGGGGCCTCATGCGTGTGCTGTATAATTCGTCTAGTAACCACAGTTGTCGTATATACATATGACAATTTACCGTAATTATACAGAGCTCTTGTGTTGTCATTGTGGTCAAGCGTTGCATTCAGTTGCTCATTATTATGTTTGGCTGCACTTGTTCATTAATAAACCCCTACCGTTTCTTCTATTTTCCAATTTCGTCACGTCGTATTTCTACCCCACCCCTCTCACATTACCTCGTACAATTTATCATTGTCATAAACAATATAGGCCTACCTATAGTGTAACTCGCAAGCATTTTGTGTAAATATTTCGCTATTATGTCTTAATGTATGCCAAGAAAAAAACGTGTTTGTTGCACAAGATCGTTTTTATTCATTTATTTAGCACACGACATGCAAATCTATGAGCCAGAACATCATTAAGCACAGTGTCCGTAGTAAAACTGTTCACCATTTCGTGCATACTAAGTGCACAATAGCAAACACAATAATGTCCGCATAATCTACTTATTACACTTTGCGTCCTCTATGAGGCAAAACGTAACTTTACTGCAAATAAGCTTGATCTTCACACCGATCTCGTTCAGCATGTATCTTTCCCTGGAAAAAGATGGCGGCATCAAGGCGAGCCAACGCCGCCTGCAATGCAGTGAAGCGTGCTAAACTTGTCACAACCAGGCGCTCGGTCATAGGTCTAACTGCCGCAGACAATTATCTCTATATGATGCCTCCAAACTCACATGTATTTCTCTGAGCCCTGCACAAGTGCATGTAAGAGTCATGCAGGGCAAACTCGTTTATCGAGTTGCTACCTCCATAATTGCACTATACATTGGACGTTGACTGACAATATTTCACTTTCTATGCATTAACACATTTAGCATGTGGGTAATTGACACCTGTATATGCCTATGCGCCTGTGTCTATTCACTGTAGACATCATTCAGTAGGCTTATCTATGCACGTCTTAGTCGTTGTGTGCTCCAGTCACATATATTTTTTAGAGTATAATTATATCCTGTTAGTATCGCATTTAACTTGCCATTCTGCTTATAGACGTTTTTTTTACAATTTACCTAGCTTATAAAACACTATTCTTGTCAACCGTCAATTGTATTAAGTTTTAAAACAGTACATGTAGCCCTGCGCACTGACGCGTAAACCTGTAAAATATGCCGTTTAACCCCCATTGGCATAATTATGCACACCTCTTACGTCGTAATGCTTTCCATCTTTGTACCAGGTCTATAGCATACATTTTTATTTGTCTTTCATTTTTAAATTTTACCCCAACCTAACTTTTAAGCTTACATCACGTATTTGAAGTCGTCATCGTGCGTAATAAAGCATGTTTTATTGACAGGTTAAATTTAGTCTGTAACCAGTCCTATATTCTATTTTTTAACTATAAACAAATTTAAATGCCACCAGTCATCTTAGCACATGTTCTTACTGCCCGTAACGTATGTAGGCCTATTGTAAAAAAACCGTGCTATACGCTCACCGGTAATGGTTGTGTCGCATTTACTTTATAGCTAATGATTGCGTTGGCACATGCAGTGACATGCACGCGTGCAGTTACGGTGCAATTAGCTCGCACCAGTACTTTGCGCAGCTGGTTCCCTCTGTCTGTCTGCAGTGTTCCCCCTCATCTACCTCAGTGTTGGTACTACAAAGAGACTCTGTGCCGATATTACTACCCATCAGCATAAAAAAGTAAATGTAATTAAGTAGCAAACTAGCCACTAACAGTCACGCTCGTTGTTCCGCCTATCAGTGCTTATCAGTAATGGCACATATAATGGAGCAGAAGGTCCTTACGGCAAAGGTGGTGATGATAATGGTGCATTGACAGCCGCTAGTGCACTGATTTCAATAGCGCACGCAATGAGCCCTCTAGCAGTGCGATGAAGTTCACTCGAGTGCAGTATAGCATCTTATCATCATTATTCATGTAAAAGGTATGTCAGTCAAGTTATCATTTCAAGCACATTGTAACACAATCTTGCTATAGGGTAGCAATCCGGTTGTGTAAGACTGAGTATAGCATACAACCCCTCAAGCGTCATGTGTAAAAGGGTGCAGTGCAGAACAATTAGAACATCATTGCACATACAACACGCTGCTTAGTGGCACACCTTTCATCTACGCAATGCCTTGTGCATGCGATGCCATTAACACCATTTTTCATCACTTTCTGTTAGTGTTGCACCCGCATCCACAATAAATACAAGCTCATTCTAGTATGACGCGCATGCAAATCATTTGCCAAATCTCTCTATGTACAGGTAAACCAGAGTGTTATTTTACTCATTATAACGTCATACAATATGCATACATCGCTTGCCAGCCGTTTGCTTATCGTTCCATTTACCGTGCAGTCGTCGAGCAAAGCTGCGGCAACTATGCAGTAAACACCTGCTGTTGTCATTACTTAATTAATTGCTTATAAGCGAATCGTTTTCATCTCTAATTATGCAATATTTAAAGTTGTTATGGACCTATATTGTATAATTAACTGTTACAGTTAATGAGTACATTGGATGTGCAGCGCATTATTTAGCACTAGATAAAACAAAATTTATGCCAATTTGCATTTAACGCTTATAATGTGTATTACACTTTTAGCAGTTTATTAACCAACAATTATTATAGTTTGTGTTGCTAAAAGTAATAATTAAGATTACTGCACTATTTTTAATTGCAATGCTACTATGCAAAACGTTTTTTGCAACCCTATAGCCTAACAAGTGTAAAGTTGCACCAATCAAATGAGTAGGCGGAGCTTTTACAAGCATAACGGTGGCAGCCTATTGGCTGTACAATAAGAGCGCACATGACTTGGCTACAGGCTGAGTAGACTCCTATAAAAAACGCCAACCTGCAATGATTGCCACTTGTTTAGCAAGTTGCCTAAACAGCAAAAAAATGGGTGATATTCCGGCTGACTCACCTGACGCAAGCTACATTTACATAAATAGCGAGCCGTCGCCGAACGTTTCGCCGTTTACGCAACCATCACCACTGCTTTATGATGAAGGTGAAATAAAGCTTATTATAAGTTATTATATCATCATTTAATAATTGCGATGGGCTAGTTAAAAATTATGTTGTATTTATTTCCTTTACTTATATTTAATGTAAGTATAAGCATAATTTTTTTATCATAGTATTTCCTCTCTCGTTGACTGCTTGTGAATAGTAATGTTCACAATAAATTGCGTTTTTCATTACTTGTAGGAGCTATGAACGCAACACCTCAAAGGCCTATGACCAGAGCCTCAACACCGAGTGCACCACAGCGCATGACCACACGATTAGCTGCACCTTATGAACAGGGTAAAACAACATTTTTTGATTATTATAATATTAGTATTATAGTGTACTTACTTCATTTAATAAAATTAACCATAAAGCGTTTTAAGAGGTTAAAAAGTTTTAATTGTATAGCATGATAGCAGAACGCTTCACACGTATGGACTAGATAGGTAACTGCCTACAGCACGGAGCCAGCCAACTAGGTCCACTCAGCCTTCTACCCCCTGTGGGACGGTAAAGTAAGTACTGGCGGTGCTCAAGACCATCGCTAGGCAAGAAACGGTGAGTTGTGCGCAACAGTAGGCCCTGTGGTCAGGACTGCAAGTATACTTACCCTGTCGGTTAAAGGCGCTGGCTGTTAATTTCAGTCGGCCATCCGGCCGACTTGGACTGCATGCTAGCTTAATTGGTCTCCGCCCTCACCGGCTCAATGTGCCGTCATGGGCATGAGCTCCCACGCAACGGGTCTAGTTCAGCTTCGCTGTATAGTGCCTATGCGAAATCTTCTTTTTCTCTTTAAAGTCGTTATTATTTCACTTTATTTAGCCGTTTAGGATGAAAAACAGTTGCACTAGGCGCCCACATCCTACTTATTAGGGTTTAAAGCTCCCGTAACGTTACCGGTAACTTACGGTAAATTACGGCAAATTACGGTAAGGTAAAATATGGGTAATTTATCGCTAATTTACGGTAACGGTAACATTCCCAATCTTACCGGTAATTTTCGAACACTACTACTTATTATAACAGGCGCTAATGACAAATTTGTTAGGACTGTCAACATACAATAACCTTTAATAACCTTTGATAGCTAAAATGGAATGTTTTTTAGTCACGTTTTAGCGATTTCTGGCCCCGACGCACATTTTAAAAGTAAATTGTGTTAAAATTACTGTGTATAACATGCTTTTTAACCATATGAGTTTTGGCCTCCTAAGTTAAACATGCTTTAAGTGCGGGGAGTTGATTATACATAAAGTCGCATGTATTTGTTTGTTGTAAGCAGATGCCATCAACGACACGAACGTGCGCAGAGTGATGTCCCGAGTATATCATCTTATCATCCAGTTAGTCCAGCTGCACAATGCGAGTATAACTAAAATTATATATCAGTAAGTACCACGTTAGTGTTGGTCCTGAGCATGTGCCCCATTTTTTAAAAAGGCCCATGCCCATACATACGGTGGATGACTTAAAATGCTGCTACGAGATACGTTTTTTATAGTCCAAACTGTGTAAACAAAATGCGTTTGCGGGCGGGGCTTCACCCCTAACCCTTCCTGGAGGGATATTATAGCAGCTATGCAAATGTCCTAGGAGGGAAACAAGAAAATGTATGAAAGTAAATAAACCTTGATAAAAAAAATAAAAGAAAATGTAATGAACAGACAAATAACTTACGAGTGTACCCAAATGCAAATTTGTGGCAGCATCTATACTAGTATGCAAGATAGACATGATCACGCATGCGTGCCAAGTCACCCGCATTAAACATCACCCATGCAAAGTCAATTATCACCCACACACGACGAATGTCTCGACGACTAATGTCTCCCATTTTTGACACGATTTGTTATTATTAAAACTGTATCAAACTTGTTCAGTTGACTCTCGCTAAAATTACTAAAATTGTAACCATCAGACGTCATATTTTGAGATGAAACTGAGCTGGGGCTTGACCCAAAATGCCATGAGGAAACTGTGAGCGCTTCCCGCACCCTTAATCAAATTTAAGAAATGTTATTCTAAGGCAAAAAAGGCAAAAAAAAACGGGGGAAAGGAAGAAAAGAGAAGAAAAGATAAAAATTATCACCCGCATGGGTGCTATGACAGTGCATGGATAACGCTTGCTAGCTTGAATTATTAACAAGAAGCCCAGTTATCAATAGGATAGCCGTCCGTACTGGTTGTCAGGTACCTGCACGATCATTCAAGGCAGGCGTTTTTATTTCATCTGAAAGGGTGTATGCGATTTTAGGTTAGTTAACATTAGCAGCCTTGGCCTTATCTCTCGCTGTTTCAGAGTTATGACCGTTTATAGCTTGGACCTTTTTATTGGAAATTGCGGCCAAACCGCTGCAGATGGAAACATGGCTACTATTGGCAGTTTATAGGAAGTCGCAATCTGATATAACCTCCACCCACCCTCTACTACTTTACGTTTAGTCGCAATACCGCACGATTGGCATATGGTAGTACACTATAGCTTTTCATGGTCCTTCAAGATCATTTATTTTGATGTCACTTGGAACAAATATGCTACTTTCTATTTGTGGTCAATAGCAATTTAGGATGTATTTAGCACCGTTTAGACACAATATATTTATGACATGCAAACGACTGCAACTTTTTATTTGTGGTAAATAGGATGTATTTAGCACCGTTTAGCCACAATACATTTGTGACAGACAAACGACTGCAAAAAATCTTGATTATCAGAAGGCTACGTGACAATATATCGTGAGTTATGCCGCATTAGGCAATAGATTGTTTGCAGTGGTTTAGTTGCTAGTACTTACCTTACACCGCAATATCGTATATATGTGGCTGTGTTGCGAGAGTCCTTAGTCTTTTGAACGGTCTTGAATGCTCAAAACAAATACACCCTTTTTTCTACACCACAGCACCCGGCTCTGTTTGGCCTTAATTCGGCCCTGATATGAGATATAAAACAGTGCAAATTGTACATACAGGAAATTAAGGCATTGCAAGCAAAACTTAAAATTTTTATTTGGAGATGGTGTACGTGAGTAGGCCTATAATAAGATTATATAATAGAGCAAATTTATGGGAAATGTATAAATGCATATAAATGCATATAAAACTACGTATAGACCTATAAAGAAATAATTTGTCACTAAATGCGCTTGCAAATTTATGTTAGTGTGTTCATACAAAAATAATTAATTGGTATCATATGTATACATTTACTCGTTTGTTACATGTATATGAGTAAAAATAAAGTTATATCAAGTTGTATAACAAACAGCTTGTATACATACAGCGTGTGGCCAAAAGTGTGTCATAATGGCGGCGGCGCAAACGTTCGATTTGTTTTTTGCCAGTTAAATTCAAACATCGTAAACAACATTATTTCAATAATAGCGCTTACCTTAATTTCTGAATTTTGTTATAAATCCTTTCTGCGCAATAACAGAACAAATTCGTCGCAGAATGAATGCGTAGAACTGACGAATAGAGGTTTAATGAACTTTGCTTCAGGTTGTTAGAGCAGACTTGATAGGGTCCTGTCGAGTGTTAATAGCTGACAATTTTTTCTGCACATGAGATTTTATGACTTTCCACATATTTCGATAATATTTTTGTCCAGTAATTGTGCTGACCACGTAAAACCCAAAATGTGATTTTCTATTTTCCACAGATAAGTAAATACTGCGAGATGTGCAGGGGCTATCATCCTGCTAAAAGAAGTGTTTTCCAGCAAAATGTTTGCACACACCTGGCCGCAAATTTGTATCAAGTGCATTTACATAGTTACAGCAGTCAATATTCCTGCTAATTGGTACAAAAGTAATTACTCTTTTGTAGCAAATACAACTCCAAAACATGGTGATATATTTCAACTGTTGCTGCCTCACAAGACAATCGAGATTCTAGACTTCATGTAGCCTTCGCCATAAGTAGCTTTGACTTTTCTATCTTGTTATATTACTATTTGAGTTTCGTCTATAAATTCAACTGATTTCCAGTTAACTGCCTTTCAGCTCAGCTTCTGTCTACATCGGAACACATGGTGAGGTTAATTCAGCCTGCTTGTTACAGTTTGTTTCCAAATATTTCGTCTGGTTAAACCACAAGAACGCAAACGACGTCGTACCATTCATGGTGATAATCGTTAATTCAGCATATCATTTACGTAGTTTATAATTTTAGCCAATGTCTTTTTTCTGTGCGCTTCAAAATGACGAATTATTCTCCAATAACTCCTTCATTTAGATTCGGTGGTCTGCCAGTTTGCAGCCACTTTTTCTTGCTTTGTCAACATTTCCATCACTTCAGAAACTTCCGTACGCAAGCCTGTTTTACGTTTAATGTATTCAAAGTGAATTATTTGTTAGAATTACTATTACTGAATTTTATAATAATTTTCTTTTGCTCCCTTGTCAATTCTTTGCCTGCCGTATCCACCGCATTTCAATCGCTTCGTTTGTCAATATTTTAGATTAAAATGACGTCACGAATGACGCAACGCATTTTACATAGACAAAACTACATGACCGTAGATATAAATTGGCAAAAGATGCGCTCAAATTTGAAATTTTACTTATTTTATTTGCGGTGCGCTTCACGACTTTCTGGCATTGTCACAGCATTATGACACACTTATGGCCACCCGCTGTATGTGTGCTTTCAGTTACCCTGTACGGTCTTGATGGTAGACCTATAGTACGGCAGCTGGACTATAATGACTGACTGCAGGATTTCAACATTCGGGCTGTTGTTAATACTGCTGCACAAAGCCCTTACATGGGCACTGGATCGCCAATGGCGGGTATGATACTGCGTGTCATGTCATGTCATGTTCCTGGCAAAACTGCACGAAATAAGGCGCAAAATCGACTGGCTGATTAGCAGCTACATTTAAGCCTAGATGCATGCAGGCATGATGTTTGATCAACCATGATGCTGATTATACGACTTTAGTACACTCAATATAGTCTGAAATAAACAAGCGATTTAGAGCCCTATATAGTGTATACATGTTATATTCGTAGTTGCTGTGTCACAACGTTATACTACGTTTTGTCCTATACTAATTAATATATCGCACGGTCATGACGGTAGGCTTACAGCACGGCAGCTGGACTATAGCTGGGTGCAGGACTGTTGAAGCGTGGCATTTTTCTGCGAGTGCTGTCACTACTACTACTGTTGCACAAGACACTTACATAGACAAAATTGTATGTGGGGTGCCATATGGTACATTTTTTATTTGTTTATGTAGGTGTCAACACTGAAGGCACTATGACAAGTACGCCTGTGTCAGCGATGGCAGCGCATGGCATGGAGACAGAAGGCATATGGTCTGTTGAAAGCGTACCCAGTGGAGCACGTGCCGCAGTCAATATGGAGAGAAACGAGCTCCAGTGGCAGTTGGCAGTCATAAGAGAATTGGCTGAAAACATGCAAAGCTGGAGTCCGATGATTGGCTACCCCTTATCATGGGAAGACGCAGTGTGGCTGAATGCAACCCTAATTGCAATTTTCACAAAAAAATTGAGGGCCGCCTAGTTAAACTGCCAACGTGCATCATGCGCTGTTAGGTCTATGCAAAAATTATTGTTTAGATCTTAGTTACGTCACCAATTTCAGCCATGAGACTTTATTTTTTTCGGTTTAGCACCGTGCCTGGTTTGTGACTTTTCCTTTAGTACACTTAGCATATTACATCCTGTATGACTAAAAACATTTGAAGCTGGAGCCTAATGTTTGGCTAGCCCTTATCATGGGAAGACGCAGTGTGGCTCAATGCAACTCTGACTGCAATTTTCACGAAAAACATTGAGGGCCACATGACCTAGTAACTGCCAACGTGCATCATGCGCTGTTAGGTCTATGCAAAAATTATTGTTTAGATCTTAGTTACGTCACCAATTTCAGCCATGAGACTTTATTTTTTTCGGTTTAGCATTGTGACTGGTTTGTGACTTTTTCCTTTAGCACACTTAGCATATCATTATCATCATTATCATATTCGTTTAATACATTAACTTGACAGAACGCAAGCATGTGCACAATTTAGGCCCAACATACAGTGAATATGATAGTTAAAAAAGTCCACAAACTAGTTACAAATGTTGCAGAAACAAACACGTCATTAAACACTAATGATGATAACAGCATAACAGCAACAAAATTGGAATGTGTAATTGCCTAAAGTCTAGTAAGTAGTAAAAAATATGATTAAAGTTATCATGTGGTAGGCCTAAAAACAACGCTTAAAACTTAATAGCTGTGTTTATATAACATTTGAGTGACAAAATTACAGTCAGATAAATATGTGCCATGCTCAGGAAGCGAAAGTGTGTGCATACGACGCCTAAGATTATAGTGCTGCGACGCTGTAGATGATGGTGGCAATAAACTGTGTAAAACATGGTTGCAGTTTAAAAAAGTTTTGTCACATCCTGTATGACTGAAAACATTTGAAGCTGATGGTTGGCTACCCCTTATCATGGGAAGCGCGCATGGAGGCAGAAGACATATGGCCTGTTGAAAGCGTATCCAGTGGAGCACGTGCCGCAGTCAATATGGAGAGAGACGAGCTCCAGTGGCAGTTGGCAGTCATAAGAGGGTTGGCTGAAAACGTACGAAGCTGAAGTCCGATGATTGGCTACCCCTTATTATGGGAAGACGCAGAGTGGTTCAATGCAACTCTGATTGCAATTTTTACGGAAAACATTAAGGGCCACATGGCTTAGTAAAACTGCCAACGCGCATCATGCGCTGTTAGGTCTATGCAAAAATTATTGTTTAGATCTTAGTTACGTCACCAATTTCAGCCATGAGACTTTATTTTTCTCGGTTTAGCACCGTGACTGGTTTGTGATTTTTTCCTTTAGTATACTTAGCATATTGCATCCTGTATGACTAAAACATTTGAAGCTGGAGCCTGATGGTTGGCTAGCCCTTATCATGGGAAGACGAAGTTTGGCTCAATGCATCTCTGATTGCAATTTTATTGCCTTTCTGTGTGTATGTCTGTCTGTCTGTACATTCATTTGTGTTTGTCCACCTTTGTGGTAAATAAAAAAGCTGGTTATTGTGCAGCGTAAAAACTGAAAAAAACAACTTTGTTGTAGATTATGCATGCTGTAGGAAACAATAACTTATTTATCGTTTATTGAAAATTATGAGAAATGATAAGGCGTCCTGAGTTGCTTTCCTATGTTTTTTTGAATTTATAACTACAATGGTAAGGTTAAGTGAGCAAAACAAATTAGTGGTTACAATTTTTAAAAATTGCATGCGAGTGTGCATGCCTTAATAAACTAGAAATTTGGGGCAAAGCCCAACGCCCTAAGTACGATTAGGGGAAATTTCCTCGCCACCAAAGTCACGTGGCCCGAACTCAAATGCATTGGCATACGCCGAACGCGCATTGTCGACTTAGGGTAGGTCAACATGAGCGCTTATATCGAAGATAAAAATATATGAATGACTAGAGCGCGCCCCATATCCCTGCCTGCCCCTGTTCCTCCTTTCCCGCCTGCCTTAGGGATTAGAAAGAAGGAGGGAAGGGGAGAAAAAGGATAATAAAATTTTAAAGAAATTTGCCTAAAAAATTTTGCTTTATTACTGACATAATTGTTTATACAATACACCACAACACGTACACGCGCAAGTACATGCGATCGTTAAATGAATGAGTAAATAAAAGCAGTATTAACGTATGTGAACTAAAGTTAGTTCTCTTGGATAGTATTGCAGTGTATACATGTTAACGAGTTAAGTATAGTGCATACTATATACAAGCAAATTGAAATTAAAATAATTATAAAATTAAATAGAGTAAAAATTAAATTTATCTTTGAAATTAAATTAATTGTAAAATTGCAATTAAAATTACAATTATAACTATAATTAATAGGGCAATTAATTCTAAAATTGGGGAAAAAAGTTAAGCACATTATTTATTGTGTACTAATAAATGGCGTTATAAGTAAGTATACGTAAATGCCAAATAAGTTTTCTACTAGCACTAAGATAATTAATGTTTGGCGCTAACTTAGACTTGCATGTGATGTGCTGAATAACTGAACGAATAAAAACAATGTTGTGCAAAAAGAATGAGTTTTTATTTTTTGACAAACACGCATACATACATGCAGACATAAATAAAACTAGAAATAATTGTGAGTTACACTAAGTTGATGATGATAGGCGAAAGTAAGGTACGATAAATACACAACGCATAAACTAAGTAACTACGTAAGCAAATATACATGCTGCACAAACATCAAAATAATGATCCAATGTTCGTCATCAAAGCCGATATAGAAAAATGTCTAACGAATGTAAATTTTCGGTATCGCTTTGATTCAAGTGACGTGCGACAACAGGATTCGTTACGATGTCGCACAGGTATGGCGAAACTGCATACAGTGCGAATGGCAATAACAAAAAATGGCACGTTGCGTAGTAAGAACACGCCTGGTGTCTTTTATTTAGTCGTAGACGTATAACTCCTGGTGAGAGATAACGAACTTGTGGGAGTCTGACAGTAGCGCTTTTGAACGCAGCATTGTAGGCTTGGCACTTTTTAATTCTGCCGTCGTATCTTCGTAAAACGAAAAAATTATTGCATACTGCGATGAACTTTCAAATCATAGTGCTGACGCTATTGGTCGTTCATGGCTGTCGATTCAACGATAACGATGCGGTAAAAGATGTGAACTGTAGACCAACGGCTGACGATGTGACGAAACTAGAAAAACTGTTAGTCGTATTATAGTGGATAGGCTTGCAAAGCCACAGAATAACCTCATGCTGACGCAGCTGTTACAGAAAAAACGGGTAGCACTCTCTACAGTCCAGTGCCCCTAATTGATTCTGGTGATCACCTGCCAAATAGCAGGGAGTAGCTTTGGCTAGAGATGGGTGGGCACTGTCGACGAGGTCCATCACTTTCTTCATCTGGTCCCACTCTGCAAGGCGCAGAGCGATACCCTTGCGTGTTGGCTTGATTTCGGTGTCACCATAGGGCACGTAGATCTGGCGAAAATCGACAAACTTAAAACCCGTGGTGACTGAGACGTAAAAGCCACCGCCGATATGCTAACGATAGTTAACTGGTGGATCACCTTCGTTCACGTTCTTGATTGCCGCATTAACTTGAGAATCAATTTCAGCGAAACCAAGACGGAACTGAGCCCATTTACAACGTCAATGGAAAACGTAAAGTAAATTATTAGTTAATACGTATTTGAGCATTTTGCAGTATTAACGCTAACGCAAGGTGTTTAGTACAAGAATAATAGTAAAAAATTATAGTAACAATAAGAAGTGAAATAAGGAGACTAAGATGAAAATAAAAATAATTTTACCTGTTAGGCGAAAACTCGATAATCTTGTCCACAGAGTCTTTCTGCTTGATAGTCACTGTTAGCTGTCCTTCCTTCTTCTTGACGAACACTGTTCTATCATCACGGAGAAAACCGGAGCGTTATGTTACTACGCTGAAACTGCTGGAAGCATTATATAGGCAGTAATCAGCAATGTTTGCTCTATTGAATGATACTATAGCTCCGGCAAAGAGACAGCTACTTTTGGTGTATAAGGGGTTAACATGGGGAGAACTTACAGACCTTTACTACAAGCGATCGCAACGGACGAATAACTGCAATAATACAATCAGTTAAATTAACATGACAATAGTATTTTGCGGGACCACATTCATCGGGGGATGTGTGAGATATTTCTGTGTTTGCTTATATGGCCATTTTGTGAATATAAGAAAAATATTATGCAATATTGTTGGCAATCCAGGCCAGCGATGACGTTATAATTGACGCGCCTATCGTCTGCTATGGTAACGCCAGTAGGCAGTAAGTAACAAAAATGTCTATTAGTTATCGGACGCTGCAGCGTGGCATGACAGGCAGGATCTACACGTAAAAGTCAATAATGATTGCACGGAATAGGCTACCCCACTAAGCCCAAGGTTAATCTAGAGTTTCTAGCACGCTTTAACTGAAAAGATACAGACAGAGTACAGCTTGAGAATGGCCCGTGCCATGCTCCACACCATCGGCGGCCCCGCAAGACCATCGTCTTTTATGGTTATTTACAAAAAAGTATTATACGACTAAACTAAACACCTATTTATAACACTAGTACACACCTTCAATCACAAAAACAACTATGCAGCATCTAATCTAGCACGCACAGAATACAAACGCGAAAGTTAAGTTAACCATCACTTACCACACACATCTGACATGCAGTCAGAAATACACGGCTCAGTATCATAAACAGTTTGTCATCGTAAATCTTAACTAAGCAAAATTGCTCATACATTACCAGCTTAACCCAGTAGAACTGCTTTGCCTAAGAATAAAATAACACACAGGCCAATGTTCCAATTGACGACTGGGCGGCAGTTCAACGTCGACGTCGACGGCTCACAGAGAAGTTGTAGCGGTACCTGTTGCCGTAGCCATAGCTGGGCTCGAAACGCTTCACGTACGGCTGAGGCGAATAAGGTTTAACGTCGCGCTCCGATGTATGTCCGGCGAGGCGGCAATCATATGGTACAGAACGTGCGTTGTTCTTGCGATGACGTGACGAGCGGCTGGCATTGGTATACTTCGACGTTGTTGGACAAACGTCAGCACCTCCTGTGTCAGCTGTATTGCGCTCAGACTGACGAATCTCCTCTATCATGGACGTAACACCAACTGACAGATCGTTAATCACTGGTGGGCACCCAAACTCCTCCTCGATAAGAGCTTCCAACTCTGGATTCGGATATTCAGGAATACTAGATGCCTGGAGAGTCGCAAGTAGAATATCTGATTCAGCAATGGTGGAAACCGACAGCGTAGATGGCTGTGATAGTGCAGTAGAGTTCATCACCGTTACTGGATCGGCTGAAGGCGCAGGAAAAGTGTCCGGCTTTGCAGAGGTGGCAACTGACAACGCAGAAGGCTGTGACGGTGCGGAGTTCACCACACGTGCTGAATCAGCAGGAGGCGGATCTGCTGGTTGTGTTGTTTTCTTTGGAAGACGAGAAGCATGGCGCAAACCATAACGCCACGACACCATAGATTCAGCAACGTTCTTTGCAGTGCGGCCTCCCTCCTCGGTTCCAGTGCCGTTGGCAGCGCGTCCGACTTTTTCAATTCCTGCCACATATCGAGCAGCGGACGTGGCGACGGAGACGAACAGGTGATGGGTCTCGACTGCGATTTCAGGGAAATGATCCCTCAGTAGATGCATCATGGCGGGTCGTGTGTACTCGTGATAATTTTTAAGTATCATGGAAACCGCCTCGTCAATGACTTCCAAGTCGACCTTGTACTCGGCCGTCTTTGGTTTAGTCACCGACACCATTTCAGAGTCGTTAGATGGTAGGACTTGGCAGCAAATCTTGTCGTTGGCCAAACCGTGGCATCGTTTTTGTCTGTTAAGATTTTTGGCCTGTTTAATCTCAACAACACAAATAGGGCAGCTGACCTTATCCATTTCTGAAACGCTCCGCACACGCCAGACACATTTGTCACGACAGAGTGTCACAATGGCTTGGATTAAAAACATGCCAAACACCCCTTCATGACAATATATTAAAAGGTTAATAAACTGCGGTTCGGGTAGAGGACTATTGAGGCAGAGTCATAAGCTGTCGCAGTCATACACTTTAAAATAAGTCAGTCGTCAGTGCTCTTACAAATGTCGGAGGCAATGGCCGAAAACGAAAGATCACAACACGAGCAAAGTTTAGCACGACAGCGCTTAGGTCACACCCACAACTAACGGCAGCGAAAGATGACGCAGATGTGGCTACAATTCGTAGTCCTGCAGATACTTCGGGCAACGGTGCTCACGGCGGTTCTGACGATGATGTACAGACTGATCAAAGTCATCATGCAGAGTTTGCCCAGAGCTGACGTCGTCACAAGGAAGCGGTTGTCTAGCACGACGGCCTCGAGCATGCCCCCCTTGGCCGACGAATGTTGTCGGGTGTCGGTGATGTCAGCTGTGGCGACGTCGGCTCAACGGACGGTTCAACTATAGCTGCTGGTGTTTGGGACAACCAAGACGTTAATGTATCACTCAAACACTTCTTCAGTTTGTCAGCGTGGACAACGAAAGCATTACTTTGTGCTGACTTTTGCAGCACGTAGTTTGACGGCTGAATTACGCGTACTATCAAATAAGGCCCCGTGTAAAGCTTTTTTCACTTGGGAGACCTGAAACGGTAACGTCTGGGGTAGTAATACCACACCCAATCGCCGACCTGAAACTCTTGCTGTCGTACACGAATGTTGTAACCACTCTTACGACGTTCAGCACATTTCTTCAAGTGTTCTCTGGCGATTTTATGAGCTTCTGTTGCATGCTGCTTTACTCGTTGAACAAAGTCGTCGTAACCGTCATTGACTGAACTTTGATTAGGCGGCAGCTCCATAATCAAGTCAAGTGCAGTCGATACCTCGCGGCCCAGAAACAACATGTTGGGAGAGTATCCAGTTGCATCATGTTTGGTGCCACGGTAAGCTGCCATCACTTGAGGCAACACTTCATCCCAATCACGTTGGGAATCACTCACAACTTTGCCAAGCATAGAATTTAGGGCTCTGTGAAACCTTTCTACCACACCGTTAGTTGACAGCTTGTAAGCAGTTGTACGCAGTTTGTCAAGGCCGTACAAAGCCATCAGGTCTCTGAAAAGTTCACTTTCAAACTCAGACTTTCTGTCACTCAGCAATTGTTTCGGCGCGCCAAATCGCGCAAAAACATGTTCAACAACGCTTTGGCGACCATAGGAGCAATATGAGACGCTAACGGTATGGCCTCAGCCCACTTTGAGTAATGGCCCACCAATGTCAGGATAAAACGACGGCCCCTACTAGATCGAGGATGAGGCCATGTTATATCTATTGTGACTTTTTCCCAGGGTTCACCAACCATTGGAGTTTGAAGCTCAGCCTGAGATCGGATCTTACCCCGGTGATACTGACAACACTGTAGACATGACCGTAGTAACTGATCAAGATCAGCCGACCACGTTGGCCAATAGATACGAAACTGGATAGTAGCAGCTGTACGGCGACGACCAAGGTGACTGCCAGTCATTCCACCATAAGCGATTTCCAGAAACTAGCGTCGCAGGGCAGACGGCCACACAACTTGCCACCTTACAAATTTGCCGTCACCGGACTTAAAACTTCTCCTCAAGAGACCTTGCTGGATAGTCAGACGAGGCCATTGATGCCACAGCGCCTTCGTATCAGCTAAACACAGCGCCACAGTTTTCAAAAGTGATTTAACTGTGCTGCTCTCCAACAACTTAATAATGATGCAAATGTCATGATCATAGCGTTGAGCGTTAATAAGTCCCTCAAATGACCATGGCAAAATAATATCCGGAGGGAGATCGCCGTCGTCAGCATTATCGTCATGACTGGATTCCGCAGTAGGTTGATCGGCGGCCCCGCCGAAAGTGGGTGGCTCATCATTGTGATAACTAATTTCACAGTCATGCTCCTGACAACCGACTGCAAAGACATCACTTCCAATTACGCCAGTTTTATCACTGTTGTATGCACACTGTACTCGGGTGCAAGGCCTGCGTGACAATGCGTCAGCATTGGCGAGTTTCTTACCAGGTCGGTGCACAACAGTAAAATCATACTTTTCCATTACTTCTAACCGTCTTGCTTGCTGCCCAATTGGACAGGTGTATGACGAAGCCAGGTTAAAGGTGCGTGATCAGTTCGGACAGTAAAATGGCGTCCGAGAAGATACTGTTTAAAGTGCTTCAAGAAATGCACGACTGCAAGCAGTTCTTTGCGAGTCACGCAGTAGTTGCATTCTCGACGGTCCAAGGAGCGACTTGCGAAGGCAATCACTCTCTCAGCCCCATCTTGCATCTGTGACAGCACTGCTCCAACTGCATTATCGGATGCGTCAGTATCGAGTATGAACTGGTCTGTATCATTAGGCATTGCCAAGACTGGTGGTGACGCCAGAGCGCTTTTCAGCGTTTCAAATGCTATATATGCTTCTGACGTCCATTTAAATAATCTTCCTTGCTTCTGCAACTAGTGCAACGGAGCGGCGATGGTCGCAAAGTCTTTGACAAAGCGGCGGTAGTAGCTTGACAATCCAATGAAATATCTCATTTCCGTAACATTTTTAGGGACTGGCCACTGCACGACTGCTTCAATCTTCGCTGGATCAGTGGCTATTCCTCTCTCCGAGATAACATGTCCCAAGAACGACACTGACTTTTGAAAGCAAGCGCATTTTTGCGGTTTAAGTTTTAGTCTAGCTGTTCTTAGTCTGGCCAGAACAGTTATCAGCCTTTCCAGGTGCTGTTCAGCCGATGACGAGAAAATAATGATGTCGTCTAAGTAGATTAAGCAAATCTCCGGATGCAGACCTGACATTACGATATCCATAAGTCGCTGAAATGTTGCGCCAGCATTACAGAGACCAAAAAGCATAGTACGAAATTTGTACACGCTCTTCTCGGAGTCCTTTGGATTTACCTTCACGTGATGATAGGATGATCTCAGGTTAAACATAAAGAACCACTGTGCCCTTGACATTGCGTCAAGATAAGCGTCAATTCTCGGCAAAGGATACGCATCTTTGCGGGTCAAAGAGTTGACCTGACGATAATCGATGCAGCAACGTAGCGAACCATCTTTCTTTTTAACTAGAACCACGTTGGAGGCCCACGGACTGAAAGCTGGCTCGATTGTGCCTTGTGCCAACATCGTGTCCACGTGCTCTGAAATTGCCTCAACGTCTGTCGGTGGTTAACGTCGAAGAGGCTGTCTAACTGGCCGTGCATTTCCTGTGTTAATCTGGTGCATGACAATATCAGTAAGCCGAAGGTCATTTTCTGAGTTACTGAGTTACCATTGTCCACAAGAGCACAGGAGAGCGGTCAGTGTTCGACGAAAGCTGTCTGAAAGCGATGAATGAGAATTGTCATCAAGATCTATGATAAACTCTGGCACATCATTATCAACTCCCGAGGTAGCTTCAGTAGTTGATGAAGTACTGCGGACCGCAGCAGACTCATCTATCACAACTGGTTGAAGATCAGCCAGATTAGTGCCTGCTTTGATTCTTACTGGCTGTGACTTGATGTTCATAACACGAACTGGAACATCTGCGATGCTAGTTGATGAAACAAGTGTCCGTGCGAAATATACACCAAGTTGAATACTCTTGGCCTCAGTAGCCCACTCAGTAGTTAACTTCCAGTCAGATGAACTACGGAAAACAACATGAGTCGATAGATCGACCTGCGAGCGAGGCGGTATAACCGCATCGCTGCTCAAGATGACTCGCCTGCACCAATGTTCAGTGGAACGTTTGAGCCCACGTTACACCATTGTCAGCAAGCCAATCCAGGCCTAAGATTACTTCAGACACATGGTCAGACACCAAACCACATACAACTGTTTCATGTGTCACGATTTGCACAGGTAGAGTAACTTTACCAAGCACCGAAATGGTATTTCCATTTGCGGCTCGCAGCGACTGCGATGTTTGTGATATATCTGCGCGATCAACCATAGAAGGTGGCAAAAGTGATATCTCACTTTCACTATCCAGTAAGCAAGAAGTCATCTTGCCTCCGACTTCCACTAGTAAGTAAGCAGCTGCAGATTTCGATTGATGCGTTCTGGATGTCACACTCACCTTGAGCGATAAATCTTGTCTGCGGCCATTATGTCGGTTTTGCATTGGCTAACGTGGGAGCGGACACTGTCTAGAAAAGTGTTCAGTTTCCGCACAGTTATAACAATTACCAGCAACGGACTTTTGTGCCGTGGGTGACCTTGGTTCCTGTTAAAAGTCTTGCGTCGTTGGCAAAGGTACATAGCGTCTCTGTTCTAAATAGCGCAGTCGTTTAACCTCCTTGTTTAATGCATTATTCTCAACCATTAAGCGGCGCGCTAAGTCATCTGACGTCTTCTGTGAAGCTGTAACTTTACTTAATTTTGCCATTATATCATTCTTCCACTTCTCGTCGTTTTTTTAGTCACTGTGCACGACTGTTTAAAACGTCGGTTATCCCGCGAACGTTTACTCGTGTCTGTCTTCGGAAGTTGAGTGTCGTTATCAGGAAAGGGTATGGAGGAGTTTTTGTTTTGCTTATTGTGACTAGTACAAATACTTCTCTCGAGCTGAGCAATTCTCGACTCCATATCTGCGACTTGTACATTCTCTTCTTTACCGACCTTCCGTGACACTTTATTTCGGTTTGTCAAGAAACCTTCTACTGTAGACTTGAAGATTTCAAATCTCTGAGCGAGTTTAACTGCATCATCAGACGTGCGCGGTTCTCGCTCGCGAATTTTCGGCTCTATTTCTGGATCATTCAAAGCAGCCAGAAAAGCATCACGAGCAAGGTACTCAGATAAACTGGACTTCTCACCTGGATAAGCTAGCTACATAAAACGACAAATGTCTTGTGCTAGTTCTCTGACTGCTTCACCTCGACGGCGTCTGCGATAACGAAGCTCGGTTTGGAACTTCTCTTCGCTTTCTTTTCAGCCGTAACGATCACGTAGCTTCTTAGTCAGCTCTTTGTAAGAAATTTTCTCATTGCCCCATAGCAATTGAGCTGCTGACCCAGACAGAGACCACCGTAGATGCGCTGGTTTGTCGGATGCAAACCAACGGTTATACGCGCTGCAGTTTTCAAACTGCATTAGGAAAGTTTTAACACTTCCCTGACCGCTGAACTTCTCCGGCTTTAGTTCACAAAGACGTGCAGGCGTACGATTTCTTGACCTAGACCAACTGATGTCTGACGAAGGCGAACGTTGACGACGAGACGGTTGACGACGACGATGGGAATCGCTGTCATCACGCTTACGTCCGTCTTTTCTTTTTCTGCATTGGCTATCATCATCGCGTCGACGTCGAGCAGTGTGACGATTAGCACTCCTACGACGATTACGATCAGAACTGGGTGACGAGCTTGAGCTGCCGCTGTCGCGTTTCTTAGGTCTTGGTAGACCTTTTGATATACAGTGCAATAAGGTCTGAGATGGTCGTCGATCAGTGTTTCGTTGAACGATGTGATCCATCGACTTCAAATGCACTTCATCAGTCTGTACGCTCGTACCAATAGGACGATGCGTTGACGATCGAACATCAAGTTAACGGTTGACAGTAGCCATAATACCAGGGTCGATGATATCCCGCCTAGCCCCGTTTGATCGGAGCTCCACGGAGCACATTATTGCCATGAGCAGGAAATATTTCCCCTACAATATGGTATATAAATTGTGGGAAGGAGACAGTTTTTTTAGTAGAAAAAGGGTTAAATATACTCGTTCTTTGAACGTGACGTGCAGTTCATAGCGGAGAAAACCGGAGCCTGCTGTTAGCAGGTCGGAGCTGCCCGGAGCATTATACGGAAATTACAGGCAAATGTTTTCTTTACACAACTGCATACAAACTCCAGAAAAGAGAAGCCTTCCTCCAGGGTAAGAATAGGATTAAGTTAGATCATTCGTAATTCACACAATGCCATTTCCCACGGAGAAAACCGGAGCGTTATGTTACTACGCTAAAACTGCTGGGAGCATTATATAGGCAGTAATCAGCAATGTTTGCTCTATTGAATGATACTATAGCTCCGGCAAAGAGACAGCTACTTTTGGTGTATAAGGGGTTAACATGGGGAGGACTTACAGACCTTTACTATAAGCGATCGCAACGGACGAATAACTACAATAACACAATCAGTTAAATTAACATGACAATGGTATTTTGCGGGACCATATTCATCGGGAGATGTGTGAGATATTTCTGTGTTTGCTTATATGGCCATTTTGTGGATATAAAAAAATATTATGCAATATTGTCGGCAATCCAGGCCAGCGATGATGTCATAATTGACGCGCCTATTGTCTGCTATGGTAACGCCAGTAGGCAGTAAGTAACAAAAATGCCTATTAGTTATTGGACGCTGCAGCGTGGCGTGACAGGCAGGATTTACACGTAAAATTAATAATGATTGCACGAAATAGGCTACCCCACTAAGTCCAAGGTCAATCTAGAGTTTCTAGCACGCTTTAACTAAAAAGATACAGACAGAGTACAGCGTGAGAATGGCCCGTGTTATGCTCCACATATGCTAATACTTGTCACAGTTACATTAATAAATTAGAAAAACTGAACAACAAAATTCTTAGAATATTACAGAATAAGCCTATAAGTACCCATAATATTGAATTATATAAGTACTATAATACATTACCGATAACAGAC
>Ga0209367_1002130_pt1 | contig 25750 bp, 20 predicted proteins | sample WorMetLIZISLAND2_FD_187412 | JGI IMG/M metagenome (GOLD analysis project Ga0209367, IMG submission 187412) | Marine gutless worms symbiont microbial communities from Max Planck institute for Marine Microbiology, Germany - Olavius geniculatus... ... | reverse complement strand
ACAGCAAAAATTACAAAAGGTGATATTATTCAGCAGCACATTGACACACAGTCAGTGTGATGCGGGCAATATCGCCTTTTGTAATTTTTGCTGTTTTCGATGTGCAAGTCTTTAAATGTTGCCGTTAACAAGTGTATAAACTAATGTTTTGAACATTTATAATAATAATAAACGCCAGCAAAATATAAGACCGCTTTCACAACTATCGATTCCGGGCAGACTAGCAATAAATCAACGAAGTATAGGCCTAATCTAAAACGAGAAACCCGAATTACTTATGACGTCTGCCGAACGCAAAGATAATGGACAGCGATACAACCAGTGAGTCACACAACACATTAAATTGTGTGTAACAGCTGTCTGCAAGTAAATTGTGAGGTCTCTGTTAATCGTTAAACAAATCAAATAACCAAGACTGAGTCGTGATATTTTAGCGTGTTCCACAAGGTTTACACTACAACCAGTGGCCAACTTAGGTGGCCTCGACAAGCAAAACCGTGCATTATTCATAAAATGAGTTGTTTTCATCTTACCGTTAGTGAACATTTACAGTGAGTTTGCTGTTAAATCAATCTGTCAAACGCAGTTGAACACAGCTGAAATCATGAAGTGATGAAATCACTTTAAAATGTCGCCAAGTAATCCTCTACTGCTATAACGACGAATATGACGTCAGAGCAAGCACTCGAGTCAGAAGCCAAGAGTTAAATAAGTATAAAGGTCAGCAAAGGAGTATTTCCAGAACTGCTCTGCCAAAATTAAATAATTTTTAATATACAAATCTTAAGATATGTATTCTGATCAGTGCACTGTCTTAATTAGTCCGCCCGTAAGCGATAGCTTGTGGAAGCGGACTTAAGTTTTGCTGTGGTTTCTTTTTTTTCCCGCCGCGTAATCTCCGAGCTCCGTCGGCCGATCGACGCGAAATTTTGCACGATGCTCCTAAGTATGTTCGATTTTATAATCCCGGGCCGAAATTTTGGGGGAGCCTCGCCAAAAAATTTTTAGGGGCCAAAAACATGCAAAATTTGGCCCGATTTCGGTCGACTTCGAAGTTTGGCGGCCAATTTCTCCGGAACGGATGAAGATATTCAAAATCGGTGAGTTACTCGTTCGACATCGATTCCTCCCACGTTAGGCGAAACAAGTCCGGTAAAGTTTGGTCCAGTGACCTTGGAGATCTAGATGTGGAATTAAACCCACCGAAAGCGCATTTTTCGGAAAACCATATTTCGGCCCCTAAGGGGTGCTGCGCCCCCAAATTTTTACACGCGCTTGAGAATGACCAAGTCTTACTAGTGCACCCCCCATCGGGGGCGGGGCCCCCCTTACAACTTTTTTCAAAGGGGGTCAAAAATTGGCTTAAAATGCAATAAGTTAGCGCTTATAACTTCGGAGTTAGGGAGTGTAGCTCGACGAAACTTTGGAAATTGACGTGTCTCTAGGTGGGGGTGTTAACGCAAGTACAAATTTTGGGGGCACCGCCCCCCTTAAAATTTGGGAGGGCAAAAAACGTTCAAAAATCGGTGCGATTTACGACAACTTTCGAGTTTGAGCGCAAATATCTCTGGAACTAATAAAGATAACGACATAATCTAAACGGCGTTGACGAGAGCGATCCTTTCTGCGTTGAACAAAAAAAATTTTGTGAAATTTCGTCCACTAGGAACCAAGTTATAAGCGTTAATGTTGACCTACCCTAAGTCGACAATGCGCGTTCGGCATATGCCAATGCATTTGAGTTCGGGCCACGTGACTTTGATGCCGGGGAAATTTTACCCCCTCCCCCTAATTTCCCCAGTTGGACTTAGGGCGCCAGGCGGACTCACGTTGGGCTTTGCCCCAAATTTCTAGTTTTTGATATATTTCGTATGTATAAAAGTATTTCTGTAAAATTATGACCCCCGAGTTCAGAGGCCCCGGTTCGGGTGAACCACCTGAACCAGCACTGGCTCTGCCCCATATTTCTGGTGTTATTTCTTTCAACTTAGAACAGTTTAGCTGTAACTGTGTTCCTACTGTTTTGTCGTACGTTCAATGTATAGGCTATGGGCGAACCCAAGCAATCTGAGTAAAATAACCGATCGATCAATGGACTGATTAATATCTGCGCACTACAAGTAGCGATGACCACCAAGACTGAATAAGAAATAGTTTTCTTTTTAAACAGTACAATCGACAAGTCACGAGGTCACAGTTAACAAAACATCTTTTTACATATACACATTGTACGAAACATTGCAGTTAGCAACCGCGAGCGCTGCCACTGATAGAAATATTAGCTACGTGATAACAACCTGACATTTTACTAGTCACGATCACATGACACACACGTAGTAACGATGAACGGTCTCATAAACGTAGACAAAATAATTTCACAATCAAATATAATCACGATACGATAAATGTGTTGCTTACTGGCCAGCATAGCCTATTTATCACACACACAAAAAAACGTACGCCAGCTATGTACAGTAAAACGTCACGAGTCCAATGGATTGTGTGATAAGTTGTTATCCGTAGTATACGCCGATGGAAGATAAGTTTAATATCACACGCGCATTGAGATAATGTTTGAGCAAAAACAAAAATAAACGAAATATGATTCACGCTACAGCAAACGAAGTACATTTTTTTTATTTTTTTATTTTTGTTTAAATTTTTATATAGGTTACTCGGACATAAGCGAGATGGCAACGACAATTTTGACACTACATGGTGTTTCATAAAAAGGACCCCTTTTTGTTTTTTTCATAATTCACTCAAATGATGATCAATTTCCACAACATTTGTACCAGTTATAGCTAACGAAATACTAATTCAAAATGTTGCAACAAAATATGGCATTTGATTAAATATTCTTTGCTAGTCCTGACGTAATGCTGACGTCATAATGTGTCACGGGTAAAAACTGGATAGTCTCAGCTGGTGCTGTCAGTTGTTATCCTACTCCAGTGGTGAAAAATCTGGTTCATTCATGACAAATTACTGAAGTTTTGCAATTACAGTTACAAAAATATGCAAAGCGATGGCATTTACGTGTCTGTGGGGATAGTTGGACTTTTTACTCATTCGAGCAAGACAGTGCACTAGCACACCGAGCTTGCAAAATGGATGCATTTTTGGATCGCAAGACGCCTGATTTCGTGTCCCCATGTTGCTTAGTGCTGACACAATAAACATTTTTCATTAGCGAACCAGACTAGGCTCACCATCGAAGCAGGGTAGCAACTGACAGCATCAGTTGAGACTATCCAGCTTGTACCCGTGGCACATTATGACGTCAGCATTACGTCAAGACTAGCAAAGAATCTTTAATGAACTGCCACATTTAGTTGCAATATTTTGAATTAGTATTTCTTCAGCTACAACTGATACAAATTTTGTGTGAACTGATCATCATTTGAGTGAATTATGAAAAAAAACAAAAGGGGGTCCTTTTTATGAAACAACATGTAGTAAGCGTAGTAGACCTATACTTGGATTAATCCTAAAGTACGACGTATTGTTTTCGTACAGTTGTTATTCATCACTTGTTTTGTTTCTGTTATCTTGCTTAAAGTGAGTAGGCCTATAAGTCTATGTTGTACTGCAGGTTAAACTCTAACCGTCTAACGATATGACTTATATCGGATTTATTTTATTATTGTTATTACAATGTTATTATATTAGCCTATGTAACAATAACAAGTTAACAATACTGATATGGCTCCAACATTGTGCTTTAATCTATTATGTCACTAATAACAAAAGAAATAAAATGGCCAAAAACTGCACCATTTACTTAAAACGTTTTGACCGTTTTTAACACGGCGAACAAAAAAACTGTTTAAAATCAGCTTTCCCAATTTCTCAGAGCGACCCTGCCCAAAATAAGGTCTGGAGTCGCCAACATAATCCCTGGATTTATAGTTTTCTACGGAACACTTTTGCGACTTCCACAGTTTATGATGGTAACTACTGCCCCCAAAACAAAACAATTTTTTTAACTTTTGTGATATATTCGCGTACCGGTTTCATAGCAGTGCAGCAGTGCAATGCTATCTGTAGCTAAACCAATAAAATTTAGGGCAAAATCCTCCCCTGTTTTTGTAGTACCTACACAAAAATATTTTCTATGGTGTAGATTTCGATTAAAAACATTATGTCTTTGTGGAATTACCCGTACGCTAAAAAATTAAAAATTAAAATTAATAAAAACATTGCAGTGCGTTTTTACTGAAAAAACCAAGTCTGTGGTTTTTTTCGGGGGAGGTGTTTTGTCTGATAAAGATAACGTCCAGGTTGCGGGACTATCTCAAGGGGAACTTTTGTCCGCATATTCGGCGGAATCAGAGACTCCTTCGATCAGGACTGCAGTCGGCGACGAGCGACGCCGAGGTGGAGGCTACGGCGTCGAATGATGTGGATCGGCCAGTGACGACTAAACGTGGTAGAAGCGGAACGCGCGCCGCCTCGAGCGCTGTCGTCTGGTCATCACACGCAGACGATGAACAACCACACGACTGTACTGCTGGGTCGTCTTCAGAGCTAACGTTCTCGTCGTGCTCAGCCTGGTCCACTAAGATCATCTATTACAGAGCAAACCAACTGCGATCGGAACTCGTTAACGAGCTGTTGCATTAACTGAGCCTTACATCACATCGCCTAGCGAAGAGGTTCTACTACTACTACTACTACTACTACTACTACAGTGCTTAGAACCAGTAGTCTTGGTTGTGGTCAGTCTGGTCCGTGGGACTCGGGGTCGAAAATGTGAGCGTGCGGACGGAAGCACCGTACCGCGGGACACAGCACCGTGTGGCGCCGTCAATTGACCGCGGCTGTAACGACTCTTCAAACCAGATCGCCACCGGGGTGGACATGGACGAAGTCTGGACTGACCCTAGAGATCGTGACTTGGCTCGTAAACGTCGATGACGTCGGCTGAACACGCGCGAAGAGGACGCCACGATCGACGTGTTGTAAGCGCCTACATAGCGTACAACATAAATGTACACTGTGTCTCAAAAAATTTTCACTTTTATTTTTTTGAATAGCTCCGTGAAACACTGCCCGATTCTGATAATTTTTGGCATGCAACATCACGGAGAATCTTGACGCAAATGCCTAGGCCTACAGTTTTGGCCTTAATACTTACCTTAATACTGTCGCTACAGTACCTTGTGAAATACAGAAGTCGTAGTTTGGCAGTTTACAACAATAAATTCAGTCAAGATGTATTGTATAAGAAAAATGATGTCTAAAAGCACGTTAGAAACACGTTTTTGTATACAGTGTGTGGCAAACACACCCCCTAAAGTTTTTTCACTATTTTCTGAGCAACCGCTTTAAATTTTAATGCGAAACTTGTTACATGTTTATACTCGCGTAACAATGTCAAAAAGCATGTCGTTATTTTCGACTGCGACAGAGTTATTATTTTTTCTTGTAACCACATCGTTATTTCTCACGACGGTATGCAGCGGAATGTGTGTGAAACGCATGTTTCTGACGTTTTGCAGCAGAAAAAAACACAGTTGCTCAAAAAATAGCAATTTAATTTAAAAGCTGTTTCATTTTGCCGCATGCACTCTGGACGTCCGCATTCACAAACAATAAGGTAGCATATTCAAACTTTGTAAACTTTGTATTTTGTAAAAGTCGAATATAAAAGCGCTACCGATTTACTCAGCGCGTTTAATAAGATAACTTACCGATTGGAAAACGTAGCAAAAATGCTACAGTAAAATCCTAACCTCATATCGCTGAATTTTGTTTTGCTCCGAGACGAGGCGTGATCTGAACTCCAAACCTTCAAGTACGCGTATGAGTCAAAAAATTTAACGAAGATCGAGCACCCCTAATCAGTTTAGTCGAACAATTTTACACAAATCCGTTTGTACAGTCAGACATGGATGATGATATTAAAACAGACATTTACCGTGGTTATCACACGGCGCCACTTCAACGGTGAGCGGTGACGACTGTTTCTGATGTAAACCAATCGCAGCTGATCGACTGTCACCTAACAGTGACGATAGCGACGGACGCGTCATGTACTCCATGTTGCTTCCCACTGACTGAAAACCACATTACACACATACAAATTTAGGCTTACCTGTCAGAAGATAAAAAGTAAAAGCCAACGACAGCGGTTCTTCACTCGAAGAATGTCGACAAAGCGGACGTAAAAATTAAGTTTGTATAATCTTTGAATAATTCCCGAATCAATCAATCAATCAATCAATAATCTCAAGTTTAGTAAAGTAAAAACACAACAAGAACGCCTAAAAGCCAGAACAACCGCAAAATCAAAGTAAGCAAAAAATCACGGATTAAAAGCGACATTAAAAAGATGTGTCTTGAAATTTTTCCTGAAACAGTCAGCAGAGTCGATTGAACGAATGGACAACGGCAGACTGTTCCATGCACGGGGCGCTGCGACGGCGAACGCCCGATCTCCAAGTGATGAAAGTGTACGCCATACTGCCACGGTCCTCGACTCAGCCGACCTGAGTACAGCTCCATCAGGTAAGTAAGATGGAGCACGTTCATGCAGACAGCGATGAATCATCACGTAATCAATGTTTCGCTGCGAAAACTTTAGAATGCTTCTACACCAATAACTAAAAAAGGTTATAGCGCGTCAACGTAAAGCGGAATATTTAGGCGCGCACGGTAGTATCGGGGCACTCACAATAAACGTTAATACCCCGTTTATACGAAGAAACTGGCTCTTATAAAGCCAGTTCTAAAGACGCACGTTAATCGAACATAAATTTTTGCACTGTTATCAAGTCAGCTCTAAAAGTGTACGACGAGCGCTCTTAGAGCTGGCCCTTGAAGCGCTTCAAAAGCGCTTGTCATGCACTTTTAGAGCTGGCTTAATAACGGTGTATACTGCAAAAAAATACATGAATCTAGCTCCACGTGTGCTCTTACAGCTAGCTTTAAGAACGCTCGAGCCAGCCTCAAGAGCCAACTTCCGCGTGTAAACAGGGTATAACTGACCGCGGCGTGTAGGAGCGAAGACTGTTCGCGCTGACGGCATTTCCACGCATTGCGCAAAGCCTCTTCCTCCTCTTCCAACTCACGCTGTATCTCCACTTCCAGGTCAGCGTCATCTACATGCTTGTGTGACTCCTGCAGACACGCACATCGGTCCATTATTTTACAGCAAAAATCCAGACAAAAAGTTTATTCTACTGTCGAGCCGCGTTGGTTTCTAGTCAGCTCGTCGGCCGGGGTGTGTATGTCGCTTGTGTGAGAACAGGTTGACGATTTATTTTCGCTTCACATAGCGAGCTTTTTGTATTTCTGTTCTAGTTTCGTTTATTGGCATTACACTTACATGATAATTAGCACGCTGTAAACATTCTGCTTATTAAATCACGTTATCGTTTTATTTGCAATTTTGTGTCCAGATACTTTAGCATTAAGCCTAGGTTAACTCTAAATTAAGTTTAGCGGTAGGCCTAGGATCAAACCCACCAAGACAACCTCACATCTACTTTCAGCTTATATGTCAACGATAAAACAAGCAAGCAAGCAAGTAAGTAAATAGAACGTAAATTTATATAACGCATAAAAGCTAAAGGTAAAGCGAACTCTGTCCCATCTAAAGTGTAAGCGAGGTGTTCATCTCCCGATCGTGGCCGTTGAGCCCGTAGGTCGATAGACCACTGCGTCTGTGACGCATGGCCAGTGTGACGCCAGACATAGAGTTAATTTCGTCACCACCTTTTGGCTGGTACCAAATCATACTGCTTGGCGAACAAAGGCACACGTAAGTAAACAACTTGCCCAGGATAGTGCACCGGCAAAAGTCGCACCAGCAACCTCACGATTACCAGTCCGACACGCTTCCGTTACAACACCAAGCTAAACGTTATAACGCATAACGTTAAAGAAACCTCCAATGCGCTATCGAACGGTAGTACAAATAAACCGTCATTAGTCAAACCTAGAAAACTGATGCAAAGCGTACAGCTAAACTATCACTCATCGGCTGAATGAGCCAATAGGCCTAGATGGGCACAATAACGAACTGACGTCGGCCTACCTCGAGATGTTTCATAAGGACGGCGACAACGACGTTGACGAGCACAAACTGCGCCATCAGTACGAACACGACAAAGAACATCGGAGCGATGATCCTATTGACTGTTACTGTGACTGTTACTTTACGCCGAAAAACATCGGAGCGATGATTGTGTTAACGCAGCAGTTGCGAACGCAGTCGTCGTCAGGATTACAGTCGTCCTTCAGCGCGTCCTATAGCAACGGCAACAATAAACTTCCATTCCGAATTATTGTCTTGCAAAACTGAAAAATGCACGAAATACGCTTTCGGCCAGTGCATCACGGGCCCTGGTGAGGAATTCACTACAATTCCGAAACCCCTTAATTGGCTGTAACCTGGGGAAAAAATATACCCCCTCTGCATTCTTCACTCCGCTCGACTCACACGCTAACGAAGCGACCGTTACTAAACCATAGCAGGAGATGTAAGGGAAATTTGTGAGTTTAATCAGCAAGTTTTAAGCCTTAAGGTGTCGCCGTAACAGTTGTTTAATTTGGTCTATTAACGCATCTAAAGTAAGTTAGAATTAAAATCTGGTAACCAACGCGTATAGAAACCATACTAAAGTTATCATATTTTTTCTCATCGCACCGAAAAAAATCACGAAAAACATATTCGGCCACTAACTGACACTGTGACACTGTGCACTCTAAATATTGCAGTTACTTACTTACTAACAAAAAAGTTAAACGGAGACGGCTAGGGAAACAACGGATGTTACCTTCATGATGCCGTTCCAGTTGTCTCCGGTAGCAACACGGAACAGTGTCAAGAACGCTACGCCAAAGTTTTTGAAGTGAGCGTGTCGGTTGAGTCCCTCGCACGGGTGCTTCTGAGAACATTCTGCCACATCAACAGTTTGCATGGGTAAAGACATAAAAACGTGCAAGATCTCAACACCGGACAGAGGTTAAGACGGACTGTGCCAGAACCAACAGCAAGAAATAACCACACACATTCGATAAACATAAATTTTCAAAAAATGTGTAAAAATAAATGGCAAATCTTTACATCCCGCAAACGGGAAATTTCGAACTGACAACGTTCAAATACAAAAATTAGCGGAAAACAAAACTCCAAAAGTCCAGAAAAATACCAAAACAACAGACGTCATTATTAAGACAGCCGCATTATGTTTTGTCTTATTAACTTACCGGCCCAAGACCGAGGTCTCAAAACCACGCCCCGTGAAACACTGACTTCTATAAAGAAGTCAGTGCCTGGTATCAAATGTTGTGGACAAAGAGCCGGAAGAGGCCCACATAAATGACGCCCTATGTAAGTGCGGCTATCCAAAGTTATCTTTTGACAAAGTGAAAAGCCAAATGCAACAAAGGAAGCAGAAGATACAGAAAAAGCCAGATCAGTTGCCTTCTTGATCATTAGTAGTAATTCCCAATGTAGAGAGAACATCTGAAGCGGTCGCTAGGATCATGAGGAAATATAATGTACCATGTGCCATGAAACCATGCAAGACTCTCAGAAGCATTTGGTACATCCAAAAGATAAGGAAGACAAAGAGCAGACGTCAGAATGTGTCTTCAAAGTTCCATGCGCCAATTGTGATAAGACATACGTAGGTGAAACAGGAAGGAAACTTGGTGTCAGGTTGCAAGAACATAGAACTGAAGTGGAGTTCAAAACCAAGCGAGCTTTTACCAAAAGTCAGCGCTCCAGCCCTTCAGCAGAATACAAAAAAATCGGCTTCACCGACCACGCTCTACAAGGAAACCACGTGATAAACTGATCTGATGCGTCGGTGATCGACAGGGAACCTGACAGAGCCACCAGATGGATCAAGGAAGCAATTCACATCCGCAAGGAGGGACAACAAGCCATGAACTGCGAAAAAGGCAGCTACCAACTCAGCCAGGCGTACGACCACTTTCTTGGCACAGCATGTCGACAACCTCCTGGCTGTGTGCTCCCAGTCACTGCTTGCTCTGCGAACACTACGACAACATGGTTTACCTAACGATGCTTTACATCAAGTGTTCCAGGCGATAGTCATCAACCGATTGAGTTACGCCTCTCCAGCTTGGTGGGGATTCACCTCAGCAGACGATAGAAATCGCTTGGAAGCATTTGTACGAAGGTCGGTAAAACTCGGTTACCGAGCTAACAGTTCAGTGACCTTCGCCAGTATCTGTGACGATGCCGACAACAAACTTTTTTTCACAGATTACAGGCAACAGTCAGCACCTGCTACATCCGCTCCTTCCTTCTGAACGCGAGCAGCACTACAGTCTTCGCGACCGAAGTCACAACTTCCAACTTCCTGATCGTACGTCAGTCACCAATGACAAAAACTTTATTATAAGAATGCTCTAAAATGACAATATGTATTAGGCTAGCTTGGACTATTGGTATCGTTTCATTGAGTTCCACTCGTTTTTATTGTAACAGCGTTTTGTCTGTTTTTATTAAACTTTGAATGAACGAATGAATGATGAATGAGGACATACTTACTGTGCCAAGAACCAAAAAAAGAAACGATTATTTTCATTCTCCTGACGAAGACTTCCGGTGGAAGTCGAAACGTTGAGGTACAAACAATTTTTTAGTCGTAATTGATGAACTTATTACTGTAAAGTTCTTTCAACCTAATAAATCTATTCGCACTGACTTCTATAATTACATATAACAGCAGCAATAATGCTTCTTTAATGTAGAAATATTTGTACGGTGTGCGGTTCGGTTGTGTAACAATAACGTGCCAAACTTGTAACGATTACTATCTCACTACCCACAGTCTAGAGTGCTATAATAATGTCTGTAATAAGTAAGTAAGTAAGTATATCTGCGTAACGCATGGTGTCGACGGGCAGCCCGTCGAATATGAAACACAAAGACGGCGTGGGAAAGTTTTACAGTACTCAGGTTTGCTGTCAAAACCAGAATAAACAAATAAAACGTATTCAGCAAATCAAATAATAAAATTAAACTCCGTAAAAAGCGACCGAACTGACCGATGCGTCCGAAGAGTTCAACACCGAGGGCGGCAAAGATGAAAAACAGCAGAAAAAATAGAAGACCGAGGTTATACTACGCCATATGTGTGGTCCAGTCATTACGCCTTGGGTGGTCCACTGGTAGTGAGTGGTAACGGCCAAAAGAACAGAAGACCGAGGTTGCCGACTTCGGGCAGTGCCTGCATGACGGTGTCCAGTAGAGCTCGTACTGACTTGGCCATCTTCAGCAGCTTCAACACTGCGAACAATACACCCGGAATGAATCGATGGTAACGCAACGTTATCTCTACTCTATTCGTTCCGTCCACAGACGTTAAATACAGTTCACTCCTGCGACGCCGACGCGACATCGCAGGAGTGAATTGAATTGCCGACGACTGCCGACGGATTTCGGTAAAAAAATTGTAATCTAAACAAGTTTAAAATTTATCCAGTGCGACCGAATACTGCGTTTTTTTGGTCATGTGCTACGAAACACGCGGTCTTTGCATGCCAGTACTTTTAAGCTACACCGGCCAAAAATATGGCACAACAAAACGTGGCCGCCTTCGACTAAACTATGTGGACTATGTCGAGAAGTTGACCAGAAATGAAGACTGACGAACTGGTGGAGGTGTCACAAGATCGTGAAGCTTGGTGTGAACTTGTGGTCACATGCATTGACCCACAACCACCCGACTAAAGAGAAAGGAAGCGAGACCGTGTGCGAAAACTGTCGTGACTCAGTTCTGAATTCTAACTGTTCAGTGAGTAATGCTAAAACAATACGATGACGTCAGAATTGTAAACTGGGTCACGACTGTTCAAACTCATTAATTTGAGTTGCGTCGCTATTTGAGCTCACTAAGTTTTTTTAATGCGTCTTTAATCAAAACTTTAAAAAAAAAACAAAAAAGTAACATTTTATCGAAATTGCCAAAAATTATAATGACTAATCGCGTGATTAGTGCTCAATTTCAGCAGTTCTACTGTTACTAAGTAAAATAGAAACATCTTACTACAATGCATGAAAAGTTTGTCTGTTTGTGTGTTGCGCAGTTGCGGATCCCGACCGCGGCGTTTGAGTCTTTGGATCTTAAGTACGTACGACCTCACCTCTCCCAACGGGCAGCTTGAGGGAAGGGTTAAGTTGCCGGCTGGCCATCAGTATAGTGCTTAACGCAGGGTGTAGTGCTTCGTGGCGCCATCTGGTAAATGACGGTCACCAAAAAGCCTTCTAGTCCGTATGGCGGATACTTTGCTAGTAACTTCAATGCAAATAATGTTCGTGTATAATTATTAACTGTACGCACCTCGTGCGATCCTGAGTACTCGCATGACCCGGATGATGGTCGGGTTGATCGGAATGATTCCCGAACCGACTTCTTCCAGTGCGATGCCGACCACCGACATGACGACGATCAACACGTCCAGCTGATTCCAACTGCACAGCCGCAGACCAGTCAGATATACATTGTGTTTAGAAAATAAAACACTCACTCACGTTTTTTTATATTTCTGTGAAAATGGTCAGATTTCCACAACATTTTTAGAAAATGTTTAGAAGCAATGACGTATACGACAGGTAGAGAAATGCAAAGCGAAAAATATTTGACTTTTCCACCAATAAAGTAACTAATTCCTCCTAAACATTCACTAAAAATTTTGTAAAAATTTAAACATTTTCCACGGAGATATGAAAGAAAACGTAAGTGGGTGTATTTTTCTGAACGCAGTGTAGGCACACAGACACACCAACGTGTTAGAAGCGGCATTGTGGGTTAAAAAAGTTGGAGGAGGGGCAAAAAGTTGCATTTTTTCGACAGACACCTGCAACATTTGGACAGCCAGGGGCGCTCTATTATTTAAACTTTGCCACTAAATTTCTCTAAAATGCAGATTTTTAACCCTTAATTAATATCTGCATTTTAATCGAACTTTTTATGTGATAATTACCAATAATCATTTGTAATCTTTATGCTTAATGTAATTTTTACTAATGCCGTATTGCGTGGATGAACAACATATTCCGGACGACTGGATTACACATTGGACATAATTCTGACGTTAAAAGAAGACAGAATCAAACAGAGACAACTTGTTCACGGTTGGGCCAAGCCTCGGAGCGAAAACGGCTGAAGGCAAAGCAAGGCAAGGCGTATTGCATTGTAAGCTTACGTATTTTTATTTTCGATTGTTGCAATCCGGTCTTTGTCTTCCATACGGTACTAAGTGCGTTCATTTTATAACAGCTAGACGACGATCGGACGGGCAAGACCGGTAACGCGGCCTATTACAACAGGCGCATAGCAATTAACCATGTTGTTGTTGATTACCGGTCGGTGATGTATCGGACGAATCCGAGTGATATGGTTTTGATTGCTGCCTCGAGAATGAAAACAGACGTAAAGAAATAGTTGAAGATCTTGAGCGCGAATGCCAACTCCTGTATATACACGCAACGACATTCATTGCAAATAAACAACACGAAAGTTTGCAAAAAAAAACATTAAACGAAAGCCAGAAACTGTGCTTTTTTCTTATTTTGAGCGCTGTCCTACACTGTTTGGTGGGCAACGCAACAGCCAACCACGTGAGTTGTAAAAAAACTTCTTTAACAATTCTCAATCTACAAAATTCATTCTAGGTAGACTTGACCTAATCTCGATTAACTTCACACTAAATCGGTCCTGTAAACAAAATCTCACTAAGTGAATAAACCACTTATCAGAGGTTAATTTTAACGTTACGCGGTGTATAAATTCACGTTTTACTTACACACTTACTTACCTACTAAACCGCAAAACATTACTATTGCATTTTCGAAAACTGCGTGTCTGTCGCGTTTTATGTTTACGCACAGCCTACAGATAATAGGCCTACAAAACACCGACGACTGTAGTTTCGCCATGTTTTAGAAACACCGTCCAGAGGTATATAATGGTAGCGAAAGATTGCAGAGCAGCCAGCACTTGCCCACGGCATGAGGTAGTACTCGAGGGCCATCATGATGACGTTCAGTCCAATGACGCCTGCGTTTGCCAGGTCGAAATACTTGCTGCTTACGAACGAGTGAAGAATCATTCGTGGCTTCGAATAGTTACACCAGTAGGCCGGCTGACGCAGTACTACACATATCAAGCACGCGACAGCTGAACAACGACCGACGTAGTTTGTCAAAAAAGCGAAATCGCTTCTTTTCTATTCGCCAGGTGGCAGCAACAATTTGCAGTTGTATGTTTTGGGTTTTTGCTCAGGGATTCGGCCTCCAAATCAGCCCTTCCCTTGATGGTTTAAAACCCCTATCTGGCACAATGTGTCTCTAGACCCACAAGTGACCTGCCGTATAACATCAAAATTCGTCAAACTGTTTAAGCAAGATACACGAATGTGACAGACGACAGTCAAGACAGAGAGACCATCCTACAGAGAAGTGTGTAGGGATAGGCGGAATCGCTTGTGCTGCAAAAACGATTTTGCACAAAAATTGCATTCAACGAATGTGGGCCACAAAAACGAATTACGTAAATGCAGTGGCGTGTGATAGGCAAAAGAGCAGCAGCTGGGGATTCAAGCAGCTCAACTGAAGGTATATACTAATACTTAGAGATGTCACTTCTAATGTTTTCACACAAGTATCGAGAGTCAAGAGTTACTTTTTCGTTTTCGGTCGAGTTTCTTGGAGTGCTTGACAGCTCGTCGCGCCTTCTCTTCTCGCTCCTGAGTCTCGCGACATTTGTGAAAGTTCTCGACGACCACGCCCACGAACATGTTGAGCACGAAGAAGCCGACCAGCAGCAAGAACGAGATGAAATACAGCAGACGCCACTCGCTGTAGTTCCGCTGAGGCTGTCAACAACGACGAAACGATGAACAAAAAACATAAATTTGACTGTCAAGCTTTGGGCAAGGTTAAATCTGTCCGCGGTAACCGCCGTGGCATGCTGGATTATTTATTGCAATGACGTCAGTGTCGGAAAATACTATTGGCACTGCCTAGCGGCAGCTATTGACAACATCGTCTTACCTCGCAGTGGTAACGTGTCCGAGAATCCGCTCCTGTGAGCCTGATCTTTAACCCATAATCTTAAAATTCAATACAATTTTTGTTGATGACATCTACACGCAAAATTTCATCAAGCTAAGTGTAGCGGTCCAAATGTTACCGTGATAACCAAAAGAAACAAAGAAAAACTTAGCGACGCCGCTGAAACAATGCTGTCGTCAGTGCCGGGGACAGTAATTACATAAATTGCAGTACAAGTAAAATTATTAATAGTTTGATACTAATCTTACGCCCGCAGCTCACTAGCATACTCAATTATCAGTGCATTTAAAGTTATTATGCGACCGTTCTAATAGGCCGCATTATGCGATCTGTTTGTCCGTCTTTCCTCCAGTTAGTCCCGAAAACCTTATTTACGGCGAATGAACTGAGATAGGCTAAACAATAATGAATGACCGCTTCATTTTAGTTTAGTTCAGTACTTCAGTTTGCGAAGTGACCAAAACTATTTTAGTTCATTTGTGTTCATTCACGTACAGTCCTTTACCGGTCTCTAAACCCGATAACAAAATAAGCGTCAGAAAACCAAAATGATGAACGCTACCCAGGAATGAAGTAACCTGTGTAGTGCATATTATCAGCTCAAAGGCTCAAAAGTCGGAGTTAGGGTTAAAGTTAAGGCTGCGCTGCGTCGTGGCTGAGTTACGTGCGTATAGCTAGACGACATCTTCACGTGTTTTTCAGAGTTTAAGGACTGTTGGTTTGGTAACAGGAACAATGTTCGGTCTGTAACGATGCTGCTCCAACTATTTCCAACAGGTCACTTCTAGTAATCTGGCATAACCTGGTGCAACTCCGGATAAACCAATTCAGCAAAATCGCAAATCGTTATAGCAGAAATCCCACAAGTAACAAAGACAAAAAAACCTGTTGATCGACGCCGACAGCATCAAGTCCCGTGTACATGATGTTTACCCAGCCGTCTCTCGACGCCAGCACGAACAACGACATCAGAGCCTAAACCATCGCAAAATGATAACTTATTATTGTGTCAGTAATTGGGATAGTAAATGAATACATTGTAGTTCATTAGCTGATAAATGGTAAAACAAAAAAATTTATTGTATTTGGCAATTATTATTACCGTTAGCCATAAATAAAAACTTTATATTCGTTACCACGCAGGTTTAACGAAATTCTCTATTTTTAAAAACATGTGTCGTAGTAATAAAACCCTGGAGCTAGATAATTTTTAAACAGCAAAGAAAGATAAAGCTAAATTCGAATGTAGTCCCAAAATTGGAAGCGTCAAACATATTTTATAAAAGTAGGTCTGACACACCGAGTCTGTATAGTCGTATAAAATCTAACCCCGCAGTAAAACAGTAAATTATTATCAATGGTTTTTTCGATTTGGGTTAAAGTTACGTTTCTCGTATTTTCGCGAAACAGGTTACGAAACTGCCAACTTTGAAAAGTGCTAGAAATCGCCCGGGATATTTCACGTGTTGTCTTCGAAAGTCACGTCTACACTTGAATATGCAAATAAAACCGTAAACTAAATCATTCGCGGATCGTGATGTCAGCTGACTGTAATTCGGAGGACCTGTCCGAGGTTGTCGAAGTTGTACTTGCGGTTGATCCAGCGGAACGGCGGTCCCTGATTGATGCAATCCGACTTGTTACGAATGGCGGACAGGTCAGGACCGTCGCAGTAATAGAACGTACCCTTGAACAACTACAGCACGGCAAACATCATCATCATCGTCATCTGATGCAGAACAGGTACACAGCAAAACAGGTTAAAACATTTCGATCGTTTGTATGACTTTGCCGTTCCCATTGGGTGCACCAGTTTACTGGCAAGATGTCGGAGTCGTAACTGCTGGAAGATGGAGATGGAATTTCATTGAGTCCATCGAAAGCAACCTTACATTAGTTGCTGACCTACTGTGTGTTTAAGACAACTCAGACTCCATACTCCTAGCCGAACGAGAACTTAGTTGTAAATACACACTTAGTTTGAGAACGCAAGGACATTACATAATGTGAATGATTAGGGTGAATCATGCCTATTTTAGCCGCACTGCGCAAAAAGCTTTTTTCAGTGCATTGGCGCCACAGGAAAAAAAAACATTCGTTTTGTAAAAAAAACCTTTTCCAGCTATCCATGAATGTTGGAGTGGCATCCGAACTGGCCTGGAATGACTTCCCAAAGGTAAGCCGGCTGAACAAAAAACACCAGTAGTAATTATATCAATAGCAACACCAACGATTATAGCAGTAACAATGTAGCTGTTGCAGCAAAGGTGAAAAGCAGACGTGAACTCGAACCTGAACGCCGAGGATGCCGAAGATAATGAAGAACGTGCAGCAGATTAGGACGATGTTACCGATCGGACGCAGGGATGATAGCAGCGTTTGAACGACAAGCTTTAGACCGGGCGCTCGACTGATCACCCTGCATAGTGCATATGCATAATAAACGCTAAATTATATTCTGTTTTATAACGATAGATTTCGACTAGTGTTCCTACGTTTATATTCAAAGCAAATTATATACACAGATAGGCTGCTATATTTGACTAAATTCTACAGCACTCGAATTTGTGCTTTTCATAACCGGTGTGCTGCCACTAACTTGCTAGTCCTCTACGCTATCGAGTGCTATGTCAGTGTTTATCATGGGACGCTTTAAACAGGGGTATATCATATGGCAAATATTTAATAGGCACAACTTATAGCTGTCTATTACAACCTTAATAAAGTCTAAGACTGTTTAAAAAGATGACATCTTTCTGATGTTTACGCCGTAATCTTATGACAAATTTTACACTCGTGGGTTCATGTGCGTGTAAGATGAAAGAAACAGTTGAAATGTAGCTTTATGTCCTAAATCCGTAATTATTAAGTTTAACAAAAACAGCGTACGATAAAAGATAGGTGGCTGAGTGGATAGTGTATCGTACCTGAGCGGTTTGAGAGCTCGGAGCAGTCGAAAGACGCGGAGAATGCCGAAGATGCGTGGACTAGTGGAGGCAGTGAGAGAGATGACCAGGTCGACCAGTGAGATGAAGACCAGAGTGCCGTCGATGATGTTCCAACCACTGCGCAGATAAGCGTGCTCCGAGAACGCCATACCCTTAGCGACCACCTGCAGCAGGATACATCGTACGGTTCAAACTTCAACGGCATGCTCGTTTTACTGTGCTGACTTGGGATGATTATTTGTTTTGACGTTAAATCTAACAGTGAAGCCGAGATTTTTAATACTGTCTCGTAGGCTAGCTGCAGTGTCTCCTGTAACATATCGCAAGCCAAAATTAACGAATAAAGGTGGGTTTTATCTTTACGCAAATATCGCAATATCAGTTTGTTACACATTTGTAGTGTATTTTGAAATATGTTTGGCTGATGCTTGAAGTTAAAAACACAAAGACAATATAGCAGAAATGTGTGCGGTTTACATGTGCATAACAGTTATAACGCAACCGGCACAATACCAACCCGCAAGATATCATCATCATCATCAGATTTAACTTAACCTAAACAATGAACATTATCTCAAGCACCATGTCAGTAACGTGTCAAATTAACTTCAGTATACAAACTGCTATGTAGTTTTCACTTTGTGTTGCGGTGCTTGCACGCGCAATGCTGCGAAGCTGGTTTTTTTGCGTGCCTTTGGAAATCCGGCTTGAGTCAACTGAAAACCAATCAATAGTTTATCGATCTAGTTCTTAAGTTGAGACACACACACAAGCGTTAGTTGTTAGGGTAGCATGCTTGTGGACTATTTTAGATTTGATTTGTCGATACAGACAGGTAAAAAATGACATATTTACTACACCTGCATAAGCTAAATGGAAAAAAATATATCGCCCAATATCTTCCCACTGTCATTATTTTGTTTTACTTTTTTACGATAGATAGGCCTAATGCAAACCTAGCTCGAATGGCTTTGTACTGTCATTAGGAACGGTAGCCAAGCAAATTCGAAGCATTCCTTGCGTTTAGAGGCAGCATGAATGCGTTTGCTAGTGTTACAAATGGGCTACAGAATCATTAGGTTTACAGGCAAACATTGCTGGTATCTGTGCCTAAAATTTTATGCTAATTTTACAGGCATGACTTCTCAGACTTGTATGCATGACTGCGTTATTTACGCTGTGATTTTACGATCAATACACTGTCACTGTACGTTGCTAGAAGCACGCAACGCCAGCTTTTATTCCACACCTGAACTGCATACCGCTGAGTTTACACCTAAACGAATGCCACCAAGTTTCTCGAACGGACCCGCAAAATGGAGCAAAACTTTCGAGAAAAATTGTTCCTGTTTTTTATCAAGGCTGCCTATTAAGCAAATCGACAACATCATACGGACAAAATTAATGTTTCACGTTTGACGCGCTGTAGCTATCTATGCTGTAGCGCAGATGTCCGTCTCCCTGTTACGGATGTATTGTGGCTAACCTGTAGGTTTTATGGGAAAAATTTTTAACCATTAATTAACCATGCGTTTTAAACCTGGACATGCAAAATTTCAGCGATTTAATGCAAGAGAAACATTTTTACATTTGGGGTTGAATGGAGGGGCGTAGGAAAAACGTGCGTTTTTCAACGGAAAACTGGCCATATCTCGGAAAAGTTGAAGATAAAACCAAGGTTACTATTAATCAATAACAAAAGTAAATATGTCCTTTTAGATAAGATCACTCTCGGTGACTTTGAAGGTCGGTATGCGCTATTGTGGCTAAACGGTGAAGATAGGGCCAAGGTTGCTATTCATCATTAATAGAAAATCGCACACGCCCTTTCAGATGAAATGAAAATCATCGACCTTGGATGACCTTAAAGGCCAGTATTGCAACAATAAACTTTATAAACTGTAGAACGTTTTTCCTAGCAGTAGCTGGGCTTTCTTGTTAATAGCATTTTCTTGACTAAAAAAGTAGAGCCTACACTGCTATGAACAAGGCTGGAAAGACATAATGCACGCTGCTGTTCATCATGCCGATAAGCCACCGAATGCATATACATGTAGGAAAAAGTGTATAATTCTTAGGTGTATCGCATTTCTGACTACTTCTGTGACGTATTACGGAAGTGACTTTGCAACTATGTACTTATTTGAACTTTTTCTATGCAACTGCCGTGTTTGTGTTTAACACCCAGGTTTTAATTGACATCATTGCCGAATGAAATATGTTCAAGCGTCCGTCTCGAAAACCTGTTTTCTTTACAGAACTACTGGCAGCTGTAATCTTGCTACAAAGTAAGGTTGCATCAGAGGAGTATGCTAGCCTGCATTTTAAAGATGTTTTACAGTCAAAAACAACAGAAATTCAAAGCTGCATTAATCTGTGATCATTATCCTGTTTACAGAGGCGATGATGGCTTTACAAACATTGTTGTATTTGTCTGGGCGTCCGCCGAAGAAACTCAGGCCATGCAAAGATGTCTCTATAAGGACATGCAAAAAATTGGTAAAATGAATCAATATATACTTTTCAAACAACAGCATTCTCAAACCTTTAAATTTTGTAACAAATCCGTAAATGCGGCTGAAGTACCACTGCAGTATGATGATGTCGCAGGAATACGTGCACTGGGCTTTTTTATGAATGACACAAAAAATAACGGAAGAGTTGAAATATAACACTAGTTATTTATAACAGTTCGCGTTTTAAAGACTCCGACGTTTATAACTCTTTCAGTGTTACATCTCGAGTGCTTATCCGCCCGCTTAATGTCAGTAGCAATGTGCAGAAATTTGTCTGTAATTCTGTGCAAATTAAACAGCATAAAACAGGAAAATTGCGGCAAAACTTTTTTTTCCGTTGTTGGAAATTCATCGGAAGTAATATTGAAAGCAAGTCGAAATGGTAGCGTCGGCGTCACTTTAGATTTTGATGTTTTGTCTTTTAGTTCATCGCGCATCGGGTTCCTTAATGATTCCGAAGTCGAACTTACGTCGTTATCAAAATTGGAATGGGTTTGCAGAAAATTGGACCCGTACGGACTGAATAACGAAACTCAAGAGATAGCCGATATAGACACTAAGAAAGAGCGTTTGATAACCACAAAAACGGTATTAATAAAAAATAAATTGCGAGTTCAAATAAATGTTTCCATCCCAGTTATATCAGATCACAGTTTTGGTGACTACAATTGCTTAATTCTCTGCGTACTTCAAAGAAAAAGTTACCTTACGAATGCTTGCAGACAAACAAAGTATTTTTCGATTGTGTTCGATAATTGGAGAAAAGAAAATATTGAAAACAGAAAACCATATTACGACTGTCCAAATATGTTAACCAATTTAGAAAAAGAACAAAATGAGTTATCAAAGACAGTAGACAACCTTATAAAAAGCTGCAAAGATCTTTAAAAAATGTTGAAAAAGGCATTCAATGGATCAAAAACAGTATGAAAAAATCACTATATGGCTGCTTCAAATTTATAAGGACTTGGTTGCAAGAGAAAAAATATTAGCAATGAAATATAACATTTTGTTATGGATGATTGTTGTAATTATTGTGTCAACTTCTATAACCATAATTTACGTAATATATAAAGCAATACGAAAAGAACTTAATATCCGCAAAGACGCAAAATTATTCATTGACATGATATCCAAATTACAAGAGTTAAAAAACGATAACAACAGGCCCATAAAATACGATGTGTTCTTGTCCTATTCCTCAAAAGACAGGCCATGGGTTGAGTCTAATATGTTTGAGTTCATAGAAAGCAAAGGCTTCAAAGTCTGCTTTGACGAGCGAGACTTTCAATTCGGTTGCAATATTCCGCGTACTATCGAAAACGCAGTTTTTCATAGTCGCAAAACTATAGCAGTGCTATCGCCGGACTACATGAAAAGTGGCTGGTGTTTAGATTACGAATATGTTCTGATGCTAATAAAAATTCTGAACAAGGAAGCCTCATCCGACAGCTTGCTTATAATCAAATACAGAGATTGTCAGTTGCTGGAAAGCATGAAACGTTTCACATGTCTCGATTATACAAAAGCATACGACGAAAATCGAAACATTTTCATGAAATTGTTCGGCAATATATTTTCTTCCCTTCGAACATCGGACCGAAAGCGGTTTTTTGACGAACTGTTGCGATGGCTTGGAGAACCATATGCTAGGCGACAAAAAGATAAAAAGCACAGACTGCAGCACTTAAAGTTTCGAAGCATGAAAAAGTAATGTTAAATAAGCTATAAATCCAGTTTATGCTTAACAGAAGACTACGAGAGTGCGCAGACAGACTAGGCTAAATAATGTAGGCCTAGGCGTAGGCTACTTAAAGATTCAATATTCTGCATAGGTAACAAAAAATCGACGTCTATGTGTTTTCAGACACACACATTTGTAACTTGAGCGTATCTTATATTGCTGCTGTCGTTTTGATTATTTGTTTTAATGCATCTTGTAGGCCTATGTTCGATTGCTTGTTTACATCTTCACACAATGTCGTAACATAGGTTTTTGGTGCGAAACCGTCAAACCACTACAATTTTATAACAAGTCATTGTCTGCTACTTTTATTATTCATAAAAAACTTTCGTTTTAGAGAAAAATGTTTTTGTTCACAAATGATATATTAAAAATTTATTTTTTGCTTGGTATGCGCTTGCAGTGTAAATGTTGGATATCACAATGATGTGGGAGATGTATGCCCTATTAAAAATCGTTAGTTTTGCAATGTTTTTATCATATTGTTAGCTTTCAGGTGTGCTATTTTAATGTTTTGTATTTGCACTGTGTGACTGTGCTGCCATATGGCGTTTTCGGTAAATGATAATAATAAGCCTAAATGTAGTGTAGGTAAACTGTTTAAGACGTATCATTTTACAGCTGTCTGGTGTAAATTGTAATCAAACTGTGTTAGCCGTTCGTATTTTATGTGTGAATATTTTTCAATTTTAAAAACACGTTCCTGTGGTCAATTTAGCACTGCTCTCGAGAATCGTAAAGCTATAGCAGTTCTGTCACTGGACTATTTAAAAAATGCCCGATGTATTAGCTACGAGTTTGCTCTGATGCCCTCAAAGATTACGAACAAAAAAGCTTCATCCAGCATCGTACTAGTGATCAAATACAAAAATCGTCAGCTGCCTAAAGAAATGAAAAGCATTAAATGTATCGACTATACAAAAGCATACAAAGAGAACCAAAAAGTTGTCATAAAAATACTCGGTTACTTTTACCTTTATCAAAATCATCGACTTCAGTGAAAATCCTGATCAAACCCAATTTTTTGACCACTTGTTATTATGGCTTGGAAAGCCACACATTGCAAACTAGCTTTAAAAAATAACCTGAGATATAACATAGCAACATTAAAATTCCAAAAAATTGCCGTTATTTGGCCACTGTTATCATAAACTACAAAATTAATTATCAGTAGCCTATGCATCTTGAGCATGGTGTGAATAAAAACAGGTGATTCGGTAAATCACTAGTAATAATTTTGCACATGACATAATTATTAGTGTTTTCGTAGTTTAATGGCGAATAAAAATGCATATAATTATTGTCAGTGCCAATGCTTTCAATGTATGACACGTAAGTTAACTTCAGTTAGTTAATGTTGCCAATGCTTGTTTAGTGATGCACGTGTTATTAAAATTGTTGAATCTGACCTTAACAAGCATCTCCACTGCAAAAACGACCGTAAAGATGTAGTTGGAAATCGTCAGGAAGTAACGTTCCTGTTCGCACAACACCGTACAGGATATTAATCAATAAAACAAATTTCATTAAAAAAACTGGAGTAAACTATAGCACAAAAGATATTGCGTAACACAAAGAAACCAGTGTTAGAGTCTATTACAGCATAATGCAATCCACTGACGCATATTTTCTTTTTGCAAAACGCATTTTCTCGTTAACTTACAATAGTCATTTCAAGTTTCGAAGCATACTGCAATTTGTTTAGACATGTCTGTAAGCCAAGCACTTAAAAATTAAAGGACTGAGCACTCCACAGCTGTTGACAAAGTCTAAAAACTTCCAAGAAATTGTGAGAACTAAAAAAAGGCTGCAGCATAAAGACTGAATAATAAAACTTTTTTCATCATCATCATGATTTATTGCATACATCGCCATCAGCAATCAACAATAGCAACATAAAACAATACTACTATGCAACAGGAACGAGTCAAAAGCTAAAATAGCTTATGCTAGAACTCGTCCCTATCAAACAAAATATTACTTAACAGTTAATTTTGCACATGTGATTAAAAAAGACAATAATATGCGATAGTTCACTGACAGTTAACCATACAGTCTCAATAACATATAAGAAATATCTAGCATTAAAACCATATGCAAAGCAATTATAATAAAGCAGTGATTAATTTGATAGAAATAATGTTAAGCATGACAAGATATATTGTCAAAAAGAAAATCACTCACGTATTATAAAAAATAGTAAATGACTTATCAACAAAGACTTGAATGCTTTAAAAGTTGGTAAGATTAGTATACAGTCTTGTAAGGAATTCCAGTATTTTCGTGCACGGATTCGGACAATGTTTGTTCTACGAGATTTTTGAGCATTAAACAACAATAATTTTTTTTGCTACCTCTTGTATAATAGAAATGTATATCTTTTACGGACATAAAATAAGAGTTGTACCGTGATGGTCAACTTTGTCTGGTTCACTGATGAAAAATGTTCATCGTATCAGCACTAAGCAACATAGGGGGCATGAAATGAGGCGTCTTGTGATCCAAAATCTCAACCATCTTGCAAGCGGTTTGTGCTGGTACACTGCCATGCTGGAAGGCGTAAAAGTCAAACTATCCTCACAAGTGTGTAAAAGTGATCATTTTGAGCGTTTTTGTGGCTGCAATGGTAAAACTTCAGCAGTTTGTCATTAGTGAACCAGATGAAGTTCACCGTCGAAGCAGGGCAGCTATTCAGCAAGTCTGTCAGCTCATGTTTGTACTCACGGCACATTATGACGTCAGCATTACATTACGACTAGCAAAGAATATTAAACTAACAGCCATATTTTGTTAAAATTTTTTGAATTAATATTTCGTCAGCTACATCTAATAAAAATTTCTCATAAATTGATCACTACTCGACTGAGTTATAAAAGAAAAAAAGAGTGCCATTTTTTATGAAACACTGTGTAGACTGGCCATTAGGAACTCACGGCAACTATACTAGACACGCACAAAAAATTTATACGCGTAAACGCTGCCTCCAATTTATAGATATTTGACGAAGAAAATGTTTTATTATTTTAACTGCTGAGATGGCACTGACCACGCAGTCGGAAGGAATGTCGGGTCGTTCCATGGCTAAGGTGATGCAGTTGAACGCGATACAAAGCAGAATGAAATAGTCGAACCATTTGTAAGAGACTACCCGGTGACAGAACTTGCGTACTCTGCAGTTCCACACATCATTATCATCATTAACATCATCAGCGTTATCATTCAGTGGCGTAGACAAAAGGGATGGGGCAGGAAGGCCAGGCCCCCAATCCTCCAGACAAAACATAAGCATACGTTTAAACTGCACGAAATTTGCCAATTTGTGGTCGGATTATTTTCGGGAAAATAATTAAAATTGTTGCCACATATCTCATCTTTTAAAGCTAAAATGCACCAAATTCGATTTTGGCAGACCCCGCTGGGAGAGCTCACAGCGCTTTTCCAGACCCCTAGCTGGATTTTATGGATCCTACTTCTAAGG
>Ga0209367_1002129_pt1 | contig 25752 bp, 9 predicted proteins | sample WorMetLIZISLAND2_FD_187412 | JGI IMG/M metagenome (GOLD analysis project Ga0209367, IMG submission 187412) | Marine gutless worms symbiont microbial communities from Max Planck institute for Marine Microbiology, Germany - Olavius geniculatus... ... | reverse complement strand
CCCCAGGCCGGGCCGGAAGCACTTCTCGCAGTGACGTCACGGTGACGCCCAGGACCGGGGACTCAGAGCTGCGTGGTGTCGGAGCGCCCGCTGCGGCACACAAACTGGGCGTCAGGACACAGACAGCGCTTGGAGGCGGCGGCTGCAGAGTGCCGCGGGCGGAGCTGGCGAAGTGTCTTCTCCACGCTCGGTCGGACGGACGACGCCTTCGTTCCACGCGAGGCTCAACTCGCTGACACTTTCGCACCGTCAATCCGTGTCTGCTGCTGCTTCGTCGCTTGCTACAATTGCTTTCACTCCTTTGCAGTCCGGTATCATCTTCACTTAGGCTACTTATTTCCACGCTATTTTATACGTCCCGTATATCTTCAGTTTGCAGACAGAATAAGGAAAGTTCAACTAATACTCGATTAAATACAAATAGTGTCGAAAATGTCGCAAAAATCACAGCAATGTCATATACCGCTCCTTCTCGGCAGTTTGAAAAATATTGTTAGTGGGATGTTTAGTTAACATCGACAAACTGTGACCGCAATTCTGCGCCGATTCCAGACTTGACGGCAACTTTTGTATACTTCGAAGGACATGATTTATCCGTTTATGCATTTCTTAATTGAAAGGGACTTTTCTTTCCAAATTGTTTCAGAACCCCTCGCTGGACGAACAGATAAACTGGGAAACGGACGGACGTACCGACGACGGATGGGTAAAACTTGTAATGCCGCTTACTATGATGTCGGCTATACCATATCAAATGCATACAAAGTTACAAACTGTTGTAGAAGATACGGCGTGCTGTAAAAATTGTTTTCATCATGCGCCCGGTGCATTCTGGATCGTCCGCTGACTCCAGTAGCTATCAGTCCGCAAGTGTGTCTGCAACGGAAGTGACATCATCGGCCTCGTTGCCTGGTCGTAGCGTTTCTAGCTTATTGCTGGTAAATATATTGCTTTTGTTGCTCTGCAGTTAGATGAGTTGATTATATAACAGAACTATAACTTTGTTAGTGCACTAATGCAACTAAACACAAAAATGTGTATATGTCGTGCTGGATGATAGACTTTCTAAACATTATTCTTCGCATGTGTGTATACGCGACGGTCATATTCAGAACATGAACGTTTATGTGCAATTGATAAAGAGATGTTGCTAAAAGTCTGGGTGCTGATTGGCTTGCAGTACGCTACTTGCGACTGGAGCGACAGCGGCAGTGCCTATGGCTGGCGTAACCAAGAAGATGCGCATCGACGTTGAGTGCTCAGTGCTAATTGACTGCGGTAAATAGGCCCAAGACCTCGCGAACTGCACGAAGCAGCAGCAGACTATTATATGATAACTGATCGTTTTGTCTGGTGTGGTTGTGCTAGAGATTGTGTTACTTAGACGCGCGGTTGGTCACGTTCATTGATGCCATGGCTAGAGGCAATGTCAGTCGCTGAATCCACGGCGGGCGATAAGTGAGTGGGTGAAATGATGACGTTTAACGCCTTCTGTCGATGAGCGATTGAGTGCATTGCATGGCGCCGGGTCAAGCGCACTACGCAACTTGCAGCAACATGCAGCGCTGCAGCCGACGCGCGCCTTAAGCGTTGTTTACATCCAGCCCAACGAACGCATAGAGCTGACAGGGAACGGATGCTACGACCGCTTCTATCGCTGCTCTGTGACCGTTGCGTCAGCTGCGTTTGTTTCCGGATACTTTATTTGCGTTGGCTGCGTTCGTTGCGTACTTTCTCGCGTTCGCTGCGTGTTGCGTGCGTTGCGGTGATGGAAACTTCGCTTAACGTTAATGCACTGCAGATGCGCGCGTATCAACGACGTCATGTTTTGTTGCGCCACGTGTAGGATGCGTGGCCATGGTCTGCACCTGTCTGCAGTCTGCTGGCAGCATTGGCGCCCATCAGGCGTACTACCGTCCTACGGACACATTGGTGTCTGGTCATACGCGGGGAGTCCGTGGTCTGGTCGTCGCAGACTGACTGCCAGTTTACGACCTGAGCACGTAGAAAACATCCATAAATGCGTCGCTGATAGACCGCGTGATGTGGCGCCTACGCCGAAGAATACTACTCCGGTAACCAAGATCAAAGAAGGTACTAAGCGTTAATACGCGCTGAAGAGGTTCTAGCGGCGCCAGGACAATTGTAACTACGCCGCGCGACGCACAAGTGCATGCGTTGCCAAGTGAATTGACCGGACACTGAGTGTATAGGCATATGCAGACATATTTCAGCAAGTTTCAATATTACACGGTCGTTCTACCAAAAAATCTCAAAATACAAAAGTATGTACGGCTGTAGCGCGTTTTAACCATCGCAATTCTGTCCGTCTGTCCGTCCGTTTGTCACACGGGTGGATCAGTCAAAAACGGATCACCAAATTTTCACCGTCGGCTGCCCGGAAGACTCTAGTTTCAGGAACCGTGAAGTTTCTCCATAAGTTCGAAGAGGGTCAGCCCGAACGAGGGCGCTAAATGAGAGGGGGTAAGAAAAATCTGCGATATTTATATATAGCCGATAAATCGTTGCTAGAGCGAAATAGTAACGCCCTCTGGTGAGTACAAGTAAAACATTATACATTTAGCCGTAGGTCGTCTGGCGCCATCTGGCAGCTGATTTTGTTTTACTGGGCTTTTTGTGAAACTGTAGCCAAAAGCCGTACGGATGAGATCTACAGATGAAGTCTACGGATCACTAACGTACGACGGTGCACTGCTGTTGCGCGTTCCCCTTTGCGTTAGCAGGGCTTTTCTTGTCTGTGAAATGCTTTTAGCGCCCGTGTCACGTGTCTGCTGCAAGCAGTCACTGGCGTAGCCATAGGGGGCACTGGGGGCACGTGCACCTTAGGAGCCTATACTCAGTTACTAAAAATAGTGCCAAAATGCACCAAAACACGTCATTTTTACACCAAAAATCCGAAAATTTTTGGAGGGGGGCTAACCTCCTCCCCAGACCCTTTTCCCGTGGGGAGGGGACACCCCTCTCCATGCCCTACCCCTAAGTGCCCCCACTACAACTAGATCCTGGCTACGCCACTGCAAGCAGTGACCCAGTTTCTATATACAGCGTAATACGATAGCACTATTAATAAGGCCTGAGAGAGACGTATCTCGGTAGTTTCAGTAAGGCGTTTGTCTTTTTAGATGCGACTCAAAGATGCCATTGTTCATAAAGCAAAACAAATGCGACGGCTTAGGTCTGGACAACTGTATCACTGCAACTATATCCAAAGACTGTTGACTGCAATGGCTGTATATAACAGTAAATAGGTATAGTAAGTAAAGTGTAAATTTATGACAATCTTTTATTCACCAACATTGGTAGCATTATATAGCGCATACTTAAAAAGATCTCTAATGCGCTTAATACATTTTGACATGATTTTGTTATCAATATTTCGCAAAAATGTATGTCTTCAGCTGACGTTTGAAAATATCGAGACTCAGTTCTGGGTCACGAAGACTGTCTGGCAGCGAATTCCAAGTTGACGGGCCCGCCACAGAAAAGCGCCGACGACTGAAACTGTTCAATCTATAGCGCGGTAAGACCAACTTCCGCTGAGTGGCAGAACGCAGATGTTGACGGCCAGTGACTTCTGCTGTGAGTGTACAACTGTCCGTCAAGTACGGCGGAGCAGTTCCATGGAGACATCGATACGTGACAATCAATGTACTCAAATCTGTCTCGTTGGCGTGCGTGGTATCAAAGCAAAAACGTGCTATTTCTCATCTGCAAAAGCACGATTTCTTTTCAGATTGCTACAGTATAGTTTCATTTGTTTATCCCACCGTTAAACTGCTATAGATTACTGTGGCTAATGCTGACACTGTGTAGGAAGCGGCGGGCGCTGGTGTGACGACAACGCAGTCATGTCCGGAAGACTTTACGTCGTCGTCAGCTGCCGCCAGTAACAACAACAACGTCATCTCGGGGTCTTATTCGCCGTCACTGGACCGCCCGACGAGCGATGAGCGTGGCGCACAGTTTGACCAGCGAGAAGACACGGAGGCGCGTCGAGTGCCGGTGTGTGCGTCGTGTCAACGCCCGGTGCTGGACCGCTACTACCTGACGGCGCTCGGGGTCGCATGGCACGTCGCCTGTCTGACCTGTCAGCAGTGTGGTCGGCCGTTAGACTCACAGTTGACATGCTTCGTGCGCGACGGCGCCGTCTACTGCCGCGACGACTACTACAGGTAACGCTCACCTGGCCAGTGCACTACGGCAGGTGCTCTTTATGTGACATTGTATACCTGACCGTATAGGCACAGTGATATATGTGTACTGATGGCGTCTTATCTACTTTTTATAATCGTATACATATAAGCTACGCATAACGAGAGAACTAACTCAACTAACCACTTGCCCTACGGCTGTGCTCTGTCTCCAAGACTAGGCCTATGTCTGCATTGGTATAGCGGGCTGATAACTTCCCAAAATCTTAGTTTTCCATATTGGACCGGGTACCATGTCAGACGGGTTCGCAACGCCGTTTAGCTGCCAAACCTCTGGCATCGATTAGTTGACGCCACATATAAGAGACCTACTCATAATCGTTATTTCAGCAACAACAGGCGAACTACTTGTTTTGCGTGTCGCCAGCGAGCTTTAACGACCATGCAGCACTTCTTCGTTATGGAACGTCTATTCGATTTATTATCACTTCAATTATCCCTGCACGCGTGCGGAGTATTTTGCGTGGGGCGCTGTTTTGCTGGTTGGGTTGCGGTCGATTAGAGTTGCACGGCGCCGGGCTGACTCGCTGGGAGGCAGCTGTGGACGGCCCGCGGCGCCTGCCGCACGCTAGGTTAGCTGCCTGTCTGCCACGCTCTGTCTGTCTATCTGTCCCTGCAGCCAGGCCGTACAGTCTTCCTCGTGGAGTCGTGGTCGACGCAGATCCGTGCAGTCGTCGGCGTGGTATGGGCCGATGCGTACGTGCAGTTCTGACCGGATTAGTCGAGGGTCGTTTAGCAATTAGCGCTGGATGAGTCGGTCGCTGCAGGGGATGACTGAATGCACGATGCGGCATCACTCTCCGCAAGCCGCTATCTGATTCGATATAGACACGTACACTGCACGCGTTCGATTGCGACGAGACGATTTATCCAGCCTGGAATTCCCTCGCGGCGCGCCACGGCGCCACGTACCACTGACACGCAGACCCGTGCACAGCTGATCGACGCTCGGCATTCGTCGTCGTCGTTTGACGCCAGTTATCATGTCAGCGCTAAACACGTTATCGTCTCTGCTTTAAACGTCTATTAACGCGTTGCCATACATTCGATAAAACTAAAACTAAACTGAAACAAAATCGAAATGAATGATTTGGGTCTCGTACATCGCGTTATTCTTGTAAACTCTTATGTTTAAAAAATAATATTTGTCGTGCATTTTTCCACTCTCCCGTCAATCTGTTTATAATTTATTACAACATCAAATCTACATTATACGTGACCCGACATGCGGACGGGAGAGCTCAAGGATTAAAGTAATTGTCTTTTAGAGAATAAAACGAATTCTTGTCTAAAACTGGTGTCAGCTTTTCTTTTCATTTTTGTTTAATTTGTTATTTTTTTGTTCAGTAGCTAAGCCATCGTCGAACACCCTGCAAATTATTATTTTATCATTTATACGACACAGCCGCATAGCCTGTATTCTTGTGTCTGTTACTGTAATGCTGACAGAACGTCGTTTACGACAGAAAAATCCAGGAATTGAAAATGTCTTTTAGCATAGAACTCATTTCTGCCTAAAAGTGATGTCGCCGTTAATTTCATTTCTGTCTAATCCGTCAGTTTTTGGCCAGACTTCTAGCCGTCAGTGGACACTGTGCAAAGCATGCTATCACGCATACATAGACCTATATTCCTTTGTGAAGTGCCGTCCATGTCCTTGCACGGTTCCGTTATTGTTCTTGCATGCTGAAAGCGAGCGCTAACTATGAGAACGCGTATTATACGCAAGCTGTTTCACTGCAGTCGTGCTAAGTCGTGCAGTTAAAGCGACGTCGGTGACGAACCACGTGTACGCTTGACATCCGGTCTTTCGTGGTCGGTCGCGGCGAGCAAGCTGCCAGAGTCAGCTAGGCCGGTGCCCCATTATAGGATCGTCCCCCAGAAAAGTTTCCCTCGACCGACAATTTACCGGCAAAAATCCGCCCTCCGGCGGCTGCCCGGGCGAAACGGATTTTTACCGGTAAATTGTCGGCCGGCGGGAGACTTTACTGAGGGCGATTCTATAATGGAGAAACTTTTTATGGGGCCGGCGATATTTTAATACAGGAGAAACCTAACAATTCCGGGTTTATTTCTCCCCGGCGGATTTTTCATGAGGGAGACATTTTAACATGACACCGGCGTACTGACGACATTGCTGTGACTGACGCGTGCCACGGCGCGTCGCCGGTCCGTTATCTTAGCAGCACGGCGCCGCAGAGACAAACACAACACCAGACGGACGGATGAACAGACAGACTGAGAAACACACGTACACTGCAGCCACAGATAGCGTAATGAACTGAACCGTTCGTGCACTGCCGTCGCATACCTGACATAAACACGGCATCTCTGACACACCGCCGACTTCCTGCGTTCCGCAATCACCGGAAATGCTTGCAACATACAACATGCAGTGGTAACGAGCTGCATAGGTGCACTGATGCAAACGCGGTGCTTTAGTGATGATTAGCGACGTTTGCGTCATCATTCCACAAGTCTAACGCATAGACCTTTTTCAACTTTTTGCATTAAAGCTAGCAGAGTAGTTTTAGTTGATTAAAAAAAACTGACTGATGACACAATATATAATTGGCATATAGCAACAACTTGTTCAGATTAATTATCGATTATTAATTACACCAAAAGTAACACACAGTCCTCCAAATTGCAAAAGTACTAAGTGACTTGTCTACAGTTTAAGAATCAGAACAGCAAGAACACGTGATGAATTCTCGGCGTTCAGACTGTCAATGGAGTCGATGCGACTGACATGCAGTGCACCTATAGTTGTAACTATTCAGGCAAAATAACATTCCGAAATTTTCCCGGGAATTTTCAGAAAAGTTAGTAGTTATCTTTATAGCTAAAGCATATAGTATCCATGATAAACATATCATACATGTGGGTTTTAAAATGTCAAAATGTACGTCAATGGATCTGACTGGTTCTTGGTCTTGAAGTGTGTTCATAGCGATAGAAATGAAATGGACTGACCAATAATTTTCAGTTCAGTTTAGTTTAGTATATTTTATTTTTTTGTCGCTTTAAACACGCCTTCAGTGCTGTGCGATTCGGCAAACTTGCAACAATTAAGAACTGATAATTTTCAAAAGACGTTTTTCCAGTTTTTGAAAGTTGCGGTGCAGATTTCCGAAAATTTCTTAACTCACAACTTACAACCGTGCGACGCGGCATCCGTCGGCACCGTCACCAGACGCTGAAGCAAGGTCAGATGCAACTCACCTGTTGCTATTTGCCGCGGTATCAGGACATTTCCCTCCTTTGGCGTTTCGCTAAACGTCCTGGGGCCAAAAGAGGACATTTCGCCCCCAGGACGTTTAGCGTATAGCCTGGACGTCTCGCCACTAAAAATGTGGACGACGGTTAAAACTGACAGGAAATTTGAGCTAATGCTCACGCGACCCGCGAAAGCTTATAGCAGTTCCTGTTCGCAAACTGTCAGTCTATCTCCAGCCATTTCGTCGCGACTTTTATGAGGGTACCGCTCTTTGATGCCCTCGTGCGCAGGTTTCCTTGAACGTAGAAAATCGAGACTTGGACCGTCGAAATCTGCGTTCAATGCTGAAAATTTCATACGCAGCTTGTCCATGTCTATCTCAACCGGTTTCGGCGCAATTCGCTCTTGCAATGTGTCTCGCAGCCCGAAATCGCCAAAAAATCCACAAAACCCCCTATTTTGGCGTTCAAGGTCATTCAAGGTCATTAAATTGGGCGCCAATCGAAAGCCAGTGTACGACTTCCTATTAGTGATAAATAGTAACCTAGGCTCTATCTCGCACCGTTACTGAGATACAGCGACTTATTGGCCAAAAATCGCAACTTTTGCCCACCCCCTCTCATTTAGCGCCCTTGTTTGGGGTGACCCCCTTCGAATTTATGAAAAAGCTTTACGGTTCCTGAAACTAGAGTCTTCCAGGCAGCAGAAGGTGAAGATTTGGTGATCCTAGCTTGGACCGTTTTTGCCTTATTTACTCGTGTGACAGACGGACAGACAGAATTGCGATGGCTAAGACGCGCTGAAAGCAGTAGCTGCTTTCGCGCGTAAAAACGGCAAAAACGACGAAGAATACGGACAAGAGAGACGACGACGGAGACGGACGAACGGCGAATACAACAGCGAAGATGACACCATCTTTGCCATTGTCGCAGTGTTCAGCGGCGAAATGTCCAGAAAGGAGCGAAATGTCCTGATACCCTTGCTTCTCGCTCGGTCTTTGGTTCGGTAGCTTGATGTGTTTGTGTTGCGACGTCTACACGCGTTGATATATACCACCAGAACAGCAGTCGTGTGTATACACGCACACGACGAGCCGCGTAAACATACAGCCGCCGTCGTCTTGTGTCGACGTCCTCGCCCACGGCACACCGCCCAGACGTCCGCATACGCGTGCCGTCCTGTCACCCACCGGTCACTGATAACAAGACTCGGTGTCGCGGCTGTCGTCCGTTCGTCCGCCTCGCAGTGCAGGCCACCTAGCGACTGACTTCGTGACGACTGCGTCCGTGATCGCGCCGCGTTCTCTCCGATAAACTTCTCTGGACATCCGCTCGTGGGTGCCGGTCTAAAGTAGGATACCTTGATTTAAGCAATATGACATACCTCACTAGACTCGTAATGTATCTTTACATTCAATTTTGATGTTTTAATGGTGAACAGTGCAGTTATTTAAAAATTTATCGATTTCATAAGCTTTCAGTACTTTATTTAAAAATTGCAACACAACGCTAATATGCCACAGGGCAGCCATTTTCTGTTTACATTTTCGATAACAGTTGTGCAAATAAACAACCCTAACCTCAAACCTGACCTTAACCCTATCGCCTAACGCTAACCCTATCCCTAACCCCAAGCATGACGCTAATCCTAACCCAAAACGTTCACGCAAAAAATGTGAAAAACAACTAAGAAACATCATTGTGAGTCTGCTAAGGTACGTCCATTGAGTTATATATTCTAGGCTCTGTTAATATCATTGGGTACGTCATATTGCTTAAATCAGGGTATTTTACTTTAGACCGGCGAGTGGCGACCCGTTCGTGTAGGCTGTTGTCGAAGTCAAACGTTCTCCGTCCCATATACAAAGTGTCGCTAAGTGATGAAGAAAACAGCCTTTATGCAGTCGTCCTATATAGACCGTATACAGCCAGTGGCGTCGTGATAGGCAATTGCATTCTCATCCCGCCGAAGAAAAATTGGGGCTGTCGTAAAATTGTCGAAAAAGTTTGGTTTTTGTCTAAAAATTTAGTCTAAAAGTGCAAAATTTGGAGCTAAAGCAACAATTTTCAGAAACGTAAGGAATTTTGAGAAGTGCCCATAATCTCTTTTGTCGGGAACTTGCAGTGTCTGTCAGGAAATTGCCTGCCGCGCCTACATTTTAACGCACGACGCCGCTGCATTATGTGGACGGCCCACTGCCCTGAGTATACCTGCATCCATCGATGCGCGTTAGTTTATTCTTACGCTTACGCAAGTGTTTTAACAAACTATAGGCCTATGTAGGCTTACAGATCTAAGTTAATTTGCTAACAACGAAGAAGCCGTCAGTTATGTACGATGCACCGTCTGTCTGAGACTGTTTCTCTGTGTTCTTGGTTCTTGCATGCAAACGTAGTCTTCGAGCACTGCAGACGTACACTGCAGGTGAACTGAACTGGATTGAACAGAGCGGAGGTCAACGTCGTGGTCGACGTTTCCGTTCCACTAAACACGTCATCAGTTGACTGAGTCGAGTCGACAGTTGCACTGCTGCCGTCCTGCATACACGTTCACTCCATCATCACCATCATCATCATAGTCATCATAATATATGGAGGGGTTTAACGTGGCCTAAATAATAAGCATTGTCGTCGTCCTTGTTCACCGCATGCAATGCGTGCCTGATCACACCAGCACGCCTATTTTGTTTCTGCTTATTTTTGGACTGGTGTTTAGTTTGTTTAGACTGTTTTATCTTTGTTTAGTTAATTTTGATACATTTGTATTTTTCGACGCACATCTCTATGTAGGGGCATACAAACAGCGACCAACGAGGCAACGATCACATCGGGAGTTTCGTGTGGGCCTCGCGAGCGTTTTTATTCGATGGTCATACTCGGCCATAGCAAACGACGTCAATCGTGAAAATTTCTCGAAGCAAGCCAGATGATCGGTGCACGTGCTCGAATGACTGAGTATAGAGCCGTGGGAAGGATTCGACGAGCAATTTGTAGAGAAGGCCCGTGCATGTGTGCTTGGTCTGTCTCTGTAGTGTAAAGGGGGCGGCATGCTGAGACTAAACGTGCGCAGACAAAGCGTGTTCCATCCACGGCTGCAGAACGTCAAAGACTGCAACCAGCGGAATAAACGCAGCCATATCAGGCGGCACCGTGACGACCCGAACTACGAACCAAACCCTCTCCTCACGACAATATACCTTCTACGTCAACCCCCCAAAAAACAAAACCCCTAGATCATTTATTGCCTCGCGCGATCTGTTCGGAATATGCGTGCACGTGATAGCTGCCAGAAAGTCTTCTTGTTGCAAATGACTATCATCGAGAATGTCGAACTCGATCACAGCAGAGGCACAGCCAGTCTGTAGTCTGTACTAGTTGAGTCTATGTTGAATCCAGTTTGGTCAGTTGGTCGTGGACGTTCAAAAACTGAACTCTCGTAAATTTAGCAGCTGCTAATATCAGGTATAGTTGTCCTTGACGCTTCGGACGTTGGTGAGATGGACCTGCGCGGCATAGATGTAAAAACATTTGAATGTTTTTTATAAAAGTTTTAAAAAACATGTTTTTTTATTTATTTGATGTTTTTATTTTTTACTGTTTTTTTTGTGTTTTTTAATGTCGTGTTTTTTATTCTTGTTAAAACATAAACGTACAAAATTACAAATATGATTTATTTCTCATGGGCAAATTGCGTTCAGCTGTTTTTGATCTGTACATTCGGTACATTCCGGTTTTTAGTCTTTACAAATGGTAGGTTTTTTAATTATCTGAGTTAGATATTTTTTGCGTGTATAATGGCAAAAAAGTAGCGATTGGAAACATTTGCAATTTAATGTTTTTATGCATGTTTTTAATAATGTTTTTTTTATAAAAGTAAAAAACACATTTTTTAATGTTCTTTATTTGCAAATCAATATTTTTTAACATCTATGCTGCGCGGCATAATGTATTCCAACTCACCACTGCACTATCCTTATGACCAAAACCCGTACGACAGATATCTTCTACGACCAAAAAAATAGCAACAAAGCACATGCACTTTCTTCTGTTCCATATTTAGTAAGCTGGTTGGTTTTGTCGAAGTTGGATTTTCGTCATACGGGTTTTTTTCGTATATGTGAGTTTTGTCTCGTGCGTGTACCCTGCAGACCTAGCTCGCACAACTTGGCCGCAGCAGTATAGGCCCTATCATTGTGCGCTGCGGCGTATAAAGGGGTCTTTGACCCTCGTGACGCCTCTCCTTTCGTCCGTCCGTTGTTGGCCGAATTGAGCGCCAACCTCTCCTCAAATTTGTCAAAAACCGACGAGAACTATAATATAACGGCATGCGAACAAAGCCGCGTGCATGCAAGCAAGCGTGCGTTTTGTGCACGGACTGTGGAATTGCGGCTTGAATGATGCTTGTATGTATGATAGACCAGACCTGTCGCAGAATGCGGTATATTGCTGCATTGTGTATAGGCAGAGCTCTCTGCGTGAATGGCTTGAACTATTCGGCGGCGTCATCTCCATAGCTTGAGAAACAGTAGTTATTGGCTCGTATTCAAATAAGTTTTTAGTCAGTTTTGACTACATGTACCGGTATAACGACCTTGAAATCTAAAAAGATTTTTTTGCGATATTAGGCCGCGATGCATATTTCAACAGCAAAAATTGCATCGAAATTACTAGATATACCAGGACAACCTGCGTGTGGTAGGCTATGTGTAGCATAGAACTTAAATTTCAACAGTTTGAGTTTCGACTTTCTAAGTTCAAGGAGTTCTCCGCATGGAGGCCTCAAATTTGGGTACAGATGGTGGCGTGGGGTAGCGGTAACACATTTTATTTGATCAACGAAGTTACGCTACGCCGGGCCGGGTTAGTACTTGCATGGGTGATTGCCTGCGGACAGGTAAACCCTTTCGGTATGTAACCAGCTGCCTAGGTCAACTCAGCCTTCCATCCCTCTGGGGTAGGTAAATCGAGTACCGGCCTCTCTGGCTGGTATTAAAGCGGGTGCATTCATCTGTGTCTGGTGGCAGGTAACACTGTGTGATCCCATACGGCAGGTGAGGCTCCGTAGCTCTGTGATGGGTTAATTTTTATAAATAGCTATAACACCACCTTTAAACTTTAATCTTTACTCTTTCAGAACGCATTATTATTTTATTGCAGTTGTAGGCCTACACTAATTTCCCAGGTGGCAGCACTGATACTGTCTGGCGTCACGTGAGCTTTGCTCAAATTACTCGTTTTGTGCCGTTTCCGGCATCGAACAGCAAATAAATACTAATTTATATGCAGTTCACGTCACGGTCATCTGTATAGCAGAAAGAAGACGAAAAGTTTATAAGATAAAGATAGGAACATGGAGAACAAAACACTGCTCTCCATGGAAGTGAAGTGTTAGCAGCAGTAGGTCTATTAACACCAATCATTGGGATTTGAGGAACAAATTGAGCAAAAGCCATTTAGGCCTACGTGCAGGACATCGAAGCGAATTTGTGAATGGCCATTAATGAATGGAGCAAAGCTCGTTCTCAGCGAAGTGTATAGCGGCATTGTCGACTACAGAATAGTTCTACGCTCAAACTTATGAATCATGACAGTTGTGGCTAAGCTACAACTCGTATTATAATCCTCACATTCAGAACTTTTGCCACTGAACTGACAGTCCACGTTGATCAGCCATTACAACTGCTTGCATGGGAAATACACTGTAGGCGTCGGCGCCAGTTTCTCCTGCTTATTTTCCAGTTCCAAGAAAATAGCGTGTCGTAGGCTCATAGGCTACTTTACTCAGTGAACTGCCGATGAATACCGGTTTGTCATTGAGAAATTGTTGGCTGCTTTTATGCGTAAAATTAATAATAAGAAATGTGTGGTGGAACTCTGAAAGGGGATTAGGTCTATGCGTGGCTAAATTGCCCAGTAATCAGTATAGGCCAATGCGTGTTTGCTCTCTGCAAGTCTACAATGCAAGTATCATAACTGTAATTAATTGATTTTGTTTTTAAAAAATCTTTTTTATCACTGTGGCCTTAATATAAAACAAACACTGCATTCACAGTTGTTTTAGTCGTATTGCTAAATTATAATTTTTACGTACATTTATATGTATAGGGATGAAATACGATAGGCTACTGTGCCGGTTGAAATTTTGAATAGTATAAATTGATAAAGCTAACATCAGATGCGTCGACAGATGTTTATCATAATTGCGCCTAATTTCATTTCGCAGTTTTCACTGTAGTCCGTCGGATGACAAAGGCGTTCTTGATCTTCGCCTGGAATATGATATCATAACAGGCAACATGTAGAGAATCTCGTTGCTGAATGGTCCTCGGACCGCCCACCCCGAGCGCCAAGGTGTCGAACAGCTGTTTACATTGTTCCGTCTGTTGTACTACAGACGATCGTATTTTAGCCCAAGTCCGGCCACGCCTCCGCCCGCCCCTCTTCTGTGCTTTGAGAGTGTTGAGTTGAGAATGCAGCAGTTGGACTGTCGAGAGTTGTCGACTCGACTCGTTTCTAAATCCGTTCTCTCTCGGCGACTCTCTCTATCTCTCTCCGTCCTCTATAGGACATTCCTGCGTCGTGTACTTTTGTCGCCAGGCCGCCCGCCGGGGTGTGGGGAGGCGGAGTGGATGGGGACTCTTCATATACTAGCAGTTCTATGGCTCTTGTCTATCTGTTCTTCGTGCGATCTGCTCTGAGAGTACGAAGACTGCATGCTGTGCAGTGTTCAAGACGACGACGACGACGCAAGGTTGCTGGCTGCAAGGACTCGCGCTGCAGACTGATACACCGTAAGTCGTCCGACAGAATGCGCACAGCATTGGCGCACAGACTGCATGTCTGACGCGATCAGACGGTTGGAATTTGAGACAGAAATTATTTCGCTGAATATCTGTTTCTTTTGGATCGTGACTGATTGAGAAAGTAAAGAGTGCCTCTGTTTTGGAACACAGTGAGAATTTCTTGACGCCTTCCCTCTTTTTAGTGTCGTACTTAACGTGTGTTCGAAGCGACAAAAATGAACTGAACTAAACTAAAATAAAATAAACTAACCAATGGATTCGAGTTCATTTCATTCACTTTGAACGCGCTTTTAGACGATCTCATGCGGTTAATGTTTAGTTTTATCACACAGATCAATAAAAATACGTAAACACTCAGTCCAGTCTTAGCCCAGAAGCCTGGATTCGCCCACGAATGGGGTGTATAATCGTTATCTTCAGGGGTGCCGTTGTTGGACATCGCATTCGTCCCTATACACTGAATGAAGTTGGAACAGGCGGAGCTGGCGTCGTCGTTATTAAGCGGATTACACGCAAATAGCAAACCAATCTATAGCGTTCTGTAGTGGCTTCTCCGCCCATCGCCACATCACGGCATTTTGCACGATTAAACTCTACTCTATTATACTAGCGACACTGCCCTGCCCTGTCCTGCCGTGCTTAAGAACGATTGAGCTTATTTTGACTATGAATAGTACCCCATATTTCTACTGTTTGCGCTGTATAGGCCTACTGTTATTTCGTCTTTGGTTGTTTTGGCGTTGGTCATTCCATTAAAGTGGTTATATGTTCTGCAATTAACAAACCATGCTGCGACATGATCTATAATAAATATTATAATTAATTATGTTGTTATAGGCCACCCTTGTTAGGCTACTGTCTGGTGCTAGCGATGTCAGGTCTCGCTATTTCAGAGTCCACGTATTAACTTGCAATTTTCAATGTAATTTTATGTTTATTGTCAATGGCATTTGACCGTTGAGAAATAAAGCATAACTTACTTACTTACGTACTTACTTAACTGAACATTTCTTATTTTTAGGAGAAGATAAAATTTTTTGACAGTTTTAGAAATTTCTGTTTGTCATTTTTGGCTTGGTTTACCAAATTGGATCTACCACATGTGGTACGTCAAACTCTTAAAGTTATTTAACAGCGGTGTGCCTGTTAGCGTTGTCACGAAAGACTATGTATTCTTCGTGTGCAGATTATTCGCGCCTCAGCTGTGTTCTCGCTGTCTGGGGCCGGTCAGCGCCCACGAGCTGGTGATGTACGCGCGTCAACACATCTACCATGTCGACTGTTTCGTCTGCACGGTCTGCGAGCGTCGACTCACCACAGGACAACACTTCGCCATGCATCGCAACGCCGTCTACTGCCAGGTACAGCCATCAGCCCATCACACTTGTAATTTCCCCGCCGCAGTCCTAATAGGTCGCATTACCGGTCTTGTCTGTCCGTCTCTTTGTCCGTTCGTCTGCCAGTCTTCCTGTCCCGCAGAGGTAACTCGCAAAAAGCTGAGAAAAAATTTGAGAAAACAAAACTGATGTGAACGTTTTTAGAACAGATATATGCTAACTGATGTACCTGTTTTCAGATCAAGCGGTCAAAAAATGTCACTTTTCTTGTTAGGACTGTATTGCAGTGTAAGTCTACAGTTAGGCGGACCGCCGCATAATATGTTGGCATTGAGCAGACATATTTTTTTTGGTTTCAGAACTTGCAGTTAGATTTTTTTTCACTCGCATTTTCTGAAAGTTTAAAGCTGTAGACTTATGAACACCGCTAAACTCATGCTGCATAGGAAAACGCGAAATAAAGCGCAAACTAAACGCTGATAATTATTATTCAACAGTGTGCTGCTTAATTGCAAGTAATCTGAATGATGATGATGATGTACAGACTCACTACGAGATGATGTTGTCAGCAAGTCCTCCGAGATCGTCAAGTCGAAATGGCGGCTATGACGTGCAGGCTGCGGATCGACTGACGCTGGCGGATGACGCCGACCACCCTGCCGCTAGTCCACCACCCGCGTACACAGTACTGGACGTAGGACCACGACAACCACCACCAGTGCCAGTGCCAGTGCCACCCCCGACACAGAACTCACCCTCCACACCACCGGATCACAGGCGCAGGCCGCTCCCCACATCAGGTTAACTCTCACGCACAACTTGGCGACGTGTTTTATGTTGAGATTTTGGATAGTTTCTTTAGGAAACGTTTGCTATTGTGAAAGAAATGCTGCAACAAATGCTTCAGCGCCTGAGATGAAGTGCCCATGCTGACTCTACCAGAATTTTTACGCCCGAAAGCAGCGCGTCTTAGCCATCGCAATTCTGTCCGTCTGTCTGTCTGTCTGTCTGTCACACGGGTGGATCAGGCAAAAACGGTCCAAGCTAGGATCACCAAATCTTTACCGTCGGCTGCCGGGAAGACTTTAGTTTCAGAAACCGTGAAGCTTTTCCATAAATTCGAAGGGGGTCACCCCGAACGAGAACGTTGAATGAGAAGGGGGTGGGCAAAATTTGCGATTTTTGGCCAATAAGTCACTGTATTTCAGTAACGGTGCGAGATAGGGCCTAGGTTACTATTAATCACTAATTGGAAGTCGTACACTGGCTCTCGATTGGCGCCGAATTCAATGACTTTGAATGACTTGAACGCCAAAATAGAGGGTTTTATGGATTTTTCGGCGATTTTGGCCTGCTACGCAAGGCTATGTCATTCAGAAGGTGGCGCCACGGAACTGGCATTGGTGGCGTGGCGTAGTTAGTAAGGCGTTTCGGCTGAAACGAAGTTACTGTACTCCGGGCCCGGTTAGTACTGCGATGGGTGACTGCCTGAGGGCAGGTAAACCATCTCGGTGCGAAGCCTGCCAGCTAGGTCGACTCAGCCTTCTATTCTCCGTGGTTTCAGGAACCGTAAAGCTTTTTCGTAAATTAATAATAATAATCTGACTTGTAAAGCGCCAGTATGTGCTAAAAGAAAGACTTCAATGGCGAAGAGGGTCACCCCGAACAAGGGCGCTAAATGAAGGGGGGAGTGGACAAAATTTGCGATTTTTGGCCAATAAGTCGCTGTCTCTCAGTAACGGTGCGAGATGGGGCCTAGGTTACTATTAATCACTAATAGGAAGTTGTACACTGGCTTTCGATTGGCGCCCAATTCAATGACCTTGAATGACCTTGAACGCCAAAATAGGGGGTTTTATGGATTTTTTCCGATTTCAGGCTGCGAGACACATTGCAAGAGCGAATTGCGCCGAAACCGGTTGAGATAGACATGGACAAGCTGCGTATGAAATTTTCAGCATTGAACGTAGATTTCGATGGTCCAAGTCTCGATTTTCTACGTTCAAGGAAACTTGCGCACGAGGGCATCAAAGAGCGGTACCCTTGTAAAAGTCGCGACGAAATGGCTGGAGATAGACTGACAGTTTGCGAACAGGAACTGCTATAGGCTTTCGCGCGTCCCGTGAGTATTAGCTCAAATTTCTTGTTTAACTCCTGCAAACCTTACTTCATACATGGCCATAACACTATTTAAAGCGTATCACTGCACCTGCATAGGCTAATACATGTAAAGTGAGTAAAGTGAATTATGCAAGTAAACTATGCAACCATAAATGACTTGAAAGACTTTATTTTGTTCATGTCACTTTGTCAGCTATGGGACCTACAGACAGTGAGTGACTCGTTTGGCGTGTAAAACGTTTAGGTGCGCCATTTTACAACGGAGCCGGGAGTGTGACTCCTCACAAAGGTCGACCACGAAAACGCTGCAAGATCGCGCTTCCTGAGTGCAGCCCGCCATCAGATGGTGACCTGTTCGCGGCGCCCAACTTCGGTGAGCGCTCCATCAGAAAAAATACGTCTGATTTACTTTGCGTAGGCTTTATCCAAAGACGCTGATGTCTATACAGACAGCCGTGGGAACGGAACCCGGATTTAGCGAGAATGTTCGAGGATGGAGTGGGGCAAAAACTAAAAAGTGTTTTTATTCGTTTGCATTTTTGGTCTCAGTCACGTGCGTAACAGGAACAAAAATTTACGCCTATTGATTTCAGCCGTTCTATGCACATTGAGTAGTTTTTTTGTGTCTTTCAAGCTACTGGCGCCTGGCACATGACTAAACAGTGTAAACCCACGACACCGAATACCGACACATAGGCCTTGCTGAACATTGCGGGTGGGGAAGGGAAGTAATTATACAAAAGTAACCGATTCCGCGCTCAAAGTTGCTGACCGTATACTATCGTCGTGCGTATATGTGTCTGTAGGTGACGTAAATTTCAGCGAGATCGTGGGCTGTGACCTAGACATCTTGCGTCACGGCGGTGCTTACGGACGCCTCAAGGATGGCGTCGACGGCAGGGGCTGCGGCAGACAGAAGCGACTGCGAACATCGTTCAAACACCATCAACTGCGCTCGATGAAAGCTTACTTCGCCCTCAATCACAACCCGGACGCTAAGGACCTGAAGGAATTAGCGCAGAAAACCGGACTCACAAAACGTGTCCTTCAGGTCTCGTACAATACGCGTCGCCATGTTGCAAGATATATTCTTAGAACAGTTTGTCAAACAAAATTGACTTCGAAAGTCGTTCAGACTCAATGATAATAGTATAAATGTACAGAACATCAGTTTATACAATTGTTAACGGCAACATTTAAAGACTAGCACATTGAAAACAGCAAAAATTACAAAAGGTGATATTGCCACTTGAAATGGTGCTGACAGGTGTGGTTTCAAAACGCACGCGCCAAGTATCGACGCAACACGTTGAAACAAGAACAACAGGAACGCAACGGCAACAGTTCTTCAGCTCATCAGGTAAACACGGATATTTTAGTGAATAAAACGTGAAAGAATACGAAAATTGTTTTTTTTTGTAATGACCGCTTTACGACAATGTGAGCGAGAAGTTCTAGGTTGAAGAAGTAAACGAAAACTAAATAAAACAGAAAAACCAGGCAAGCAGAACGAACTAAAATGAAAAAAATATATTTTACGGCAAAACGAACGAAAACGAGATTTCTGCAACGCAAGTCAATTAAACATTTTGTGAAACGGCAGTTTTCAGCGTAAAACGTCGAAACATTCGTGACATTGGCACAGGCTCATCTGAGAATTATTATTAGCGTAATGAGACCATTTCGTGCGTCAAGAGAACGGTAGACTTTTACTGGGTTGTCGACTGGCATTTTAGAAATGCCAATTTAACTGCAACAATGCAGAAACGAAAGCATCAGAGGGACTTGGTGTACGCAGGAAAGAGACAATTAGCATGTGTGTTATTAAATACAGACAGTTACTCTTTTTAGGCCATATTTGTCGTATGTCAGATGATCGACTAAAAAGAAAGTGTTGCTGGGCTCAGTTGATGGTGTACGACAGCGAGGAAGACCTCCGAAGAAGTACACCATCGCTGAGTAGACCGAGTTGTCCCTGTGTGAAGCTGTGAGACTGTCGCAGATCGAGAGACATGGAGCCGTAACGGTTGTTAACGACAGGACAAGAAGAAGAATACAGTAATTCTTTTCAAAACTACATTAAACTAAAATTGTTTTCTGATAAAAGTAGAGCTGAATGTGATATAAATATTGCAATGTATATCGTTGCAGGTGTCGACGACATCGGGAGACACTGGCTCAGGTGACCACCCAGTGTCGACGTCGCCCCCGCGAGTCATCCAGCAGCGTGCTAGTCAGCAGCGCGGTCCCTCCAGATCGCCGGCCAGCCTGTCAGACCTGAGTTCCACGCCGTCGACCACCAACGACGCACAGCCACCGCTCGGTGCCGCGGTGCCCGGGTCCGCCGCACAGACGTCAGCCCCAGGTCTCGTTCTGACGATGGACTTCGAACGACGTCCCAGCGCAATGCTGGACTCCATGCCAATGTTCCCCAACCACGGCGGGTTTCTCGTCGATAACTGCTAGCTAGCTCTGTGGACGTTCTTTGGACAACGCCTTGTTACGGCTTCTGTCAGCGGCTTCATTGTACACGCGGCTACCAGTATAGGCCTAATAGTTTGTTATGTCGGCAGTCACGGGCAGCGATGCAGTAGTCAAAACTAAGATCTTGGCCTCGAGGTGCCTTGAGAACAAAAATAGAGTCAGTTCTAAAACAAATAACAATTAGGCTTAAGACTTAGTTGCCTCTGTAAGCATAGCATAGTTTATTTTTATGTCATATCTAACATTGGCATATTTGACGTACCCACAGTCTACTTAGATGTTATGTTAAAGTCTTAGTTTCAAGAGAAGTGTGGATCCTGGAAAGTCTTGTTTACATCACTGCTGGGAAAGGGGTGACAGCATGCCGACTCTTGTGATCACTAACAGTGCAGCCTATCTGTATTAGCCAGGACGTGTCACCATACACTCCTATCGTTACGTTAATTTGTTAACAGGTAGGCCCTAGCAGTGTTCGAATTGTTCAAAAATAGCTTGGGGCTCGAGCGCCATAGGCTGTCAAAACGAAACAGCAAGGAAATGTGGTGTAGGGAGGGGGACCGCCTCGATCCCACTGTGGGGAGGATGCAGTACCCATCTCCATTTTTTTACATTTTTGATCTTGGAAAGCCTAGTTTGAGGATTCTTAAACACCGAATGAGCTACGGGGGTTGCGGCGATCCGACCCCCGAAGGCGTTGAAATTTACCTGAGCCAAACAGGCAGTACTCGAATGAGCTTGGGGTTCCACCCCCAAGCCCTGATGCAATTCAAGCACTGCCAAGTAGCCTATATGTGTATGTCCTATCAAGGTTCTGATAAAAGGTAATTGTTTCCAAAAATGTTCAATTGCTTGATCCACATAGAGCACGTGTGTTAAACTTTTTTATGTATCACCCTGTACTGTGTTTAATCCATCATTTTACCCCCTTCAACTGTCATTTAACAATATTGTAGGCCCAGAGGGGCCAGAGTTCCAACATCTTGAATCAAACATTGCGTGTCCTGTCTCTGGAATCAATCTATGTACATTATATCCAGTTTTGTGTACCATTTGTTACATACATATTATTTTATTGTTTTTGTCATAAAATGAAGACATTTCAAAATCCTGAGAGATTCTCTGTGTCATTAGTATGGTATGTGGTAATGAGAAGATGATATTAGCAGTAGGTATTTCACTAAACTATGTGTGCACACCAAGGAAATACACAAGTAACCAGCACAAAAATGTGTAATTCATTTTCTCTGTAAACACCTACTAACAGTGGCAAACAAAAGATGAGTGAGTGAGTAGGGTTTAACGTCCCGCCCAACACATTATAGGTCATTTCGAGGACGGCCTTTCCAGACAAAGTGCACATACACATAATAACGAAACAAAAAGTTCATGTGCTTATCTCAGGTTCCTTTCACACACGAGAGGTCACCCACATAGCCTAAGCAGACTAGGTACCACCTGATGGGCTTATCAGGAAAAAAACAAGGCCGTTATGTTCAACACATCACTAGAAAGCCACACCGATCTAAAAGACTCTTACACTACTGAGCTGCAGCTCTAGTCTCTTGTCTACCACGACTATTGAATATTGATCAAATAACAGATATTATTACCAACATTCTGACAACACTCAGGCTTATCAAAGTATCACGCCATGCTGAGACGCTATGCTAAAACTAACAAAATCTAAGTACAGCCAGTATAAACTTACTATAAACCTCACAGAATGCAATAAGAGCTCCTCAGTACCTAATCTAATTATGCAGTCCACTCTAATAATGTAGTCTCTTCATGACGCACTTTGCCTTTCTAATCTACATGACTGTAATTTACAAACAATCAACAGAACAATAAAGTTGGCTTTATTATTTGCACTAATGAGGAGTGATGTGCATGAGTCTCAGTGGGATGAATATATAACAATAATGTATTATCATTGCCAAATAGTCCATGTTCACAATGTCAATGTATGACTGACAGTTGACTGTATATTCATTTCAGTACAAGCACAGAGTCTGCCTCAACACCGCAGACCAACCGAAAATCAATCAACTCAGATCCCGTAAACTGCTGAAATTGCAGAAAATCTTACTCACTGCAAATTGGTGCCGCAAATCACTGAGTGAGTGAGTGAGTAGGGTTTAACGTCCCACCCGACACAGTATAGGTCATTTTGGGGACAGCCTTCAGAGGCAAAATTGCACATACACATAATAACAGAACAAAAAGTTTAACCTTTACAAAAAGTTTAACCTTTATAAAACGCAAAACACTGAGTTTGACTATTTCTGTGACCTTAGCTTATCTGCAGCACCACAGACAGTGACTAATCTCGGGTCACTAACATACGCAATTACTGAACCTGCGGTTGATCTGATGTGATGTGTGGTGCCATAATAATTTGCGGTCGCTGAACGCAAGCAATTTCTGAGATCCACAACTGATTTGCGTTGTGATATGTGGCGTTTAGGCAGACTACAATGACACACTTCAAATGCAAACATGCGTCCACAATCAGTCACAACAGAATGCATGTCCATCTCACACACTCAAATATCGCACGACATCTGTGAATCAACTGACGGATACACAGTGGAGAAAGTTTTACGGCTTATATAGTGGTCCACCAGTATTCCAGTCATAACCGAAGCCAGGCTTTGGCACCTTTGAAGCTGAATTCGCAGTCAGAGCAGGGCTAATGCAAAACACAGACACACAGCTAAGTACATTACACGAGTTTAATGAAACTGTTTTCTCTTGAAGTGTACTTTAGGCAACTTCTAATTCACTGGCTGTTCATTTACAGCACTAAAATACAATTCACAAATTTCCTGCTATGACAGTTGCAAGCATCGTCAATGGTCCTGCTCCAAAAATAACCAAAAGTCCACTATGGAAACCCAGCCTGATCTTGAGTAATGCCTGACAATTTGTCCAGTCAATAAAAATCAAAAATATTATATACTGACATGATTAATGATTAATTAATATTATTTATTCATTAGAAAAGAGTAGAAGCCACAGAACAAGTACACCCATGTGACAGCAGATTTAAGAAAAAATAATTTAAAATTATACTCAATCACAGATTCACGATGCAGTGTACTAAAGAAAAAATGCAAACTGAAGTAACTTCAAAGAGTACAATAACAAATCACTACTGCTATACATATCACAGGACCTATGAAACAATGGGGCATTATTCACAGCATTTTAACAATTCATTAACACAATAACAATAATCAACAGTAACTAACTTCACACAATGCTTGCAAGCCAAGAACCACACCAACTACAATACTCTGTGCTTCAATATCAACATCTCAAAAATCTGGTTTTGAAACTAAGTCTATAAGTCTTAAAACTTCAAGTCTGGCAAATGCTGAGCTACTGTACTCTGCCCAGAAAAGAATAAAATAGAAGCAAAGCATTAAGAAAAAGAAATCCAAACTATCAAGAGTCTAGTTTTACAAAAACAATGATGGGATGAGAATAATCTTCAACTGCATGAAATCAGGCAGTACCTTTGATTTCCTCCTGCGGTGATGGCTTTGGCTGTGGTAGCACTGTACACCGAGATCTCCGGCATGTTATGTCGACGGCCGTCACGATCATAGTAATAGTTGTTAGACAGAAGATGTGCTGCTCCACCAGGCAGGTTTGCCAGAGCAACAGACCTGCAGTCAGTGGACAGAAAAAATGCTCAATGAAACGTTACGATAGCATCAGAATGAGCGGTTTACGAAAATACCAATCCAACAATCAGTAAGTTTTCTTGGTCACATTGTCAACAGGCAGTTCAGTAGTGCACTACAACAAACCAAATCCGGCCCAGGACGGGTTGCTATCCGGCCTGTGACACCCAAGAAAAAACATCAAAAATATTATATACAAGAAATCTGAGCTAACGCTCATAAGACGCACGACAGCCTATGTAGTTCCTGTTCGCAGATAATCACTCTTTTGCAGCCAAAAATTGCCAAAAAAATCACTTGAAATCAATATTTTTAGGGCTCAAGGTCATTCAAGGTCACCGATGTTGACATTTCTAAGAAGCTCGTCGCCAGTGCTTGTTATGATAAGCAGCATGTCTGTGCCTATCTGCAACCATTTTCATGTTAACGAGTCAATACCGGTAGAATAGTGTCTTTTTAGGATGGGTGCCCCTCTTTCGCCCTCTCGTTCATGGGGTCCCCTTTCACCCAGTAGCATAAAATTTTGTCATGAAATATTAGAGACACTATGCTATCATACAGTGAAAACCCAAAGTCTCTACCTCAACTGGTCTTGAAACGGTACCGGGTCGTGACGGACGGAAAGACAGACAGAATTACCATAGCTAATACATGCTATAGCTAGCTAGCTAGCTCTCACGCGTAATAAAATCACATGCCTTGCAAATTATTTACTTACTGTCTCACTTGTGTAACTTGCTTTTTGGATGAATTGTTATAAGTGGTGCATTTTCAAGCAGGAACACAACATTCAGCTTAGTAAAATACATAATGCAATATATGTCCGCAATTTTGATCATTAATGAGTAATGACAATAGCATTTTGCTCATGGCCAATGGTGACTTCAAGTCCATGCTACATAACAAAAACGGTTCTGCCCACTGAGGTCACCACTATCAGAAAGTGACAAAAACTGAATTACAGTAACATAAATTGAACAACTATGTACAGCAGTAAAAAAACAACAGACACTTTTCCCCAGCGATCACAATATTTGTTACCAACAAGCATGAGAATATACAGTGCTAATCATTATGTTAAGATCTAACTGTGAAAGAGAAATTCTATTGACTGATTATATAATCGAGTAACCATACACAGAATGAAACCAAATCAAAATCTGTGCCTGCATGCATAACCTGTATCATCTTTCAGCTTTTGTTTAACTGCCTCAGCTTCCAGTTCCACAGTTACTGCAGGTTCGGGAAAAGCCCAAAAGTAAAACATTTTGGAATTGTTTGATCAAGATTTTTGTAGGTAAGAGTCAGTGACTGTTAAACAGGGATGTGCACAAGATCTTCTGAGCCGAGACCCGAGACGCATGTCTCCAAGACTGAGACAAAACCATGATGAGACATTTTAAATTTGAGATGAGACAGAGACAAGACGTTGGCTGCCTCTGCAGCTTTGTTGGCATTAAAATAAAATGACATACCAGATGGCATTTCAGGCAACCACGTTAGCATGTTGTTGTCATTTACCACCTCATTTTAAAAATTATCAGTGATAAATTAACAGTTTGTACTACATGGTGTTTCATAAAAAATGGCACCCTTTTTCTTTCTTTGATAGGTTAGTCAAGTGGTGACCAATTTACATGAAATTTTTACCAGTTGTAGTTGAAGAAATACTTATTCAAAATATTTCAACAAAATGTGGTATTTATTAAACGTTCTTTGCTAGTCGTTATGTAACGCTGACGTCATAATGCATTGTGAATACAAGCTTGCTTGTCTCAACTGGTGCTGTCACTTGTTACTCTGCTTCGATGGTGAATTTTATCTGGTTCATTAATGAAAAATGTTCATTGTATCAGCAATAAGC
>Ga0209367_1002128_pt1 | contig 25752 bp, 11 predicted proteins | sample WorMetLIZISLAND2_FD_187412 | JGI IMG/M metagenome (GOLD analysis project Ga0209367, IMG submission 187412) | Marine gutless worms symbiont microbial communities from Max Planck institute for Marine Microbiology, Germany - Olavius geniculatus... ... | reverse complement strand
CAAGTAGGCCTAATACGACAAATAACATCAAATGAAGAAGGCTTTAGACTATGTTAGTGATTACCAACTAAAGTCAGCTTGTAAGGACGCCATATGCATAGCCCCGTCTAAGGTTACCGAAATGATTTTTGCTGTTTTAGAGGACTGATATCATCACATCGTCCTTACACACAGTTTTAAACTGGTAAGTTTTTTTTACATATATTCACAATCAACGACAAATAACTGGTGTTTTCGGCATTTTACGTAAACGTGTTATAGGTTTAAAATACACCCGAAAGTCGGCTGTAGTCTGATTTATTGGTCGGTGCAGTTGAAAAGAACAAAAAGCGGAGCTGTCGCTAGGATAGCCGACCGTACTGGTTGTCAGTGACCTTCAAGGTCATCCAAGGTTTTTAATTGTTATTTCACCTAAAAAAGCGCATGCCACTTCCTATTAGTGATTAAAGTAACCTAGGCCGTATCTCTCACCGTTTCAAAATATGGCCAGTTTTCTGTTAAAAACGCACTTTTTTCATACCCTCTCCATTCAACCCCCAATTTGTAAATGTTTACCTTGAACTAAATGACTGAACTTTTGCACACCCTAGTAACACACATGGCTAGTTATTCCTGTAAAAAGTTTTTCCTACGAAGTAAAGCTTAGCCACAATACATCCGTTACAGACGGACGGGCGGACAGACAGACGGACAACGCCCATGCCAATAACTCGACCGTTACTTAAGTACGGTCAGCTAAAATCATCTAGGCCTATTATGTCCAAAGCTATGCTACGCTGTACAACGAAGTTGAGATGATAAAATTTGCAACGTTAGCGGCTAATTGTGTCGGGAATAATCCGTCAAAATTTTGTAAAAAATGTCGAAACATGCAAAAAAATTACGATATCCGCTCAATGGGTTATTTTTCTTGCCGCACGCTGTACAGAATCGCATGATACAAAACTAATTAAGCTGTTGTCTTTGTGTATTAAACATTCCTAAAATTGTTATGGTTTTGTTGCATAGAGAGCGCCAATTAGAAAATGTTAATCAAAAAGACAACACTTTATTCTGTGTTGTTTCTCTGTTATTAGCACATGTTCCGATCGTGAACAAGAAGCCAAGCTGTCGCTATAAAATAGCCGACCGTACTGCTTGTCAGTGACCTTCAAGGTCATCCAAGGTCGATGATTTTTTTACTTAAATGCCAATATGCGATTTTTTTATCCATGATCAATAGCAACCTGCCTTATCTCGCACTGTTTAGCCACAGTACATCCGTAACAGAAGGACAGACGGACGACAACCATGCCAATAGTTCGACCATTACTTAAGTACGGTCGGCTAAAAATGAAGCTTATGAACGCTTTGTCTTGTCGGACTCATTGGACTAGGACTCGGAGTCGGACTGGGTAAATTTGACTCCATCACTGTGAAAACTATCGCATTTTGCCTTCTGAGCGCATCTCATATTCAACAGCTTGCTTAACCCCTGCGTGCAATTATTCGACCCGATCCAGACGTTTCGCTTACTTACTGCGCCAGCTGCATTCTCATTACCATTTTAGGCGGCATCGCTAAAAGGTTATCAGCCATGCCGGTGTGCATCTATTGCGACAGCGGTTGCCGTACCGTAGTCCGTCCGTCTGTAGCGTTCGTGCACCGTGCCGAAACCGTTGGACATTCTTTTAGAATGGACACTTTTAACGGTTTTTTCATTTTTTTTTACGTTGAACTGCTAGTGTATAAAAATGACGGCGATTTGTTGAAATGCCGACTACGTAACAATAACCGATTGTGTATTTCGATTCACTTATTGGCAAACATATGACGAAAGTAAGGAAAAATAACACTGAAGTAACGTATTTCATCAGTACGTCAAGTAAAAAGCGGACGCGATCTTTAATCCATTTTTTAAACGTGTAAAATGTTCCCCAAAAACGCATTTCATGCGTTTTTAAATGTATTTTCGTAGCATTCGTTACATCTGCTGCATGCGACGACGCCCCCATGGGAGGTTCTAATGCGGTCTGTGGTCAACTTGTCACGTCTGTTCAGTCACGTGAGCGCCATGGCCGACCAGTAACCAGAGATGTGCTCAGCTGAAGAACTAAAACTCAATCCGTATGCACGGGCAGAGTTTCACAGCTAATCCTTGGCTTATGGAACTAACGGATGTCATATTAGAAGAAGACCAATATAATTTGGCAAAAGGCAGAATCGTTAGCTGACCATGCTGCCACCTGGTGAATTATAAATGATCTTATTTATGTTTTAGCTGGAGGATTGACCCTAATGGGGTGTTTACACCCCATTAGCGCCCTGATTCTTTCTGAGACTTTGGCGCTTTATAAATCATTTACTTACTTACTTACTTACACGATCCAGCAAACGTCCAGCAAACTCCCAGCAAATGTATTCAAAATACACGTGCTAATGCTAAACGTTTGCTGGATCGTGTAAACACCCTATAAATTTCCCATCCCCTGCAGTCGAAATAGAGCCCACTAATACATACACGCTTTCGATTGGCATTAAAATTAACGATCTTGAACTGCATGTATAAAAATATATGGAAAATGTACTATAAAAATGTATAAAAGTATGTATAAAGATAAAGGTTTTTTGCAGTTTTAGGTTGCACCCAATATTTCAATAGTTAGAGAGCATTTTGAGTTTCGACTTTTTAAGTTCAAGCAGTTTTGCACACAGGGATCTTAAATTTGGGTACTTCTTTACAGTGCACAATTTATGCTACTATTACTAATTTAGCGTAAAAACGGTCGCAAATAAACACAGACTTATCATAACAAACACTGCTGACGAGCTTTCCAGGGCTACCTGCATTGATAACTTTAAAGGACTTTAAATCCAGAAAGTGGGTTTGTAGTAATTTTATGCGATTTTAGGCTACGACGCATATTTCAACAGTAGATTGTGTGCAAAATTGATGAAGATAAACCAAGACAACCTGCAGATGATTTTTTTTACATAAGACGTAAATTTTAACTGTCTGAGTTTTGACCTTTTAGGTTCAAAGAGTCCCCATACAAAAAGGTCCATATGATGTTTGGGTACCGCTTCAAAACGCAGAATTATTTTATTGTACATTGTACACATAAGTTGTGGCATCGACGCTGCTCGCGCGTCACGTGTGCTTTGCTCAGATTACATGTTAGAAACGCAAAAAAATCTCCAAAAAGTGAATCTTTGACGGATCTGGTTTTATCTGTGGATTGATCCAACTGCCGCGCGGTGACTGATCCCAAGAAACTCCGTTAGAAATTGTTGTTGTCGCCGGTATATCCAGCAAGTCGTCGTCAGTCGCCAAACGGTAATTGATTCACGACCGCTAGGAGACGAGACGAAACCAACCGTCTGCTTGGACTGGACCGTATGGGGTTGTGCTATCCGAGCAATGCTTGCTTGCCATCCGACGCATCGCAAGAGATTAGACACCGCTTTTATGTCTTTGCGTTTTGGCTGCTACGTCGCTTGCGCGGCTTAAGTCAAAAAACAACGCAATAGCATTGCGTTACATCTGTTCGGCGTATTGCGTTGTATTGAGACTCGAACAAGATTTTCGGATAGAGATCAAGGGCGCTTCGCATCAACGCGGTTTAACGGCGATCTGGAACAAATTTTACCGCGAACTTCATTCAGTCGCAATTTTTTTCGTTTTTTTCCATTCCACTTTCAATTCTGTTTTTACTTTTACCCGTTATTTGTCTGTTTCTGCTACGTGCGGTAGGGGAGAGACTGCCAAGTTTTCGTTGTAGTCGGACGGAATGTATGTAAGACCGAATTAAATCCCAGGCGGGATACTCGAAGCCGAAAATATTGCTCGAGTGCGAAGTCGAGTACTTGAGTACTTTGCCCAGCCCTATTGGACTGACGTTGCGTGACGTCATTCACTACGCGTCGCCACTGCACATCTCCCCTAAGGCACACGACACACGCGCTACAAATTGCTGCCGAAAACCGATACGTGTAACCTAGTTATGATCCAGTTCATAGTTTACAGCGTCGTGGCCAGGGGTGTATAGTTCGAGGAAAGTAGTAGGGCGGCGACACCGTCTTTTCTGATTTTATGTCCGGAAAGAGAACGCGTCTTCGACTTTTTAAAGACTAAAATCTAAGTAAAAGTTCGAAACCTGCAGGACGCCAAACAAAAGTTTGTCACAAATTTTCCACTTTTTTAGAAGCTACAGCGCTTTTTATGGCTGGTTTTACCTGCGTCGAAGGAATGCGATTTGCCTTCTGTTTCTGTTTGTTTGAGTCGATAGGATGTCGTTAAGATTACCGAATATGTTGTTACGGATCTCGGTACAATTTCTACAGCCGTTTGGAACCCAATAAGTAATGTCGGATCAAAATTTGATGACAAACGTGTCAGAGACACTCAGTTGGAAGAATATTGCCCGAGGCCAAATTCCTGCCCAAGATAAACCACATAATGAGCATCTCATTGAGTCCTACGGTTTTACCAAGTGTACCAGTCGGACAGATGGATATACAGACCACACTTCAGTGACATTTATCGCAGTAGCCGGCATCGTTCCAGCCGGGCTCGCGCATTGAGTAGGATTATTATTACTATTATTATTATTCGACCGTTATAATAGGGCGCATTGCAGGTCCTGCCGGTCTGTTCGTACGTTCGTACGTTCGTATGTCCCGCCCGTACGGACTTTTAACTCGACAACAAAAAGAAATAAAAAAAACTTAATTAGTTCGTTAATTCACTCGCACGCAAATTAACCTTAACGCTGAGCCTAACTCTAACTCTAAACTTAACCCTGATTTTAAACCTAACCATGATTCTATTTCTAACCTTAGTCCTAAGCTTCACTCTGGTGGTTGAATTAACGTGTAACGAATTGGCGTGTGAATTAACGGACAAGCACTTTGTAGTCTGAACGTAGGCCCACCCATGGCAGGAGCCACCTAATGAGTCAATTTTCAGCTAAGAAAATCATGGGATAGAGTTCGAGCTGTACGATGCAGTGTATCTAGGCTACTAAGCGGACGGCCGCAAAATATGTCGACAATGGGCCGACATCCTGGCATGTGTAGAGGCACAGGTCGGGTGCTCATTAAGCGGCTGTTATTGGGCTGTGTATGTGACCCAAGGGGCCACTTGCGAGGGTGTCCGTCTGCGCTTGGCGCTCCTATGGCGGTGATCATAATGATGGCCGATGTGATGGATGTTTTCATTCTACGCACCATCAGCAGCAGCAGCTGCTGCGTCGTATGGCTGCTTTTGCACCGCAGTGCTGCACGACTGCTTAAACTCTACCGGCTTTTAGTGTTTTACATTTAATGTCAGAAACGACATAGGCCTACAATGTGGCTCAAACTATGTTACCTTTGTTAATTTTGCAATACTTTAATCCGATTTTTGCAGATTTTGGCAGGTACATGACAGGAAATTTGAAAGTTAGATAAAATCCGACAAAAATGTCAATAAAATAGAAAGGTGACGTTTTTGAGACACAGCCTAAATTTTATGAACATCCGAGACGCTTTAAATATTAATTTTTACTGAATGTTATGTCGAAGTCGTAATAAATTTGTTGCTTTCGTCATATATAATTGAAATTAAACTACACGGTGTTTCATAAAAAGAGACCACTTTTTCTTTTTTTCATGATTCACTCACATGACGATCAATTTACACGAAATTTTTACTAGTTGTAGCTGAAGAAGTACTATTTTAAAATATTTTAGCAAAATATGCTTGTTGATTAAATATTCTTTGCTAGTCCTAATGTAATACTGACGTCATAATGTGTCGTGAGTACAAGCTTGCTTGTCTCAACTTGAGACAAGCAAGCTTGTACTCACGACACATTATGCCGTCATCGTTACGTCACAACTAGCAAAAATATTTAATCAGCAGCCACATTTTGTTTAAATATTTTGAATTAGTATTTCTTCAGCTACAACTAGTAAACATTTCGTATAAATTGATCGTCATTTAAGTGAATTATGAAAAAAAGAAAAAAGGGGTCTCTTTTCATGAAACCGTGTATACGCAGATGTGTAACGCAAAAAATGGACGGATGCTTGGAAGTCAGTGGGGGTACAGCAACGCTTTGCTTCAATTCGTGCACATTTTGCGCTATTTGTTTTGAACTTGTAATGTGTACAAAATGCAACGAAATTATTGCAGTACGTAAGTTATTAAAAATTCTAAATTTTCTCAGTCAAAACTTGTGCAAGATAAAAAATTACAATAAACAAATTGACAGTTTACATCAAAACGTTTTCAACACAGTTATACCACCATAGCTGGTTTTTTACCTAGATTTATGACAGTGATTGTGATATTACTGTCAGTCAAATTTCCATATTGTGCACAACACTAGTATATTAGCAGTGCATTCTGCGTTTATTATGCATGCACCATTATACAGCGGCATGTGTTGCTAAGAACCTCTATGTGATAAATAGTTAAACAGAATATTTTCGTTCTACGATATAACATTTGCCGTTTGCGAACGTATTTGGTTAATAGACCTACAAACGGCTGCCGATATATTAATTCCCACATATATCTGGCGCAGATTGTCTGTTAGTTATCTCAGTGCCGACATTTTATGCGGTCGTCTACCGAGCACCACGTGATGACGTTCGAAGTCGATGACAACCGTCTTAGTTGTTTTATTCCCCCAAGAAATTGTACAGCAAATCAAAAAAAAAATCGACGGCTTACAACAATGTTAGTCTTTTACATTACGCAGTTGCGGTCTAACAGTTGTTTTATTCAGGCCCGTCGAAAGCCACAGCAAGGTCCGGGGAAATATTTTTGTTTGACCTCTCTGGGAAGAAAATCTTTAATTTTTTTTAAAATGGCACATTTTGGTGTAGGTCTACTTTATATTTTTGAGAGACGGCTGGACCTCCAAACGTCGCTGGGGCCGGGTAACTTATAGGGTGTTTACACGATCCAGAAAACGTCCAGCATTACATTTGCTGAAAGTATGCTGGACGTTTGCTGGATCGTGTAAACACCCCATTACCCTCTCCCTACCCTTTTTCCTCGACGGGCCTGGTTTTATTCAAAACACTTTTTGTTTGATCTGATGTCATGATCATTCTGTTGTATTGCATTGTATTGTATTTGTGAGTGCAGGAATGTTGCGGTACAGTGCCGTCAGAGCCGAGCTGTTGGCGGTAAAGCGCGCCATCGGCCTGCAGTCAACATGCTGTCGGTCGATCAATGTCAGCTCCACAAAAACGATCAAGAACGATGTTGACGACAACGACGATGAGAGTAAAAAATTATAAAGTAAAAACTGGTAAAAAGAAAAGGACGAAAACGATGATAATCGAAGCTCTTTTTCTCTGCGTGGTAAAGAGAGGAACGTGCTGTTGTTGACCGATCAATGTCAGTTGTACGTGACGACACTCGTTCTGCTATCTCACTTGTCAGTCGTCACGGCCGGTGAGTCTCGCGACAGGCAGCACCACCAGCACCGGCGATCCATCGTCACCGAGCCCACTGAGTCCTTCGCCGAGCCTCGCCATCAATCTTCCACGCTACACGACGTCACGGCCTACAGCTGCCCGTCTTCGTCATCGTCAGCAGCTGCAGCAGCAGCGTCAGAAACATCGTCGTCATCTTTTTTTTCTTTTTCTTCCTGCTTTCTTCTTGCGAGTACCGGTACAGGTACAAGTAGAACAAAAAAGATAGGGGCAATGCTGAAGAGAATATCGACATAGTTGCTCCTCGGATAGCTGTCCGTCTTCGTCATCACTACGAGGGTGCACGTGTTCGCTTGACCTTGTCGTGCGATGTCGAGGACAAAACGTCGACGCGGTTCCGCAATTTCCGCCGGCAACAGCAGCCGATCGCATCGTTTTGGCCGAACTGAATATGGCCGGCGCTAACGTTCGCGAACTGCAGCAGGAGGACTTCCTCGAACTTCGGATGCGGCGCCTCGTTTTGACGGAGAACCAGCTCGGCGGAGGGTTGAGCGAATACGCTTTCTCGAGTCTCGGCGTCCATCTGACGTCACTGATGCTCGGCGCTTGCGCAATACGCACACTCCCGGCGCGACTGATCGTCGACCTCTCTCAACTACAGGTGCTACATCTCTGGAGCAACCGCATCGAAAATATCCCGGACAATTTCTTCATGAGCAATTCCGCGCTGTACGAGCTTTCGCTGTGGGGCAACCGTCTGCAAACGTTACAGAACAGGACGTTTTACGGTCTTGTTCGCCTGAGAATACTCGATCTTGACCGCAATCGCATAAACACATTAGAACGCAATGCCCTTAGCCACGTTAGCGGTACTCTGGAAGTTCTGCGTTTGTCCAGCAATAATATTTATGCTCTGTCCGAATCTACTTTCTCTGTTCTTCGTCAGTTGCGAATTTTGACTCTGGCATCGAATAGATTGCGGTTCGTCGACGCGCGAACTTTCCTGGGCTTGAATCGACTGCAGTCGCTTTCACTAGCCAACAACCGGATTCAATTTCTCGCCGACGGGGCTTTCGATGATCTTCTACGCCTGAGGACGCTGGATTTGTCCGGCAATCGACTGGAGCGGATCTGGGCGGGAACGTTCGTCGGGTTGAGTTCGCTGTCATCGGTTGATCTGTCGAGGAACAGTCTGCGACGACTTCCCGACGCGACGTTCAGTCGTTCACCGGTGCTGCGACGGATCGTTCTGGATGACAACCGGTTGTCGACCCTCGGCCGGTGCAGTCTGTCGTCTCACGGCAGAATTCGTTCGATCTCGCTGATCGGCAACGCGGTGCAGTGCGACTGTCGCCTGGCATGGATCAGTCGTCTCGATGACGCGTCGGCAACGTCGATGCTAGGCAGTTGTGTTGACGCCGGCACCGCGCAACATCGTCGTTCTATGCTACCCGTCTATAAGTCCGACAGTCACGCGGACCGACACTCCTGCGCCTTGCAATCGCATCAGTCCTGTCTCCTGTAGAGTTCGGCTAGCCTACATCGGTACAGAAATCTCAAAACTTCGCTGAGAATAGTGCCACCACCTTGCGAATACAACGGACCTGATACGTATACCTATTAAAAACCGGATCGCCGCCGAACTTTGAATGGCTGGTCCTTGGGCTGCTTCCGTCCTCCGTTAAGTTTCATCAAAATAACGTTCATAATTATTTTTCAGGAAATCAGCTGACGAAAAAACAAACGTGCATACCGTAACATTCGCTGAATGAAGGCAATAACTGATAAGATAAAATAGGATTAGAATGCCGGTTACCGACGGTGATGGCACAATGACATCACGCTTTGTGGTAGATGTCGGTCCTTGAATTATCGCGGCATTTGTTGTCAATAGTTTACTCAATAGTCAGCGCGGAGAGAAAATAATATTTGCCATTGAATTAACTCGTTGTGTGGCCGCGAATACGACGACCGGATTAACACGGCTTGGATCAACGGGACAATTTTATGACTGCAGGTAGATCGATTTATTGTAGGATTTTAGCTGCTGTAGGCTACCGATTGCCCTTATATTCGAGTTGTTGAGTTATTTCAGTATTTACTCTGAAACTGGACTGGAGTAATAATTTGGACGCGAGTACTTATTTATTTTGGGAGTAGATATTATTTTGAAATGCCGATTACAACAGCTTAAATACAAATTTCAAAACTGCCAAAAAATTTAGTTATAAAATCAGGTAATATAACGTTTATTGTTTGAAGACTTGCATAATTACAACAGGGTAAAAGCTGTCTACAGTATAACAAATTCTTCTTCTGCATTAATTAACGCAATTTTTGTACGTTCGGTCAGCACTTGTTATCGCATAATCACTTACACATTATCTATGATTAAAGGTGTTAAAACAATTTTACTTGCGTATTTGTTAAACGACTAGACCCTTGACTACTTGAGTAAGCTTACCCTATTCAATAGCTGTTCGCTGCGTACTTGAACAACAAATTACTCGGGCAGCACAGTCCTACTCCAGAGTCTTAGTATTTTATTACGTAGCCGTTGCGGGTCACTCGGCACCTATAACCTCGCTGTGACCTACAACCTACAAATGGTCAATAATAAATGATGTCCGCTTGCGAGTATAACGGCTAGCGGTGCAGGGGCGTCTACACGCTGACAAGTGGAAGCGGTATGCTTCCCCGAAAAAAGTTGGGGAAAAGGAGCTTTCAACTGGGGGAGTTCAGCAAAACATCTATACATTTGCACTGCACTAAAACGACTAAAATGTTGCGAAGTGATGCGTTTTGAGAGCCCAAAATGACACGCGTAAAAATGAGCTTGCGGTCGGGGCCTCGCATCTTACCCAACTAAGGAGCTTACTGCGCTTCCCACACTATTTAGACGCATTTTGGGGTGTGAGAATAAAAACAAGAAAGGAGATGAGTCGTAGAAGAATGGGAATGAAAGGGACAGAAAAATCGGAGAACAAAAGGCAAATAAAAAGGGGTTGAATAAAGTTGCTTTTATGGCGTTGAGGATGATGGACGTTCCTGTAGTGTTGTAGTGTAGGGGCTTAGTGTTGAGTACAAGAAAATCGTACTGTCGCAAGAAGACCGGCCGCGCGATGCTGCAGTAATTTGTCTGGTGAAACGATAGTGTAGCCAGCAAGTGAGAAAATGTTGGCGTTTTCTGTCTTCGAATTATTGGGGCATTCATCCTGGTTATCATAGCTACAGTACTGGTAAGATCCGAGCGAGGACTAGAACTAGATCCAGCAGGCGCAGAAAGCGAGAAGTTGTTGCATTTTTGTTTTTTTCTCGTAAACAACACTTTCTTGTTTCGAATTTTTACCACTAGAAACAAAAACAAACATCGAGGCACATTGATATTATGACAAAATTTTTACACGTGCATTAACATAATTAATAGCTAGCCAACCACAACAAATGGTGACGCATTGCACTGGAATGACAATTAAGTTAATTTTTTTTACAAAATTCAAATTCTACGATAAATCAGCAGCAGCAGCAGTAGCAGTATCATTAGTACGAGTACAACAGCACAGCGTAATCAGTCGCTATTGCATTGGTGTGTTGCAGACGCACACGTGTACCGTAAACCTATCTCCGTCTGTAAACGTTTGACATTGTCCCGGACCTGTCAGGATAAATCGCTTGAGCTTCGCATGTCCGCGCTACGTAGTCTACAACAAACGTATCTAAGTTCTTTAATTTCCTCTGCCGAGGAAGGATGTTACACTGTACGTGACAGAATTTGTCTCTTTGTCTGTTTGTCTGCATGTCTGTTTGTCGTTTATAACTCAAAACACAAAAAAAGCTCTGACGAAATTCTCTGGAGGGAGCATGGGTTAAAAAAATTGGCCAGAGCACGAAATTGCAATTTTTCGACATAAGAGGGTACTCAAAATTTTAATACATTTTAATTTACTCTGACGTTTTCCCAAAAACTGAGGTTTTCAACCCTAAATCTATGTACTTTTAGTGAAAAAAAATTTCAAACAAAAAATTGCCGACAAGCTAAAATTTAAGGGAAAAATGATCCCTCCTCTGCCCCTTGTAATCAGAGCGACGGATCGATTAGATCTTGACCGTCATTCAGAATTTTTACCATTTGAAGAAAACGCATAGCAGTGTAAAGTGAAAAAATGAGCAAGTTTTTATTGATAAAGCATGAGTTATGAGTTTCGCTACAATAACATGTCATGTAGTAATAGCCCGTAATGTAGGCCCCTATGCACTATGGTTTGGTATTCTTGCAGTAAGATAGACTTCTCCGCTACATAATGTCGTCAGTTAATGGTCCCCAGCAGCCGAGACAATGATGACATTCAATCGGTAAGCTTGACAATGACGGAATGTCATTGCACAAGTGCATGTCTCAGACACAGTAAACCAACATGCGTCCTACAACCGTTTTCACCAGACTTGGCCCGGGTAAGACACCCACGACGAGTACCTGCAACAAGCAAAGATGCGGCCAGGACTTGTGATGACATGACACGCGGTCGTCCACCAGCACGCATGCCTACTGCACTGCACCTAGTGTGCAGTAAACCAAGCCACCAGCGCTCGAGCCGCCAGCTGTAAATAAACAAGGCAAGTGAAAAATGCGTCATTTTGTGAATGTTTTCACTTCCAGCGACTCTGTCTTATGACGGACGCCTAGCCTATTTGAACGGTCGCATATCAACACATCATAACAAATAGGCCTCTTAAATAATCTCATTGTTAGGCCTACATATGCGTTTAGCTGTTTTTGACGGCTATAGTCACTGCTTGTCGCCTTTACCTTGTACATAAACTACAGTTTTGTACATCTGAGCCTATGTGAAATAAAAACAATTAGGCGTACTGTAAACTAAATGCGCTTTTTCGCAAACTTAATACTCTTTGAAAATTTTGATCTTCGGGTGCAGCTTTTTATCAACCGCGGTAATGTGTGTCACCCAGTCCGTTCACAGATGTGGGGGTGCGCTGAGAATAGAAAACCCAAAATTGGAGGACCGGAAAATGAAGGACCGATTTTCAGAAGGTGAAAAATAGAGGACGGGAATATGAAGGACACAATACCGTACCGTAGTGTGTGATCGACCCCGATAGACGGACGAACGCCTTTGCTATAGCTAAGACAGAGCTTTTGCATAAAAAGCTATGCTGACGTCCTGTAAAAATGTGGGAATATGTAGTATTACTGCTGGTAACAAGTACGCTTATGTATGAACTGTACAGTAGCAGAACCTGTGACATAGGTGTTACGTCTGTACAACTAACGAACTGTTTTAAAACCATGCGTTGTTCGTATTTTAGTTAATCTGACAATATACAAACATTTGTGATAGGCATAGTTATACTGTAATGCACATCGATAATGATTCACTTAGTGCATTTTTTTGGTTTCATAAGAATTAATAAACTGCTGTGATATAACTTAATAGTTTAATTCAGCATATGCATTTTTTGCTTGGTTAACAACTACAGGGTGCGGCAAAAAAGTAGCCCCTTAAAGTTTTTTGCTGTTTTCTCAGCAACCGTTTGGGGATTTTAATGTGAAATTTTACATCTTTATTTAATGTAACGTTTTACATCAAAGTATCAAGTAAAATTTGATTCTGTTGAAAAATGACGAAGTTATAGATTTTTTAACATGACCACCTACCGATTTTTGGCATTAAAATGTTCAAGCTAATTTAATTTTTTTTTAAACCGATTACCACGTTACTGCCGATAACGTCACAGTGACGTTTTGATAAACAGTAATTTATTTTGTTTATAAATTATCACTTAATTCTCGTTCTTTTAAAGCAATCGCCGTCTGCCCACCGGGTTCATCTTCCAGCAGGACGGCACGCCAGCACACACAGCGCGTAGCAAACGGAACGGGCTGCAGGCCAACTGTCCAGACTTCATTATAAAGGACCACTGGCCTCAAAATTCGCCGAATATAAACCCAATGGACTATCGCGTGTGGGGGTGCAATGTTGGAGGCTTACTGCAAGCTTAAAACAAAGCCGAAAACAATCGCCAAACTCAAAAAACTTCAGGTTTTTTGAGGGGGGGGGAAACCTGCCACAAGGACCGATCGACAAAGTTGTCACAACCTTGTCGATTTCTCAAATTCTCAAATTAAGCGACTAAAAGCTTGTGTTGGAGCTTGGAGCTGGCGATGGACACTTCGAACATTCACAATGATATTGGAATTATGGCATGTGATCATTAGTTAACTGTGTAGTTTCAACGATTCAACGATGTTATTGAATTGGTGTTGTGGCTTGAACATTTTTGAATGCTGAAAAATCGGTAGATGGTCATGTTAAAAAATTTAAAACTTCGTCATTTTTTAATAGAATCACATTTTGCTCGGCAGTTAGCCGTAAAACATATCAGAAAATAAATTTGAAAAATTTCGGATTAAAATGCCAAATAGTTGCTAAAAAACAACGAAAAACTTTAGGGGGCTACTTTTTTCTGCCGCACCCTGTAGAAAGTTAAACAATTATATGTGATGCGCCTTCTGAGCATAATGATAATGATAATAAGTCCTCTATTTTTCGGTCCTCCATTTTCCACTTCCTGAAATTTGGTCCTTAATTTTCCAATCCTTCATTTTCCATTTTCGGAATTTTGGTCCTCTATTTTTCACTTTCTGAAAGTTAGTAATTGACGTCTATTGTTCTTTTGTGGTTCTCTTTTTTCTGGTATTCCATTTTCAGTCAACCCGTAGCTGATTATGTAACTAAAAACACAGCTAAACGTATTATACAGAAATTACTTATTTTGAACGTTATTGAAATTGCTTACAGCTAGCGCGCTGCGCCTGGTGTACCCAGTGACTCGTGAATAATGACGTCATTTTCAAAAAAAAATTATGTCCGGTGACCTTGACTTTTGTATTTTCAGCTAAAGATTTGCAATTAGCTACTCTTGTCCTGTAGAACGTTCACATCAATTTTGGCTTTCTACGCCTTTTCGTTTTCGAGTTAAGGACGTGTACGGGGCAAACGGACGGACAGACAGACAAACGGAAGGACGGACGAACAAGACCCGTAATGCGGTCTATTAAAACGGCCGCATAATAAAACGTAGTCTTCAGTTACCAGTTGACATCAGGATGGAGTAGCAGACTTCGTTGGTACAATACGAGTCGTCATTTGTTGGTGGTTCATCGCATTCGTCGCAATCATAGCATCTGACAGCATCATCATCAGCAGCAGCAGCCGTGACGTCATCTTTTGTCTTTATCCTATGACAAACCAACCCCGGCAATTCAAACACTGGCCATCAGAGGGGAGGGAATAGTAATGGCGGGACGCCACTGTTGTGTTTTCAGCATAGGCTAAACATGTAACCAACGACATTATGTCCAATACAGGGCATTCCGCTTACACGTGGCCAGTACAACAAAGCACAACAAAATAGTAAATATTGACTAACACAGCGTAAAATCAAAAATCACAAAATTAATACAATTGCCTTAGTTATATTGCATTTTTGTAGACGTTGCAGTTTTAAAACAAAACGGAAAATATGAGCAATTTGAGCAAGTTTTCTTTTTTTGATGACTGGTTTCAGGTCTCTCGTTGTTTTAGCACTTTTTAGTACAGGGGGCTAGATTGACTAAATGCTCTTCACGACACCCATCTTGTTAAGAGTAAAATTTACCAAAGTGAAACACTGTCTGCCACCGCATGCAGAGGCTGTACTAAATGCTGTCAAGTCTTTTGTTTATGAATGCCACCAAAAAGTCACAAACTTATCTTTAACATTTCTTTTCAAACTAGACGTAGACTCAAAGTCGTGACAAGTTCAGTCGAAATAGATCTGTGGGTTACCTCAACAGTTTACGGGATAATAGACCAATGCGATTGAGAGCGTGCAGAAGTGTGGGCAGTCATGCGCGCCATTGACGAAAGAGCGTTGCACGCTGCTGCAGCAGCTGGCAGCACGAAGCAGACAACAGTCTATAGACAGGTAAGCGAGTCAACAGACAAAGGAAAAACACGCCGCAAATAACCACGGGTCGGCTGCTGATACCTTTTCTGCTAGTGCAACACGACGTCTTGGCTTGTACAGGTGTGCAGCATCTCAACTCATACAGGTGAACTTCACTTAGTCACCTTATCAGTCAATAAAATTAATAGTGTCAACCTAATGAACTTCATTAATTGCTTAGTGGTCACTGGTCGCCCTGTCGCCAGATCACGCGTAACGCTCGCTATAGCTCACGATGGAGCAGGGTCGAAACATTATTTTTCTATTTTACTGAAAATACCGAAAAAATTTTTAATAAGTGAATGAAACAGGCATTGTTTAAAACGTTTTTGAAACGCAACTCTGACATTATCGTCAATATATTTCGTGACTTTTTAGAAACTTTTTTACTTGTTTCTATCAATTAAACGGATAAATGTAGGTCTACTATAGAATGTACACCGCATGTGATTTAACGTGTATGCAATAGGCCTACTACTTTTTACGATTTCGTTAGTTTTTTCACGGCGCCAGCATAGCTCAAGCTATGCAGATGCAGTGACTTAGCTATGGCAGCGGTGTCCGTCTGTTCGTCTGTCTGTTTTTAACAGCCTGCAACAACATAGGTTAGGATTATGAAATCGTAATTTACTGTCAGCATTGTGAGGGACTGCTAGCAGAATTTGTGAACGGTTAACAGAAATTCGAATGGAATCTATCCATCGATGACTGTAAGCGCCCCTGATTCTGTTCATTTGACAGATATTTTTGTGTGCTAAATATTGCTCGAGTGGTGTGCGTGTAGGCCAAAGGCCAATAAATTGTACTTTCAAATGTATGTAGACTAATGACGTTTCGTGCTCGTTTTCACCGCTGAAAACTTTGTCGGCGGCTGCTGATGATGCTTACACGCACCGACGCCGCTCATCGGTTGCCATGACAACGTTGACGTCGCGTGACGTCATCGTCGTCTTACGTGGCGGTATTGGGCTCTTGTGCCTGCTATCGTCTAATACTGTCAGGTAAGAATGACGAGAGACGTACGATGCCAATCAACCGATGTCCAGCAGCCTCAACTCAGTCCAGTCACTGCAGCTTGAGTATACCAGTCTGTGCAATCTACCAGTACCAGATCGTCCATTAAAAAGTAAGCCCATAACTTTCACAGAGCCTGTTTTTGAATTTTATTAGGAAGTCGCATACTTTCAAATAGCATGAGAATAATTGGCCTAGGATGACCTTGAAGGGTCACAACGCACTATAGTATGCCAATGGTGCGGTATTGTAGCTAAACGGTAAGTCGTAGGCGATCGGCAATGGTACCATCGGATAGGGCACTGGCGACTTCCGATAGGCTGTCAATAGTAACCATGTCTTCAAGTGCAGCGGTTTGGTCGCATTTTTTCAATGGAAAATTTTAAGCTATAAGTGGTCGTATCTCGGAAACGGTGAACGATAGGGCGAAGGTTACTATTAATCACTAATATGAAGTGGCTTACGCCGTTTTATATGAGCTAAATATCGTTGACCTTGGATGACCTGCATGCATAGGGGAGTTATAAATAAATCATGAACGAATAGTCTTTGCTAGGAATATTGAATTTTCTAGGCATTATGAATCTCTTAGCTGTACAACGTGTAAGCATCTGTTGTGATAGGTGGCCAATAGAAAATATGTGTATTAACTGAGTAATACGAAATGGTAATTTAAGCTGTCAGAGCGTGTTTGTGTATTGTTGATCGTATCCTGCACTACCTGGTAACCTCGCGACGACCTGCATAAGCTAAGTGAATTCAATGGGTGAACTATCTATTGCAAAGCGATACAGACGACCTGATACCTACGATACCCTGGACACACGGCAGACAGTAATCATTACAGAGTCCCCAGACCACGGAATACGTGGCACTATAGCACACACGCAACGTCATCATAAACGTATGGACTGTGAATGAATAAATGGACAGTCAGTCGCCGACGACCGTTTGACAAATGACCCATACCCACCCAGTGCGCCCCATGAATTACGCTCTTAATGAGCTGCGAGCTACGGAACTATTATAAAACTGAACAGATCGATACTATCGCCGTCCGCGTCGGTGGTAGCCTGTAGGCCACGAATACGTCAATATTTCTATAGGCTATTGCAGACGCGACGACTCATTTCGACAGGCGACAACTTGTTCAAGCTCACCGGTAGGCCCTACGTCACGTAGCCTGGCTCTACAGTCGCCCATGAAAATTGTCACCAAAGTTTGCTCATGAGTTATAGTTAACCTATCTATAGTATATAACATGATTAACTAGAAAGCAGTCAGTTTCCCTTATGCCCCATTGAAAGCAATGGTAACGAAAATTTCAAAGTGATCCAGAATCCAGGATTCCTTCAGGATCACCCCCAAAATTGAATCACTGGTAGTTTGTGTCATTTCTGACATACCCTCAAAATTTCAGAAAGATCCGTCCATAATTTTTTGAGTCATTTTGCTGACACACACACAAACAAAGTCTGGCAAAAACATGACCTCTTTGGCGGAGGTAAAGATATAATCACAGTATATAAGCTATTCTCAAGTAAACTTACAGTAGGATACCGGGTATTAAATAGCATAAACTTTCGGTTGATTGACTTTGCTCTTTGGACGAATATTTTACTTAAAACTTTTCTTCTTGTTGACAATACAAAAGTGTTAATTGAGATAGATTTAACTAGCGGCGTCATGACATGTGTTAAGAAAGTGGCAGAGGCATGAACAGGCAATTTGCCGACAGACAGATAGGGCCTAAAATTGCGACAGATGATATTATGGGTGGTCAAAGGTTCAATTTTGCTGCTAAATTCCCCCAATATGTAATTTCACCCAAAATACAAAATTTGGGAAGGGCAGGAAGATGCACCAAATAACTTATAGTAGCCTACCTCATATCTCTTTTATTTAAAGTCGACTAACCTATATTTTGCAGAGTATATAGTGTTGGACTGGTGTTGTGTGATGAGACGCAATTCATTGCAGAATATATCGGTGAAAACACTTGACGCAGCTATGATGAAAAACTTATGGGCTTACTTTTTATTGGGTCACTCTGTAGAAATAGCAGTGTCAGCGGAATTATTGTATCGTAATTGCACCACCAGATAGCCCTACATTTCATCTAATGCAATCGTGGTGTTGTGCCACTGCTATTGTGTTGACAGCACATAGGCCATTAGGCCTATGTTTTGTGAATGTTGATAATGAATTCTATGAGACTAGCTGTGTCCATTAATTCTCATTAATTTCCAATTTCTGTGTTCACACAACTCCCTGCCCGTCTGAGGAAAAATGTGTTGCAGCTGTTTTGTTAACAGCCTGTCAGCATTGATGTGAGTGTGTCATGTGTTTTTCAGTGTCAATGTATAAACTACACTGTGTCACCCCAAAACGTCCCACTTTTTATTGTCCATATCTTCGCCAAATGTTAACGTATTTTCAAAATTCTTTCACTGACACATTCTGTGAACAATTAGCAATAAAGTGGTTATTGAATATCCTACCACACCTTAACTGTGTTGCTAGACTACCTTGTGAAATATAAATCTTCAATGCATACATTTTATTAATCAACACATTAATATTCAGTAACAACTGGTATCATAGAAGAAACTGTGTTGGAAACCAGAAAGGCTAAGACACACACATGTAGTGTTTACAACTGCCTGAGAAAAAAATGAAAAAATATACAGGAAAACACCTAAAATTATAAAATAACATTTAAAATGTACTCATAAAAATTCTTTACCGGTAGGCTACTCTCCAACTTCAAAGTCACATATACAGCATAATTAATTTATTATGTATTATCGAGTATCCTAATAATGCAGGACCTGACACTTATGGACCAAACTGTGTTACTAACTGCAATGTTGTATGAGTTATATTGAGAAGCTAAGCATCATGGTGAATTTTGTTAAGTGAACTGAGTAATTTAGGCCTAGCTATGACCAACGATTGGCCATGTTTTGTAAAGATGTCAAAAATAAAGCTAAAAGCTCAGACACACTAGTGAAATAAGTAGTAATTTAATGTCAATGAAATACATAAAACGTCAGGAAATGAGCTAGTATTTGTATGTTTAGCACATACATATATAGCTGAACTCTTTTTTTTCAATACCCCATATTATTGGTGACAATAATCAAGAAATCAATCAAAGCACATTCTGTGTGATAATCTTTGCGAGTTGGGGACGTTCAACCCCCAGTTTTTCATTTGATTCCCTCAGTTGTCACATGAGATGCAAGAACAACAGTTACAACGTACAAATGTCAGACACATAGACAACACCAACAACAACAACGAGACAACGACATAGTATGCTTCACATGCACATGCCCTAATTCACATAGCATAGTTCACATGTCATAACGACTACAATCTACAATAATTCGTCTACGCAGCGCACTGGCGTAGCCATAGGGGGCACTGAGGGCAGGTCCCCCCAGGCGCCTACTCAGTTACTCATAATAGTGCCCAAAATGCACCAAAACAAGTCATTTTCACACCAAAAAATCGAAAATTTTCTGGGGAGGGAACACAGACTCCAGACCCCTTCTCTGTGGGGAGAGGACACAGCCCCCTTCCCATACCCCACACCTCAAGTGCCCCCACTACAACTAGATCCTGGCTACGGTACTGACACAGCGCACAGCTTGACGATGAAATCAGGCCAACCATTGGAGACTCAGACAAGAAGATAGGATGACAGAACATGTGCCAATACATTTGCAATGACATGAGATTGGAATAAATGACTGGACGTTCTTCGTTGATATAACACGTTTGCTTACACATACTATACACCAAAAAACATGGCCAGATCAAGAGATCAATAATCGATCAATTACTTACACAATCAACATATATACAGTTTACACTAAAAGACTGGATATATTCCATGTTCAGGTCCTACGACAGATGGGAAGACGTTAGTATTGGATGCTGAAGAATATTCTCTCAACCTTTATTCACAACCCCACAAAATGGAACAAAACTACTGGCTTATGTCCACCTGCATAATTTTTTACACACCGTGATCAAACAAATGGTTATCGAAACAACATCTAACTGCAAAACCAGTTTGTAATGCTTCTAACAGTAAAACATCTTACACAATTGCAAAAGCTTATACGAAGGAGAAATTGCAACTATTTTCAATGGATAATTCAGGTTACATTGATAATTCAAACAGAGTCAAATGAGTGAACCAAATTCATGGAAAGAGTAAACGAATTATCACAGAACCAAAAAGAATATGCAACAGATCAAAGAATACGAATAATTATCAGCAGATGTAAACTAAACACAAAATATGATGACATCATGTCAATCAAACACAATCAAACCTACCAATCAGAGAAGCTCATACACAATTAAAACAAACACAAATATAACATAACATTTGCTTAATCAAATTACAAACAAAATACCAGCTAATTCAATACATTGCTGTGTAGTCAAATACAGTAACAGCTACTGCAGGAATAGTTGAACAATCGATGGAAGACAGAAGACAGAATCAAACCAAGCACTGGTGCTAATTAGTCAATGACACCAATCAATATAGCCATGCTTAACTACACTTTTTACTGGAGATTATCAGATTTCAACCCCACCTCCAGCAGGTCTGACATCTGACCACTTACACCAAAGCCAGACAAATCTGGCTCTAGACAAATTGTTGGCCAGATTAGACAGAATTTAGCAATGCAACCATGCACACAGATTATTTACAGGTACAAGTAACGAAAGCAATCTTGGCTTGCCATCAATCACTGTAAGAGTAAGTAACTACACATTATGCAATTACAAATGCTCAGTGCTCACTTACACTTTCTTTTAATGTATTTTAAGGCCAATGCTGTATTGTTTAACAGAGCCACAGACTGCAAATACATATGACTATGCAATCATAGTAATTGTGTTCCAAATCAAAATCCCAGTCTAGAGATGGTCAGACTTTACATTTTACACTGTTCAACACAGATATACTGCACTGAGTTAGTAGCAACAACTGCTATCATTAACAATAAATCATACTCAGATTATACACAAAAAATTCTACTTCAATTAATAATGTACATCTTGGTGCAGCAAGCCAGCCTACAACTGGGCCTTGGTGGGCATTCACAAGAGACAAATACATTACTTAATTTTTAGCCTGTCTATTTCTTACAACCACTACAGGTTAAATTGCTCTGGGCTAGGCCATTTCCAACATACTGTATAAATTACCAGGAACTGCCTTGCCAGAACTTTTGCTGGCTATAAGTATAAGCCCTTCCTGTCACCTAATCAACAGATCAGAACACTGAAGGAGAGACAAAGTTCTAAAAAACTATATATATTGAAACTTGCGAATGCAGTTGTTACCGAGATCAGCAACATACACATGTCCACTGTTATCTACCGCTAAGCCACTGGGTCGTCTCAGACGAGCCTCGGGCTCACACTCAATGGAAAATAGCCAACGTCTGTCCGAGCTGAACACTTGTACCATAGAACGACCACGTTCTGACCTCGACACAAGATAGCGACCATCATGGTCAACGACCACACCCCCGTACTGGCCACGGCCTCTGGAATCCCCCACTGGCAACTCATACAGGATTTCCCCAGAGTAGGACAAAGCACGTACACGATGATCACAGACCAGCAATTCCTGGCTAGTAGATACAGCATAGATACAAGTAATAAGATCGGACTGGCTATTGCCTGTGCCCATCAATTCTATCTTCCGCAGCAGTTTGCCGCATGCCGCAAACACAAATATCACATGTACACCATTGTCGGCTACAAAGATCATGCCGTCATCGCTCGCAACACAAAGTGACGTCGGTTCAACAAACTCTGCACAGTCAAAACTGTGTACAACGACACCTGCTGATGTTGTGAACAGTGATACGCGACTCGTGCGCCAGTTTATCACATACAACGAGGAGACTATTGAGCCATCGACACTGTCATCTGCACGTATGAATGACATTCCAGTTGCACCGCGTTGTGCTAGTGACTCGTTGATGATTGAGCGTACAGCATATTGTGGCATGGCTGCTTGGCTAACATCAAACACTGCTACACGACTGTTACCTGTGTCCAGTACATACATCATATCACCATCCAGAGCAACAGCCACTGGCTGATGAAGACCCACAAACGTTGCCAGAGGTCGATGGAAAGCACTTGCAGTGAATGTAAATGGAGATGAACTTCCGACGATGCGGTCAAAGATACGTACAGTCAGACTGTGGCTGCCTGCATTCACCACAGTAAACTTCACCTCATACGTTCCATCCCCAACGTCGAGAATAATCACCGGCACTGGCTGCCGACAGCTGTCCAATAACTCCACAGACACAGGGTCACCTCCGATGGTCTGTCGCCGCCCCTGTGCATCATAGGTCAGAATACAAGCTTTGCTGGGTATATTGATGGTGATGAAAGGGTCGGTAAACTGCAGAGTACATAAAGCAGGAAATGTTTCACTTGTACGCACAGCACCAAAGCTCAATATAGCCTTGAACAGTTGTTCATTACCGACATCACTAAACTCAACATATGAATTTTCACGTGGTTCTCCAAGAAACAAGGAAGCATCAAGTAATTCATTCAGTTTGCTGATGCGCATGGTGATGGCACGTACATCAGGTGGAAGGCCATGACATTCTGCCTGTGATCGATGTCGTTCTGCTGCTACCAGTGATAACTGCTCGTCCAACACGCTCGTTTTATCATGACACACTCTGCGTATGGTTGCAATGACGTCTCTCTGTCGCTGGTCAACAGCTGCCCGCAGCTCAATGAATGCACGACTGACAGTTTCCACGCAGCGCTCAGCCTCCTCATCCAACCGGGACATCTCGAGCTGCACAGCTGCCGCAGCTGCATCTAGGTTTCTCGTGCATTGACCAGCCTTGAACTGCAGAATCTCGGATACACGTCGGATTGCAATGGCAAATGGGACAACGTTGTGTGCTGCACTACTGGAGGTCAGGGTAGAAGTAGCACCAGTTGAGTTGTGAGATGCTGAACCCAGTGAGAGATCACACTCAGTGCAGAAGACAGTGTCACAAGTCTCACAGAACAGCAACTCACATGACACGTGCCGTGCACACTTAGGTACTACATCACGTCGGCTGCTCGACGACATGAGATCAAGAAGCTGATTGACGACAAAGCTGGGAGGCAGAGCAGCTGGACCGGTAGCCGGAATGACAAATGCACAGTTACAGACAGGACAGCGAGGTCTAGTGGTACCCTCGGCCAGCACACGTGCACAGTTGAGGCAGACCGTGTGTGAACACGGCAGAAGTTTGGGCGAGTGAGACAATGCATCATAGACTTGTAGACATGTTCCACACGTAAGAAAACTTTCACTGAAATCATCAACATCCAGAGACACTGTCTCGACGATTGTTGATGACAGACCAGCAACACTTGACAACTGAAACATGGCGACTACAAACACACACACAGAGACAGACTGACACACATATTCTCGGCGGCTGCTGATGATGCTTACACGCACCCAACCCAACAAAAAGTAACTTATTAATCCTCTGTCATAAAATTAACAGTCTTTTGTGGTTACAGATAACAGAAACTGTGGTTTTTGTCAAAAATCGCATGCAGCTGTTGCCAAAGTTATAGATAAACATGCTTCTAGACGGTTTTGAAGCAGAGCACAATGAGCACATGTGTCTGTTGTATGAACCTTGAATGTTAATGTTATGCCACATAGTACGACTCATCTGGGCACATTGTTATCACCGAGATCAGCTTGGTGTTATCTTCCGTCCATACGGACAGAAGAATATGTCGCGAAACAGCTATCTTCCGTCCGTAAACTAGCATATGCGCACACCTACTATTAGCTATAAAGCAAAAACTTAGTTAGTTTGAGTAAGACACAACTAGCAAAGAAATTTCTCTGCAGCTGCAGTGTCACTCAATTATTTTTTGCACAAGAAGAAACACACAATAACACTTTGCAATGACGCAGTCAGCACCAACCACAGTAAAAATACACACCAAAATAAGTATAAGCAAAGTACATAAACATAAATGCAAATAGCACATACTGTCAACTCTGCCAGATATACCACAAACGAGACTTTGCGGACAAAAAATAGCGCCTAGATACGCAGTCTTCCATCTATATGGACGGATGATAGCCGTTTCGTGACGTATTCTTCCGTCAATACGGACGGAAGATAACATTAACGCCGAGATCATGCATGCCCCCATGTGAAGGTCAGGTAAGGCCGGGAATGACTGACAGACGAAAGTATGATGCAGAAGGCACAGGGAAGTGGTCAAAGCAAGTAACTAATTAGTGTCAGTGAAGCAGTGCTCGCAAACACTTTGCTATACTTAACATCAACTAAATAACTGATTCTACTAAAATTAAAATCATGCACAGGCTAGTCTCATCAGGGCCTAGGCTACTGAATGCACACCAAGTCCTAACATATTCATGGACCTGCTTGCAGACCAATATGTCTGGTTCTAAAGACTAGATGACACTTACAAAGTATATGGTATTAACCCTTTATTATTAATGCTAACACTCTGCGAATACTCTTAAACGTATAACATGAAACATCAAACTGGTGAAATAAAATAATTTTATTATCAACAAAAGTAAACAGCAGCATAGAATATATAACAGACCGTGACCCCATTTTTAACCAGAGAGGTGTCAATATCACAATTTCGATTTCAAAATTCGATACGAGATTACCGTATCACCATCGATGTGTTATTGACTAAATATCGCGGTATCATCATCCTTATTTTATTTTTGCCAAACAGTATAGCAGCACGTACAAAGTATAAACATGTAGTCTATCATAGTGGCAGCGTGGTAAAACAAGCTAGCGAACTGTACTAACAGCTGCCGTACAAAATTAGCCTCTACAATATAAGATTCAATTAAGCATATACAAACACGTAGGCCTACAACTTAAAATTTTTGAATAATATCAAAAAAGAAAACACATTTCATTACAAAAGGATAGATTGCGGTACGATAACACGGCAAGTTAAGCGCGAATTTCGCAAAAACGTGACCTCCTATTTGCAAGAGAGCTGCGCTGTCGAAGGAAATGCCGCGCGCGATGCCACATCGTTTTAGTTTAGACGTCTAAATACACTGTGTCCCAAAAAAACATCCCCGACATTTTCGACTGTAATTTGAAAACCAATTACCACATTTTGATAATTTTTGGTAGCGATATTCCTGACACAACTTGCCAACAAAAGACCATTTAGTTTCCCATCTCACCCAACGTTTGTTTTTGCACTACCTGGGAA
>Ga0209367_1002127_pt1 | contig 25760 bp, 18 predicted proteins | sample WorMetLIZISLAND2_FD_187412 | JGI IMG/M metagenome (GOLD analysis project Ga0209367, IMG submission 187412) | Marine gutless worms symbiont microbial communities from Max Planck institute for Marine Microbiology, Germany - Olavius geniculatus... ... | reverse complement strand
GCAAATATTATATATAAAAAACTGCAAGCAATTCATTTAATGTTGTATAAGCGCTGATGTAAAACTGCAAAAATCAAAAAGTATAAGCACGAACATTATGTATTAGCTTAGAGATTTATATCTGGCTACTGAGAACAGATTAAATGTCTAAGCTAATACATTAGTTCGTGCTTATACTTTTTGATTGACATATATTAACCAAATGTTGCAGGAGTGTAGCCAACCACCTTGGAAAATAGTTAATGTGACCAAAATCGACAACTATACTAATTCAAGATGGCGGCGGCCGCCATTTTCAATTTTGTTTATCGCTGGTATCTTGGTTGCTGTTGCACACATTTGCAGGAAATTTGGCGTGTGAGTTAAGTTTGACATCCTGCGCAATATTGGCCATAATTTTGAGCAAAAATAAAATCTACAATGGCACAAGTTTGACATCTCACACGCAACCATTTTCATTATATTAAGCCAATAACAAGATGCCAGAGGTAGTGCAGTAGTAGTTGTTGTTGTAGTACTACAAACTGCCAATCTGCAGTGACCTTTCAAGCTGTAATAAAACCACAAGTATTATAGGTAAAAAAAACTGCAAGCAATTTATTTAATGTTGTATAAGCGCTGATGTAAAATGGCAAAAATCAAAAAGTATAAGCACGAATATTATGCATTAGCTTAGACATTTATATCTGGTTACAAAGGACAAATTAAATGTTTAAGCTAATGCATTAGTTCGTGCTTATACTTTTTGATTTTTGTCGAGAAGCTTCCAATCAGCAGATATTGCATGAATTTTTCACAGGGGGTCATCATGCGGACGTAATCACTTGCTTCAAATTTTGTGTCGATCGGTTGAGGGGTTTCGGATCTGTGCGGGGTCGAATTTTGCCATTCTCCCTCAACTTAGCCGGTCGCCATTAACACAGGGCTGCATTACCACGCACCTGTGGTTATTCATGCCTGAACTAAACTTTTGATTGTTTATAATTAGTAGTAAACTATTAAATCCAGTTTCTGTTCCAGCCAGATTTACTCGCTCAAATTCAACCATATCTGGATTTAGAAATTATCAATTTGTAACATGTGTAGTGTTGAGTGTTTGTTTGAGGTCGCGTGCATTGAGCCAGTGATGTCCCAATTCAACTTTGTCACCCGCGCAAAGTCAATTATCGCCCACTGATGATCAGTGTCTCCCATTTTGGTTCCAGTTTGTCTTCATTGCTTAAGCTGGACTAAATTTGGTCAGTTGATTCTCAAGAAAATAATTAAAATTGTTGCTGTCAGTTGTCGTATTTTAAGGCAAAAAGGCACCAAATTTGGTTTCATCTGTGGCTCTGCACCAGACTCCACTGTAGTAGCTCACTGCTGTCCGCAGATCTGACAGCTGGATTTAAGGGGTTCTACTTCTAATGTAAGAGAAGGAAGAGAAAGGAGAAGGGAAGGGAAGGGAGGGGAAAGGCGAAAGTGGTGGGAGCCTTGGTTTATTATGGGGCCGTCCTTCCTAGAAGGAGGCCCCATCATGTGTTAATCCTGTCCGTCTGTCTGTCTGTCGTGCCTCCACCTAGAGGGAAAACGAAAACGCCTACGAATACCAAACTTGGCAGGAAGGGTCCCTGGGACACCAGCACCCCGTGGACCAATTTCAGGGTCAAGGGGTCAGAGGTCAAGGTCACGGCGGCTAATTGCGTCGTTGGCGAAGAATCCCCATAACTTCGCCGTCTGTTGTCCGATCAACTTGATATTTGGCAGGTGGCGTAAGGATCCCTTGCCGCCTTGCACAGACCTAGAAAGCCCCAAAACAGCATGCACGTACTCAACTGCAAGGAGGGCTTCATAGCGGGCGGCCCCTCAACGGCCGCATCCTCTTGTTAATGATAACTTGGCAGTTGTGTTTGCTGTGGTCAGAATGTGTGCAGTCTTCGGCGGTGTCTACTGCTTGCGTCGACAAGTTGCAGCTGCTGTTGTAGACGACAGCAACAAGTGAGCTGGTTTATCGGTTGTTATTTTGCTGTTTTGCTGCTCGTGGCAGTGATGTGAACAAGACTTTTTCTTAAAGGGAAACTATCATGAAAAATCATAATTTATGTAAACCCAGAAACTAAAACAATAGTGTGTCTTTTTCATGTGTAGCAAAGTTCGCACACATAATGTGCATAAAAATGACGTAAATTGCTTTTATTTGTGAGCGAAATTACCGGATCTGAAGTGAACAAAAGAGTCGACACAGTTTGGCATCAATGGCAGTGCATGCTACTCGATACCAGTCAGTGGTACCCATAATAAGATAATTATACACCGTGGGCCATAAAGAAAATGTGCCACTTTACTTTCGTCTATATCTTTGCCAATTATTGACCAATTTTCAGAATTCTTTCACTGGCACACTCTGCAGACAATTTGCGATAATGTGATTATTATATATTCCACCACATGGTTAATGCGTTTTTACACTACCTTGTGAAATATCAATGTAAGCAAAAACTAAGGATAATAACAAAAATTTAGGTAAAGAAAAAACGCTTCAGACCAACATTGCGATGAACGATTTGTATGACTCTAGACTGTGTTACACAGGACTGTGTTAGACCCACACAGTTTAGTGTCATACAGACATTCACTGCAATGTTGGTCTGAAGCGTTTTTTCAATTTCACCAAAATGTTTGATTGTTATTATCGTTATGTATGCATATTTTATTGATATTTCACAAGGTAGTGTAGAGACACATTTACCATGTGGTGGGATCTATAATAATCACATTATCGCAAATTGTCTGCAGAGTGTGCCAGTAAAAAAATTTCAAAAATCGGTCAATAATTGGCGAATATATGGACAAAGTAAAGTGGCACGTTTTTTCTGGCCCACCGTGTATTTATTATACTCGTATTATTTGAATATTGTAGAGTAGCACCGTACTTTATTTTGCATGCAGCTTCATGTTCCAGTTTTTGCTAGGAAAGAATTGCGTAAATGGTGTGACATATGATGTGATGTAATAACTGTTGTTAGTGATGTTTTTTTCAGGCTGACTGACATCATTGATTCGTGTGGCCAAAGAATTAGCACTAAGTAAGCAGCGTGTAACATGTTACGTTGTCATTGACAAGTGAACAGAGTATAAATCACCACTTTTTACAGGGGTAGCTCTCGTTGACACCCACGTGCACAGGCCTGCTTGAATCTAGAGAGTCCGGACTTGGACTGCTAAAATCTACATTCCATGCTGAAAATTTCATACGCAGGTTGTCTTGGTCTATCTCCAGCCATTTTGGCGAAATTCACTCTTGAAATGTGTGTCACAGCGCAAAATTGTGCAAAAAATTCACTAAAAACCCCTTTTGGGAAGGTTCAAGGTCATCGACGTTGACAGCAATAAAAAGCCTGTCACCAGTGCTTGTTATGATGAGCAGCATGTCTGTGCCTATCTGCAACTGTGTTCATGCTACACGAGATAATTGCGGTAAAATAACCACTTTTTAGGGGGTAGCTGTCTTTGACGCCCGCCTGCACCGGCCTCCTTGAACCTAGGGGGTTGGGACTTGAACTGCTAAAATCTAAGTTTAATGCTGAAAATTTCTTACGCAGGTGTCTTGGTCTATCTCCAGCCATTTCGTCGCAATTCAGTGTTGAAATGTGCGCTGCATCCAAAAATTGCAAAAAATTCCCTAAAAACCTCTTTTCGAGGGGTTCAAGGTCGTTCAAGGTCATCGATGTTGATAAATCCAAAAAGCCTGTCAAAAAGCCTGTCACCAGTGCTTGTTATGATAAGCAGCATGTATGGACCTATCTGCAACTGTTTTCACATTATTCGAGCCAATAACGGCAAAATGACGTCTTTTTGGGGGGTACCCCTCTTTGACGCCCTCCTTTGAGGGGAACCCCTGCACCCAGTGGCACAAAATTTTGTCACGATAAACTAGAGACCTTGGGGCAGCCGGCAGCCCACAGTGAAGATTTTGTGATCCTAGCTTGCACCGTTTTGATACAGATCACGAGTCTGACAGACGGACGGACAGACAGACAGACAGACGGAGGACAGACAGACAGACGCCCAGACGAAGCATTTTGCTTTCGCGCGTAAAAATCAACTTTAATACAACTTTATGCACCTAATACGTGGGTTAATCATGCGACTTTTTGTAAACACAGAAATCTAACACATACTACTGACTAAAAGTCCGCAAAACACTCCATCATAACCTTCTCCCCTTTCTCCCACTCAGATCGTAATGTTCAAGCAACATCAACCATTCGTTCAGAACATTCCCCCACACACATAAAATCATGCAGTCCAATCAGCATTGACAAGTAGTGCCTCAGTGTGTCATAAAAAGGCGAAACAAGACGGCGTTCATCTATGATGTCCTTACCTTACCTAATCTTACCTCCGTGGTGGGCAGGCTCTTACACCCGCCCAGTGCTGAGGCCATATCAGCTCGGCCCAATGCGCGTCCCCGAATGTAACCAGAAGGTTACAGGTAGCGGCTATAAAGCCGCAGACGGCTATGAAGCCGTAAACAGACGGCTGTAAAGCCGTAAATAGATGGCTGTGAAGCCGTAGTCAGCTGTGAAGCCGAAACCAGCACAAAAGCACTGGTAACGTGTAGCAATCTGCTGTCACGGGTTTGGTCAGCTCTTAGTTAGCTCTTCCCCTCCAGATTTTAGAAATCTTTTTGGTCATCGGTGCAATTAAGCCCCACCACCATGGCAAGGTGGCTGACCACGGTGGGGATCTACGATGTCATCGCAACAACAAGATCAACATCCTAGCGATGACCAAGACCTGGATACCGTCGGACGCACCGGATGCCATCAAGCTGGGTGCAGCTCGCCTAACTACGCCATCATACACTGGGTGACTTTAAATTTCGCTTAGACCTAAGTTTTAAACTATGGTTTTAGACCGAAACTCGCTTTAAAACCTAATTAATGCAAAATTTAAAGTGACGATTAAATTCGGTTTTAAGTAGGGTTTTAAACCGGGTGCTTCTGCTGAAACCAAAGTTAAAACCGAACATAATACCAAACTGCGGTTTGAAACATAATCTGAACAATCCAGTTTCAAGCCTGATCTCCGTAATGCATCGAGATAAACGTTTCTTCTTAAAGACTAGTCTTTAGGTTTGGTTTAAAACCAAAACCACTTTAACTTTCGATTTAGCAAAACCCAGATGGCGTTTGTTTACCCAGCGGTTGCTATTGCTGCCAGCGTTCTAGGGCCCAATCGCCTACGACGTGCGCCTAATGTACAGCGCGAATCATGTTTATCTGATGAAGATAAGTTTCTTTCAATGCGTCTGAGTGCTAGACAGATTCACCAGCTAGCCTTAGAATACATCCGGTGGCGTCGTCAGGTTGACAGTGCAAACGTAAGACCAGTACTGAGCATGTGAAGCTCTTCCTGCGTTACTTGGCCCGAGGAGGATACTATCACCAAGTCGGTCGTCTGCATATTTATAGGTTAGCAAGGAAGTAGGTATTCGGTTTAAAACTTAAGTTTAAAACCGAGTTTAAAACTGAAGTTAATCTGAGCATTGGTTTAAAACCATACTTTATAGTAGAGATTAAGGTTTGGTTTAAAACTATAGTTTAAAACTTAGGTCTAAGCGAAATTTTAAGTTACCCACTGTCACCGAGGTTCATCAGCTGATCGCGGAGATGGTGGCGTAGCGTTCATCCACTGGCAGTCTTTCAAAGCAACCACAGTCAACATTGGCAAGTACTCTGAGTTTGGGTCGCTGACAGTGAAGTTGGTCGGTCGCCGATCGGCATCTGTCATCGTCGTCTGCGTCTACAGACTGCCTGGAACAGTGTCGTCTCAATGCACAGAGCAGTTGTCGGATATGTTTGACCGCCGTCGTCGGCGACTTCAATGCACCCGGCGTCAGTGCCGGCGAGCTCCATCATCACGTCACCGATGTGTGAGCGCTACGGACTGCTACATCACGTCGCTGTTCCGACGCACGTTGACGGCAACATTCTCGACCTCATTCTGTCGCAGACAGATGGAGGAATTGCCCCGCTGGTTTCGACCATGTCAGTACAGTCAGTCTGCTTTTAAGACCATCATCTGTTGACTTGCCAAATCGGCGTGTCACCAACGCCTCCAGTAATGACGACGCACACGTACCGACCACTGAAGAAGATGGACAAGGAAGCGTTCTGTCGAGACATTCTGCAGCCGCAGTTGTTTGACCTCGACGTGACAGATGCTGACCAGTACGCCGAGCTCATAGACTCGGAGGTCAAACGAGTGCTCGACGTTCACACACTGCTGTTTACAAGTCGGCGATGCTGAAGTCAGCACGACAGTTGCTGCCTCTCTGACGAAGCAAGCAACTTCATCAACGACGAGAGCGTCGCTACCGCAGGACCTGCCTGACGTCTGACAAGCTGGCTTATTTGTCGGCTTGTTCAGCGGCACGCAGTAGTATTCGGAAATCATGTGACGACCGACCACGTCGATGAGGTGTCTGGCGACTTCAGCGCCACGTGGCGAACAGATCCGGAACTACTGCACGGCAAGCAGAAGGCTGTGTATGGCGACGATGAGTGCTCGAAGCTCGTGTTGACCTTCTCGCAGTACTTCGTGGACAAAGTCAACCACATCCGTGACAACACTGCTGAAGAAGCACTGCGCTCGTCTGCTCGTCGTGACCGCACTTCGGACCACAACTTCACAGCTCCAACCAGTGTCTATAGACGAAGTTTGTCAGCTGTAGACTTTGATACCATGCAAGTCGGAAGTCGTCACCACTCGACGTGTTGCCACGTTCACTGGTGAAGTCCAGCTGCGAAGTCTTCGCTCCAGCTAGCAAATCATTCCCATTACACTACAAGCGGGCATAGGTTTTGCCACTGCTGAAGAAAGTTGTGCTCGACAAGTCCTTGCTGTTAAACTACAGATTCATTTCTAACCTGTCAGACATCTCCAAAATGCTAGAGAGGCTCGTGTTTGCTCGTCTGAGTCTCCGTCTGCTGTTGTTGTTGTTTTAGTAGCCCGCCCTCCATCTTGTATCGGATTAGGCGTTGAGAAACTTGGCGACCTCCTTGGGTTGTAGCCAGAGGTCCACTGTCGGTCTGGTGCATTGGGCATTCAAATAGGTGAGCCAGTGTTTTTCGACCTTTTTGATGTCGCGGAACCCCACACAAGCTTGAAGGTCACTCACGGAATCCCATGCGCATTGATCCGTGAGTCCAGCAGAGTACAGGCCTATGGGCGAAGTGGAAGTTTCAGGGTGTCTGGGGACAGAGGCAGAGAATTTGTGGGCGTCTGAAAGCAAAGCCCAAAAAAGCTGACGATAATTAAAGCAGCAGGCAAAGTATGTGTAGAATTTAATGACTGCATGAGAGATGATATTATTTAACAATTGTGTTTCACTGGCAGACAGCAGCAAGATATTGTATTTAACCAAAAACACCCTACGAGGCGGCCATCAAAATTAGGCCTACCACCAGATCTTTTACGTTTTAAGGCCCACAGACAGCTAAGGGAATCTGGACCTCCCAGCTAGTTACACTGATGTGCGAGGCTTTTTATAATTTTTAAACAAAATTTTTCAAAGAATGATTTTTTTCAATAAATGAACACATGATTTATTTACAATGAGACTAAGTACGTTAAGCCTAGTGTTCAGTATTCAATACAAATATTATAACATTGTTAACAAAAAAGAAAAATATTCAACACTGTATGCAAAAGTAGACGGCTAGAAGCGCAAATTTTAAACTAGGTATTCGGTGCTGTGGCTTGGTCTGACGTAAATTTGCATGCTAGGTTAATTTTTTTTACTGACCATGCAGCCGCAGAACCCTTGGCAGATGCTCGCGGAACCCTTGGGTTTTGCGGAACCCCGGTTGAAAATCACTGCTCTAAGGTGCGTACCAAGTGACACAACTGAACTGAACTGCATATTGCATTAAATCACAGTTCAGTTCAGTTGTGTCTGAGCAGAACTGAAGTGAACACTGGATTCAAATAGGTGAGCGACACTGTGTGGTGTTGCGTTACAATCTGGGCATGAGTTGAGAACTGCTGGGTTGAGTTGGTGTTTAATAGGAGTTCAGCCGGGCAGAGGAACCAGATCTCAACTGTGCAAGGAAAGTGCGAGAGGGTATTTGAGGGTATGTCGGGCATGGCATAAACTACAAGTGATTCAATTTTGGGGGTGGTCCGGCAGGAATCCTTTATTCTGGATCACTTTGAAATTGTCGTTACCATTGCGTTAAAGGGGGCATAAGGGAACGGCTGGCAAAGTGAATATGGTGACGCCACCTGGCGAATAACATTGCCTTGGCGGAGGTACCTGTGGGCTATGACTGCTTTATAGTTTTATTTTATGATTACAGCGGGAACTGTGATTGCACCTGCAAAAAAAACTCGCAGCAATTATCTCAGGAGTTTCTGCTTAGTAGATTTGGCCTAACCTGGACTACATGTAAACCCCGTGTGTAGTGAAATAGGTTGCTCAAACAAAATAGGAAGAAAGTTGAATTAGCAGCTATTAGTGTGTTTCTAATATGAGTATTTATTGTATGGTTTCTGCTGGTGCAGGTATCTTGTGATGGAGGCGAGTTATGCTTCGTCGGACATTATTCAGCCGCCTGCCGTTGTCTCAAGGTAGGCGTTACATGCATGTGTGTGCTAAAAATCAAGTTTGAAAAACATTTGCTCTTACCGATTAAATGTGTTTCCTTTGAGGACAAAATACGCCATGTAAATTTTCACTGAAATATTTTAATATTTAGAGGTAGCTTAAGAGCTTTGAAATTTACTATAGGTTCACAATACAAATACGCAGTCAACATCAATGCTCTGTGAAAATAAGTGCTGTCACCATGATTTGTCTGCGGCAGTTTGAGGACCAATGGCAGTAGTCTGTAGACCAATAGCTGTGCAAATAAATAACATTTTGAAACCATTTGCTGCATTGATCTGACAAGTGAAGTATTTGATTTCGAGGAGGCCAACACTGGTTCACAGCCTTGGTTCTATTATCTTAAAGTTTGTATCATGTTAAGTTTGTGCTATGATACATTCAGCTTGCTGCGTTATCAGAAAGCTAGATTAGTGTCGTTCTTCTTTTCTGGTGGTGCTGTTTATGCGATTCCATGTCTCTGACTGAGATATAGTCATATGCTAGTGGGCAACTTCACTTTTTGACTTAGACTTTTCACTGAGCCTAAACTTCGGTCTAAGTACCTACTTAAGTCAAAAAATGAAGTGATTTCGCTGAGCGAAAACATGGCGACTAACACGGATAGTTTAGTAAATTAAAACAGTCTGGTACCAAAAATAAACGCCGTAATGGCTACACAATACATTCGCCCTGATTCTTTCTGAGACTTTGGCGCTTTATAAATCATTTACTTACTTACTTACTTACAATGACGTAAGACGTTACGTAATTACGTCATTTGCGTGCGCGGCGCAATTAAATAAGCAAGTCCAAGCATAACTGGTTGATTTATTTCTTGTTAGGTTTACCGGTTTTCTGCCATTTTTAATCGTTTAGTTGAACTTTGGTCTAAGTACAGACTTTAGCATTCAGCTTTAGCTTTGGCTCAGCAAAAAGGCTCAGCGAAAGTCCAAGTCAAAAAGTGAAGTCGCCCATTGTCGTTCCACCCTATAACTGCATCCCTGCATTTAATCAACTGCCCAATGGCATTTTTGCCTATTGAAGTGTTGACAGTCAGCTGCAGCGTCCAGTTGTTGCTGGTTGTTGAAGCTCTGACAAAAGGCTTACTTATCGGAATTGGCTACAATGAACCAAGTATGTACCTGGGATCTATGATCTACTGAACATTCTCTAGTTCATAAAATGTTAGTGATTACGAACTAGAGTTGGCTTGTAAAAACGCCATATACATAGCCCCATCTACAGTTACCAAAATGGTTTTTGCTGTTTTAGAAGACGAACATCATCACATCATCCTTACACACATTTTTAAGCTGGTAAGTTTTTTTATATATATATCAGTTAAATGCTGTTAACGGGAAACTTGTTGGTTGTGTAGAATATCACGTGCAGTGTTCATAACCGATGCCAGCATAAAACATGATAAACAACGTCATGTATGTAGCCTGTCTATCTATGCATTGTAATCTCTCTGTATATATGCATTGTATCTTATTTTTATCTATGTATCTGAATCAGCGCTCGTCTCTCTCTATGTATCTTAGCCCATCTCTGTCACATTTTCGCTGCAGTGATTTGTAGATGATAATTGTTGGTTGTTTTGTTTCTTTTATAACTAATGTCTTTTTATAACTAATGTCTTTTGGAACTAAATACGCTCTAGCGTCCGTAGTTCTACCTCTGCAGACACTTTCCGTCACCTCCTTAAAACTCACTGCTTCCAGCAGGCCTACTGCTCCCCCTAGCAGCTCAGCCAAGTGCCTCAGATTCGGCCACTGGCTGACATTGTGCACTTTAAATATGTTCATACTTACTTACTTACTTACTTACTATTGCTTTTACTTTTTGTCCACATCGATTGAAGGTTAAAGGATGCGTGGGAAACTCATCACAGAGCTACAAAGCGTCACCTGCCATATGGATCACACGGTGTTACCTGCCATGTGACACAAGTGAACACCCCCCCACCTTAACCGCAGCCAGACACACCGGTACTCGATTAACCTACTCCGAAGAGATGAAATGATGAGTTGACCACTTGATAGCAACCCGACCAGGAGGCGAACCCACAATTTTCTGATGATCAGTTTAGTCGCTTCAGTGTCCTAACTGTTACACATGTATGTGTTTTCATACTCAGATAACGCTACTGAATCTGCCACTTCCAGCGGCAAGCAGCGTCTCAGTCACAGTCTATGAGTTGTCGTCGGATTCACTCGCGTGCCCTGACGGACTCTGTACGTTATGTCACCCACTCACAGTTTTGCTAACTGATATACGCTCTTGTTGCGTGGCATTTGCATACACTAGAAGCGGTCCGACAGCCCAGACTTTCATCGTCATCCTGGCCAGCACAGCGGATCTAATGATTGTTACTTGGACCTCGAATCACCTGTCCAAAATAAGTCACAAAATTCCTGGATCCAGGTTGGGGAACCTCAGATTCGGATCGTAAACCGAATCTCCATCAAATTTAACTGGTTTGTTTTTTGGCTGTTCTCGGCCCCCCTCCGTAACATTTCATCAAAGTCTGTGCATAAATTGCTGAGATACGTGACTTGGAACTAAGTGCACCATATTGATTTGTTTTGTATCTTAACTAATTGCTTCATTTTTATTTTTGCTGTTGTTTGCCGCTTGCTGAGATTTTGAATATGAATTTTGCAAGCATTCTCTGTCATTGAGCTCACTGGACTCGGAGGATTCAAACCGTCGCGAGTTGGACTTGAAACCAGTAAACTCGACTCAGACTAAGAGGACTTGACTTAGGGCTGTAGAAAACCTGGGCTTTTGGGAATTTTTTTTTTAGTTTTTAAAGTTTTTTAGGTTTAGTATATAGTAGCAGATGGGAAACAAGTTGCGAACCATGAGTAGCATCTTATACATCATTTTTCATGTTACGTCATTTTTGTGGACTGGGTGGCGTGATGTGCTCGTTTTGTGAAAGACAGTCCAACCAGTATGTCTCCTTTTCACACGCGAAAGCTGCCACTGCTTTCAGCGCGTCTTAGCCATCGCAATTCTGTCCATTTGTCTGTCTGTCTGTCCGTCTGTCCATCACGCAGGTGGATCAGTCAAAAGTGGTGCAAGCTAGAATCACCAAATCTTAACCGTCGGCTGCCTGGAAGACTTTAGTTTCAGGAACCGTAAAGCTTTTCCATAAATTCGAAGGAGGTTACCCCAAACGAGGGCGCTGAATGAGAGGGGGGTAGGTAAAGTTTGCGATTTTTGGCCAATAAGTCGCTGTATCTCAGTAATGGTGCGAGATAGGCCCTAGATTACTATTAATCACTAATAGGAAGTCATACACTGGCTCTCGATTGGTGCCAAATTCAATGACCTTGAATGACCTTGAACGCCAAAATAGGGGGTTTATGGATTTTTTGGCGCTTTCCGGCTGTGACAAGTCTATATCATTCACAAGGAGGCGCCGCGGTACTGGCGTTGGTGGCGTGGTGTAGTTGGTAACGCATTTCGGCTGAAACGAAGTTACTCTACGCCGGGCCCGGTTAGTACTGCGATGGGTGACTGCCTGCGGGTAGGAACTGCTATAGGCTTTCGCGCGTCCCGTGAACATTAGCTCAAATTTCTTGTTCTCAATACAGTTGAATTCGGCTGTGGACGATGTTGATCCACTGACCCACTGTCATCGACGTGGCGTGGGCGTTGGTAGCGTCGCTCCAGCCGACGGCTGTGACGATGTGCAACTCGGCAGTTGGTGTTGAACCACGGCACGAAATGACCGACTGGACGACGTAGAGAATGCTGCGGAGCTAGACGATTGGCGACGCAGCGTAGTCATAACTAGAGCTCAGCATGAGTCCACCCGGCGCCATAAGTCTGATTGCGGAACAAATTTAGGCAGTTGAAAATCCCCACGTAGCAAAGTCTCGTGGTTTGAACTCAAATGCATTAGCATATGCACAATGCACTCTGATACACCTGGCACTGCCGATCACACTGCTGATCAGTTCGCATCGTTCTTCGCTCATATTCGACGACGTTAAGACTCTACGGCCAGTAGACTGGCTCCATCTGTAAGTAAGTAATTAAGTAAGTAAGAAAAATGTAAATTTATATAGCACATATTGTTAGGTTAACCTCTAATGCTATATTCAACTCAGCATCAACTTCGTTGTCGTCTTTTCGCAAGTGTTCGATGCCAGAAGCGTGGTGTATCATTATGTCGTCAGCGATGAAGTCCTGCACATTGGATCCCATGCTGACTTTCCTGGTTCAAGAACATCACAACAATGATCGACTCTTCACTGAGGCAAGGACGACTTCTAGATTTTCAGAAGCGTCTGCTTGTGATGCCAATGGCTAATTTCCGGCCAGTGTCCAACCTTTCATTTGTGTCGAAGGTAGTTGAAAAGGTCGTTTCTTGGCAGCTGAACGAACATCTTAATGGCCGGAGTCTGCTACCACGTCATCAGTTGGCCTACAGGAAATACCGTTCGACTGAGACAGCCATAGGAAGTTGACCCCCGGCAGTCGAATGGTCACGTGACTGATGACGTCACGTGACCCCCAAAAGGTCAAGTTCGTGACCCCATTATCGTTGAGGCGCCATATCTTCACAACAGTGCAAGATAGATGCATGGTGACGATGGACCATTTATAGTAAAGCCCTGGTGACGAATTAAATGGTCTCGTGACTGACAGTATTTATCGTTTAGTTATAATAATAGTGAAGGATGTTAGTAACATTGCTTCTTTACAATTTAAAATTAAACTTTTTGATGTTTTTCTGCCAGTCTAAACAGCTCACTGATTATAGTTATACGGACATATACTGTAAACTATCGAAATGCATTGGACAGACTCCGTGTTCGTATGAACATTATCTTGTTCTCAGAATAAAAAGGATGCCCTTTTTATGGTTCATATTTAGTTACGACTATGCTGTGTTTATGCTGTGTGCAAACAGACATAGTTCACATGACATGTCGCAGTGTCACAGACGATGCACAGTCGGACCTGCAGCCTGTTGCTGACCTGCTCTTCAATAGTGATGCTGATGATGCTGGTATGTGACGTAGCTATTGTGCGGATAATGTTTGGAAATCTTTTCCGAGTTTATTAAACTATGTAAGGACAGTCACTGTCAGTGACCAGCAGTTTAGCAAGACGAGTTATGAAACACCAAGTTATGGTACACTTTTGTGTAAAGCCACTTGGAAAACATGTCGGCTGAAATGGGTGTATCGACACAACAAGACCGATTGCAATCATGAAGTCTGGCTCGACGCCAATCAGCGATACTACGTCAGACACTTCGTCAGAGGTACACGTGTGTTGCGTACTGGTCGGCAACAATTGCCGCCAACGCCAACGACTCTAAGGCTCTGTGGTTGAAGGTCAACATGCTTCTGAAGACATCAACATGCTTCTGAAGACACCCGAGTCAACCTCTTCTTTAACTCATACAGCAGACGACTTCGCCAACTTTTTTTAGTCCAAGATTAGCAAGATCCACCAATCAACTGCCAATGCCAGCCACCTAGGATTGTCGGCAGACCTTGCAATCAACTGTCAGTGTTCGACGAAGTTACAGCCGAGGAGATGTCGAAGATCGTCGCCAAAGCGCTGTCAAAACACTGCTGCCTGACCCGGTTCCAACATGGTGGATAAAATGGCTGTCGCAGAAAAGTCAGGGAAAATGATCTTGGATCATGCAGACTGCTGATTTTTTTGTGTCTGTATATACTAAAAAGTAGGCAAATCTGTGGCTTTCATCAAAAGTCCAAAAGCAAGAAGTGTTTTAGCTTCATGGGTCTTCAGTCAGTCAATCAATCAATCAAAAAATAACCACTTACAGAAATGACCAGTGGTGTACAACAAACCTAAGAGCTAAAATAAAACGTAAGGATAATGTTAAAAAAGTAAAAAAACTACTCAGAGATAAAAAGCTCGCTGAAACAGTAAAGTTTTTAAGTTTTGTTTGAATGACGCAGTGTCAGAGAGTTCTTGAAGTGACGGTGGCAGACTGTTCCACGCAGATCGTGCAGCGTAGGAAAATGCTCGTTGTCCGAACTTTAGTCGTGTGCATGGTTGCTCGTAGTGGAGACTGCTGCCGGACCGAAGTTGTGTTCGTGATGTGACACTGGCTGTTTGTGTGACAATGTCAGTAAGATTAGACGATGATTGTGATGTGTGAATCGGTAAACAGTTTATGGGTGATGCGGTATTGCACCGGAAGCCAGTGTAATTGTTGCAGTGTACTTGCAACAAGGTCGCGAGGAGCAACAAGTCTGATCAGTCTGGCTGCAGTGTTCTGAGCATGTTGAAGTGGTGCAATCGTAGATTTTGGCAAACCAGCTAGTATAGCGTTGCAGTAGTCCAGTTTGCTCAGTACGAACGCCGACATGAGAGTGCCTGTTACCTCCGACCCAATTAGCCATCAAATCTGTTTAAGTCGTCGAATATGATAAAAGCAAGCACTGGCGACTTTGTTGACGTGCCATTGCATTGTTAGCTTGGAGTCGAGCGTGACGCCAAGGTCACACACAGCATCGACTGATGTGATGACGTCGTTGCCAACTCGTATCAACTGATACGGTTTCATTACCTTATGATATAGTGTACCATTTCTGACATTGTGCGATAGGGTTATTGTTTCGATAAGCTCAGGGAACTTGTCATTCCATGATTGGAAAAGTGAGGGCATTTTGCTACCGAAGGTCTGTAGGAACCCTGTGAAAATTTGGCGAATGTAGGATCAGTAGCTTTTTTGCTGGACCAAAAAACGTCGGTTGAGCGGATGGCAGAATCAGGCGTTGTAGATTTCCTCAAAAACGAACGGATTCTTATATTCTGTTGGATACTCTTTCACAGTCTGCATGAAGAAGGATGAAGGGCAGGATTAAAGTTCAATAAACCAAAAACCAAGACATTAGTATTTGGAAGCATGAAAGTCGAAAAACATGTAGAACTGGAAGGTCGGAATGTGGACAGTGTCGAGGAATTTGTGTGTGGGAAAAGTGTCACAGGATAATGATTGTTTGACAGACATTAGGCACAGAATTGGAAAAGCAACTGGGGCTTTTCAAGGTTGCAGGAAAGTATGGCAAAGTAAGGATATCAGTAACCGGACTAAAACAAGGTTACTGTCGGTGTGTGTGTTGAGTGTCGTGATGTATGTGCCCATGACATGGGTGTCGGCCCGCTATCGCCAAGGTCCGCTATCCCCAAAGGGAAATACCAATGCAGTTTATAAACACCCCGTGTAACTGAATGTGTATAGGGTTAGGGTTAGGGTTAGGGTTAGGTTAGGGTTTCTCCACTTTCAACACTGTTGGACGTACAGGACATACTCATTGTTTAAGGCGTGGTGCGGATGTGGTGTTAGGAACTGGGAAATACACATTCAGTTACGCAGGTTGTTTATAAATTGCATTGGTATTTCCCTTTGGGGATAGCGGACCTTGGGGATAGCAACCTGCAATCGTGACGTGGACGTTCAAAAAGAGTGATATGAACTGTCTCCGGGCTTTTTGAAATGAAATGCTTGTGGAAGATATTAAACATAAGATGGCAACAGAGAATCAAGAACAAAGAGATCATGAAAAGAATCAATATCGTGCAGTGAATGATGGAGAGGAAACTGAGCTTCTTTAGCAACATATGCCGGATGCCAGATGACAGGTGATTAAACAAGTTGTGTTCGGCATAATGGACATGGACACGGGTAACTGCAACATAAGCGTGCCGTGAAAACTATATGTATATAATATCAGGAAATAAAAGTGCTTGCAGCTTGAAGAGACAACTGCCGGGTCTGCTCAATAGGGACCAAGGTAGGCGACCACAGTGGCGGATCTAAGAGCGTAATCGATTTGGCAAAAACCGAAACCGATTTTCTTTCAGGGTAGCAGTTTTCTGCAATTCATTAAGAAAACCGAAACTGGTTTCATGAAACTGGGGTTAACTGACAAAACCGTCTCTAGACCAGGTTTCGCTGGCTGAAACCGGGTTTTTGTTTGTTTGCTTGTGCAAGATTAGACGTAAATAAGACCAAAATTAAGATAAATTCTTTTTTAGCATTGTATATTTATGTAATAATGTTATGGGGCCTATATGGCAGATATTTTTGTATGCGTGTGTGGTAAATGTGAATTTGTTGACAAGGTCGTTTACGCTGTGACATGCCTCATTGCGTGTTTCCATAGAAACCAGTATCAAGCAATCCATTTACAGATCGAAACCTAAACCTGAAAATGGTTTCAGTTTTGCTAAATCGATTACACCCTAAGATGGAGAAGCGGACGTGCCCTCCCAGACCCTTGCGTCCCTATGTGTGAGTGAAAAGTTTAGGCTATGTTCTGCCGAAAAGCTTATAAAAATAATTGAAAATTTTGGCACACGATGTTATATTGCGCCAAATTCGATTTTTGGCGGGGCTTTGCCCAGATTCCAGCGACCTCAGATCCCCTATAGCTGGCCAACTCATTGACCCAGACCCTTTTGCTCAGCGAATTGGCTTAGTGAAAGTCTTGAGTCAAAAAGTGACGTCAACAGCTGTCCGTTATATAGCGGCTTTGTACTGGAGTATTACAGTATGATTTTTTACTGTGATTTGTGCTGCGGTTTGTACTGTGTAGCAGACAGCAGTAATCGGTGTCCAGTGCATGTCTTATGGTCTTTGTATTTCAACATTAACGACACCATCGTGCGACATTTTGCCAGTACCATTGATAACATTGTTATTGTCAGTGGTCCCGATGAACTCATTGACTATGACAACGCCATTGTCGAGGTAACACATCATCTTTTGCTGGCACGGGTTCCTATTCTGACACTTTCTCTTCCGGCAGTTTTTTATGCGTGAAAGCAGCTACTGCTTTCAGTGCGTCTTAGCCATCGCAGTGCTGTCCGTCTGTCCGTCTGTCACACAGGTCGATCAGTCAAAAGTGGTGCAAGCTAGAATCACCAAATCTTCACCATCAGCTGCCTGGAGGACTCTAGTTTCAGGAACCATAAAGCTTTTCCATAGATTCGAAGGGGGTCACCGCGAACGAGGGCGCTAAATGAGAGGGGGGGTGGAAAAAATTTGCGATTTTTGGCTAATAAGTCCCTGTATCTCAGTAACGGTGCGAGATGGGGCCTAGGTTACTATTAATTACTAATAGGAAGTTGTACATTGGCTCTCGATCGGCGCCGAATTCAGTGACCTTGAATGACCTTGAACGCCAAAGTATGGGGTTTTATGGATTTTTGGAGATTCAAGAGATGGCTGAGATTCAAGTCTATATCATTCACAAGGTGGCGCCACGGAACTATCGTTATGCAATCCAGATAGAGAATTTGGTATTTGTATTTTAACTTAGTTTGAACACCCCAATTTTCAGCTTAACTACTGAACCGGAACTGCTATAGGCTTTCGCGCGTCTCATGAGCATTAGCTCAAATTTCTTGTTTCTATTCCAGCGGCCACTACTTCAGTGTCTAGGCCTATAGCTGGTAGATGCATAATGTCTTATATTAGCGGTTACTACGCCTGCAGTTGTGAATTTTACGTTTGTCAGAATAGAAAGTGTCAGAATAGCAATTGTTGGAATAGCACTGCCCCACTTAAGCTCTTGTGTCTCGAAGAAACATGATTGCCACAGGTTAGTGATCAACTGTGTGGCTGTGGATACCGTGTCTGTGTATTTAATTAAAACTGTCACTAGGGACCGCAGTTTTTCACGACAAATTTTTCAAATTTCTTGGGCTAGTTAGCCAAATTCTGCGGCTCATTGCAGCAAATTTTCCTGGTTTTGCTCTATTTTAAGTAAATTATGTTATCACCTTCGCCAAGGAGGTAATGTTTTTTGCCAGACTTTGTTTGTCTATCTGTGTGTCAGCAAGATAACTCAAAAAGTTATGGACGGATCTTTCTGAAATTTTCTGGAAATGTCGGAAATGGCCAAAACTGGCAGTGATTCAATTTTGGAGGTGATCCGAAAGGAATCCTGGATTCTGGAGCACTTTGAAATTTACATTGCTTTCAATGGGGCATAAGAGAAAGCGCTGCCAAACCGAATATGGTGCTGCCACCTGGCGAACAACATGGCATTGGATCGAGGTTTTTTAGGTCACATAGAACTAGGTCAATGTAGAAAAAGCAAGTATAGTTTGAAACGCACTCAAAACTTCTGCTTTTTTATTTTCGTTGGACAAGCTGTGTCGAATCAGTATGCTTGGCGGAGGTCTGCGGTCTCTGACTGCTTTCTAGTTTTAAGTTTTTAATGTATGTGAAGGTTTGTCACTCTGTGTATTTAATAAATGTACAAAACATTAGTTTATACACTTGTTAACGGCAACATTTAAGGACTTGCACATTGAAAACAGCAAAAATCACTAAAGGCGATATTGCCCACATCACACTGACTGTGTGTCAGTGTGCAGCTATCAGACATACCACTACCCCAATCTGCTGCACTGGGCCTTCACTCCGTAGCCATCAAGTTACTAATTATGTGTTTGTATTTTGGGCTATTTTGTGTGTACATTTTAGGCTAAGCGAGTGTTTGAGATGATATGCCCAGGCGAAGAGTTTCTGCTGAAGGCTCCAAACCCGGAAGACATAATTTACGACATCGGCGAAACCGGAGGCGAAGTAACTGCAGAAGCTGGTTTTGAGCCGGCAGAGAGCGTGGAACCAGCGCCACTCCAATGACTCCCTAGAGTCGAGACATGTACCAGGAGATGTAGAGACATCACGAGAAGCGGATGATGGTTGTTGATGGTGCAGTCGATGCAGGTGATGATTTAGTGTCGTGGCGGGACTGCAAGTTGCAATTTGCGGGCAAATTTCCGACAGACAGCTAGAAATTTCAGACGGATTAGATTATGAGTGCTCATTTTTTTTAAAATTTCACCTTTAATTTTTTCAAAATAGATGTGATTTAGCTTCTTTTTCATTTTTGGACAGAAGTTTTCCGACAAGTAGAAGATTATCCGACAGCCCTTATCATTACGGCTGATTGCCTGCCACCTCTCAACCACGTCGCCACTGATGCAAACAGTGCTGCTGCTGCTGCTGCTGGCTTGACTGCGGATGCCGGACGTGATAATGACGGACCCAGCAACCAGGCATGAAATTGACGGACGTGAAACTGGAGGACAAGAAATATATTCTTTGAAAATTGATTGTATTACAATCAGTGTTTGACTTGTCAAGAAAGCGAGCGCCAAAGGGTTCAGGCGCCGTAGGCATTGCGTTATTATCCAGTCGGGGGGGAGGGGGTTAAACCCCCGGAATCCTCCCCCCGCCCAAGCAAATTGAACACTGATTAAGCCCAAATGCCATTGCGCCGACTTTCACCAAAACTTCCCCGCGGGGAAAGTCGTGGACACAAACGGTGACAAATCATGAAACCATGAAGTTTCGGTGAAAGTCGCCAACACAAATCACGAAAGTCGCGGACACAAACCATCTCAACATGTCGAGATCTTTGCAAGAAAGTCGGTGACAAGTCCACGACAAACCCGTTTGTGTCGCTGTAATGGAATTTAGTCCGTTACAATGCACGGGGAAAGTCGGCAACAAAGTCCGCGACAAGTTCTCGACAAAGTCGCGGACTTGTCGCGGACACAAATCGTGAAAGTCGGCGACGTGATTTGTGTCGCAGACTTTCAGGATTTGTGTTCGCAATAAGTTCGCGACTTTGTTGGGAACTTGTCCCGGACTTTATCGCAAAGTCGGCGTAATGGAATTTGGGCTTTACAGTGCAGTGTGTAATTCTTTATCGGTTGTCTGAAATCTACTCACCTACTTTTCTCTGAGTACGTCTTTCTTCTCACTTGGACAACGTTGAAAGACAGGGGCATCTAAACCTAGGTGGGAATGGCGCACGTTGTGTCATAGAAAAAGTTGGAGGAAGCAAATATATGGGGTCTGAAATATTTTTGGCTCACTCCGCTCGTGAAATTGTTCTCCTACCTTTAAAATCAAAACTGTGCGGTTGGCCGTGCATTAATGTCTAATATTTAGACATATACACTTGTGTCTAAAAAAACAGTCAAAATTGTTTTGTGACAACTTCGTCAAATTAAAACCAACTTTAATAATTTTTGGCACAAAGATGGCCAAGACGATAGAATTATGTAAGGTGCACTCATTTACCACATCGCCTATTTTATGTCAATTATATATAAAAACTGCGAGCAATTCATTTAATGTTGTATAAGCGCTGATATAAAGCGGGAAAAATCAAAGTGTATAAGCACGAACTAATGTATTTGCTTAGACATTTAATCTGTTCTCAGTAACCAGATATGTCCGGTATGGCTCCACCTTACCTGTCCACCGACTGTCAGCTGGTCTCTGACGAAGGTCGTCGTCAGCTGCGCTCTGCCAACTCAAGGACATGTGTCGTCAGAAGGACCTGCAGCAGCTATGGAGACAGATGCTTTGCTGCTGTGGAACAGTCTGCCAGCTCATCTGAGACAAACTGACATTAACTTTGAACAGTTTAAACGGCAGTTAAGGACATTTTTGTTCGGGCGTTGAAAGCACGGCGCATTGTGGCTATTGTTGCGTTTTCTAAATAATCTTACTTACTTGCTTACATGATTTATTACCAGTAGCAACTAACCACATACCTGCAAAATTTTATTAACTTTTTTCAGTCGGCAGCTGATTTGTTATGCTGTGTGTTAAAATACAAAATGGTGGCCGTCGCCATGTTAAATATCATTTTTGTTTGATTTTATCGCATAACTACATGTAGAACGTCGAACTTAGCTCGCACATGAAATTTCGTGCAAGTACATGCAATAGCAAATAAGTTATGAGCGATAAACAAAATTCAAAATGACGACCGCCGCCATCTTGAATTTATTATTTTTGTCGATTTTGGTCACACGTTCTACTTCTGGTAGCAGCCGGCAACATTACTGCAAAATTTCATTAATCTATGTCAATCGGCGGCTGAGTTATTGCTATAATTGTGCAAAAATGAAAGATGGCGGCCGCCATCTTGGATTTTATTTTTGTTCAATATTTTGGCATGCTTGTATGTGCGACCTCAAAAGTAATACATATGCCAAATTATGTGCAATAATAAACGAGATGTGAGCAATAAATGAAATTCAAAATGGCGGCCGCCGCCATCTTGAATTTATTATTTTTGTCAATTTTGGTCAAATGTTATATTTTCGGTGACAGCCGTCTACATTGCTGCAAAATTTCATTCATTTACGTCAATCGGCGGTCGAGTTGTTGCTGTTTGTGCAAAAATCCAAGATGGCGGTCGCCGCCATCTTGGGTTTTATTTTTGTTTAATATTTTGGCATACGTGCATGTAGGACCTCCAACGTAATAACGTAAACGTAAAGTCCTTCCTGAGCCTTACGGCCCATAGGGCGGCGCTGATCTCCGTTTTTAAGGCCCTCAGCCAGACACCAGTTTTTACACTGCGAGACCACGGACACGGGGCCAGTGTATCGCGCGGTGTGCCTGTTTACGTCCCAGCGCTGAAGCCGGTACCAAATTATACTGCTTGGTGACAGAGGCACACGTGTGTGAACAACTTGCCTAAGGTCGTTACCCGGCAGTGTTCCAGTGCGGAGTCGAACCTGCGCCCCTCAGTGACCTCAGGATTACAAGTCCGACGCGTTACCGTTAGACTACCGAGCCACACCAACGTAATACGCGTGCCAAATTTCGTGCCAGTATGTTCAATAGTAAACGAGTTATGAGCAATAGATGAAATTTAAAATGGCGGCCGCCGCCATCTTGAATTTTTTATTTTTGTCCATTTTGATCAAATGGTTTATTTCCGGTCGCAGCCGTCTACATTAATGCAGACTTTCATTCACCTACTAATTAAATTGACTACTTATATGCTTCTCTAGAATATTTCTCTGTCTGTCGTTTTTCCTTTTTATTTTCTCGTTAAATCCGCCAAAGAGGTTATGTTTTTGCCAGACTTCCTTTGTTTGTTTGTCTGTCTGTGTGTCAGCAAGATAACTCAAAAAGTTATGGACAGATCTTTCTGAAATTTTCTGGGAATGTCGGGAATGGCAAAAACTACCAGTGATTCAATTTTGGGGGTGATCCGGAAGGAATCCTGGATTCTGGATCACTTTGAAATTTCCGTTACCACTGTGTTAAAGAGGGCATAAGGGAACCGCTGGCAAAGCAAATATGGTGACGCCAACTGGCGAACAACATGGCCTTGGCGGAGGTCTACTGGCTCTGACTGCTTTCTAGTTTATTTATGTTATTTAGTCAAATGAATAACCAGTGACATAAACACGTCATTATTTAGTTAGCCTAAATTAATTTATTAGCACTATAGCAGTATCACATCTTAATCGCCGGTGCTTTAATACTGTTGGTTGGGCAACAGAAGGTCTGTCCATTTCTGGGTGTAGGTCTATTTGTAATTTTTTCCCCTCGAGCGCTACGTTCCTAACGTAGCGAAGAGGAGTATAAAGATTATATACAAAAAAAACTGGAAACAGTTTTTAATGTTGTGTAAGCGATGATGTAAAACAGCAAAAATCCAAAGTATAAGCACGAAGTAATGTATTAGCTTAGACATTTAATTTGTCCTCAGTAGCCAGATAAAAATGCTAATACATAATTTTTGTGCGTATACTTTGGATTTTTGCTGTTTTACATCATCGCTTATACAACATTAAATAAATTGTTTGCAGTTTTTTGAATGTAATATTTGCAGGTTTATATTAAAATTTGGAAAGTCACTATAGCCTGGTAGTTTTTACAATAACTACAACAGCTACTACATGGCTGGCATCTTGGATTTATTTTGCGCAAACACACAGAATAGCAGCCATGTTATGAGCAATAAATGGAATTCAAATGGCGTCCACCACAATCTTAAACTTATTACTGTTGTCGATTATGGTCACATAACCCACATCCAGTAGTTGCTGGCTACACTTCTGCAAAATTGTATAATTATATCTCAATCAGCAGCTACTGTACGTTATTCGGGCCTACGTTTCGTGCAAAAATACAAAATGGCGATCGTCGCCATACTGGATGTTGTTTTTGTTTAATATTATGGTACAGCTGTTTTATATATAGGATGTGAAATTTAGTCCACCTGCCAAATTTCGTGCAAATACATCTAGTAGCAAGCGAGTTATAGGCGATAAACCAAATTCAAAATTTGAATTTATTGTCATCGCCAATTTTTGTCACATGGTCTATTTCCAGTAGTGACTGGCTACATTTCTGCAAAATTGCATTAGGCCTAATCGACCTCAATCGGTCGCTGAGTTATTACTTTCTGTGCAAAAATTTGAATTTATGGCGGCCGACGCAATCATGGATTTTATTTTTGTTTAATTATGGTATTCCGAACGTAAGACCATAAAGTGAATCCACGTGCTAAATTTCGTGCGAATATATCAATAGCAAGCGAGTTATGGGCGATAAACTGAATTAAAAATGGCGGCCGTTGTCATCGTGAATTTATGACTACTGCCAATTTTGGTTACATGGCCCATTTCATGTAATGGCTGGCTACACTCCTGCAAAATTACATTAATCTAACTCAAACACGAGCTGAGATATTAGTGTTTGTGCAAAAATCCAAGATGGCGGCCGCCGCCATCTTGTATTTTATTTTTCTTCAATATTATAGTCAATTCGTACCTAGAACCATAAAATGAGTCCCCGTGCCAAATTTCGTGCAAATATACACAAGAAAAAAAGCGAGCTATGGGCGATAAACTGTTTTCAAGATGGCGGCTGTCGCCATCTTGAATTTACTACTGTTGCCAATTTTGGTCATATCACTTGCAGTAGCTGGTTACACTCCTGCAAAATTTTATTAATCTGACTCAAACGGCAGCTGAGTTATTAGTGTTTGTGCAAAAGTCCAAGATGGCGGCCGCCGCCATCTTGTATTTTATTTTTGTTTAATATTAGAGTCAATTCGCATGTACGACCATAAAGTGAGTCTACATGCCAAATTTCGAGCAAATATACGCAAAAACAAGCGAGCTATGGGCGATAAACTGAATTCAAAATGGCGGACGCCACCATTTTGAATTCACTACTGTTGCCAATTTTGGTCATATCACTTATTTCCTGTTGTGGCTGGCTACACCCCTGCAAAATGTCATTATTTTAGCTCAAACGGTAGCTGAGTTATTAGCGTTTTTGCAAAAATCTAAGATGGCGGTCGCCGCCATCTTGGATTTAATTTGTGTTCAATATTATAGTCAATTTGCATGTAGGACCATAAAGTGAGTCCACGTGCCAAATTTTGTGCAAACATACGCAATAACAAGCGAGCTATGGGCGATAAACTGAATTCAAGATGGCTGCTGCCGCCATCTTGAATTTACTACTGTTGCCAATTTTGGTCATATAACTTATTTCCTGTTGTGGCTGGCTACACTCCTGCAAAATTTTATTATTTTAACTCATAAGGCAGCTGAGTTATTAGTGTTTGTGCAAAAATCAAAGATGGCGGCCGCCGCCATCTTAGATTTAATTTTTGTTCAATATTATAGTCAATCCGTACGTAGGACCATAACCTAAGTCCACGTGCCAAATTTCGTGCAATAACAAGCGAGTTGTGGGCGATAAACGGAATTCAAAATGGCGGCCGTCTCCATCTTGAATTTATTATTATTGCCAATTTTGGTTACATGGCCCATTTCATGTAATGGCTGGCTACACTCCTGCAAAATTACATTAATCTAACTCAAACGGCAGCTGAGTTATTAGTGTTTGTGCAAAAATCCAAGATAGCGGCCGCCGCCATCTTGGATTTAATTTTTGTTTAATATTCTACAGGGTGTTCCAAAAGAACGGATACCCAGTTTATTTGTGGGATAACTTTGGTAATTCAGCACCGATTTTAACCATTCTTTCACTGTTACAAGCAGAAATTTATGGCGCGTAAACTTGTAGTTCTTCCGCCCACCGCGCCTTTATTGTGTGACCACATTACCTAGCAAAACAGTTCTCAGTTCGTAAGCCCATGATTAAACAGCGATCATCCTTTGTTATTCTGCCCATATGAAACGATTTATTCTAAAAATTATTACTGGTAAACAAAGTAAATAAACACAATATGACGTAACAATGACGTCACAAGGCACTACTGCGAATAAGTAAGTAAGCTTAACTATTTTATGCTACGAAATT
>Ga0209367_1002126_pt1 | contig 25763 bp, 12 predicted proteins | sample WorMetLIZISLAND2_FD_187412 | JGI IMG/M metagenome (GOLD analysis project Ga0209367, IMG submission 187412) | Marine gutless worms symbiont microbial communities from Max Planck institute for Marine Microbiology, Germany - Olavius geniculatus... ... | reverse complement strand
CTGAACTCCAGTCACCCGTCATGTCAGTTTCTCTGATATACCGGTCATTCACTGCCGCAGGATGGACATCCAACAGTACGCCTCCGATACAGATTGTCATAAACTTCTGTCTGTTACTGCTGCTTTCCATCATCGTTAAAGCCAAAATTCCACTACATCAATTTGTTCGGGACTTGTTGGACGACAAATCGTACAGCAAGATGTCAAGATGCTGTGAATCTGTTGCACGCATGCCTTCGATTTTCTACGCACGGACTTGTTGCAGCGCAAGTTGTTGTGAATTTGCCGCGAACTTTCGTTTTGTTATAGACTTGCGGTGCCGCTTGTTGTAATCTTACAGGCTACAGCGTGCTGTGCAACAGATTGACAGCAAATCGAAGGAAGCGGAGTTTTGGCTTAAGTATTGATCTGCGATTTGTTATTGCCGAAAATAGCTTGAAGTTCGAACGCACGCCGAATTCTGTATGTTCGATCGGAACGTCGTTATTATGTTGCCCGAGGCTACGTCTAATTTCATCGCCCACGCGTCGCGCATACGCGAATGCATTTTATGTCGACTTTCTTCTCTCGCAGAAACCAATTGGTAGGATGAAGCGAGCGAGCAACACGCAAGCCGTCCTGACGGCCTTCATGACGGCTTGTGTGTCGCTGGCTGGCTTGACTGGTGCTTCCCGATGCTGCTTGCAGATGGCGACAGAATTGCCGAGGTTGCTGCAGTCGAGTCATGTGTGATTGTGTGTGTACGCGCTGCGTGACATGTGAGCTGAGCTTTACGCCGCAGCCAGCTGGCGACACTTCGACATTGCACTGACTGTGATCGGCACCAGGCGACTGCTTAATTCTATAGGCCTACATGTTCGCAGCAATTCCAGCAAATTCCAGACTGTTATTGCCAGCGGCGTCGATCGTGGCAGAAAGGGTGGAGGAGGGTGCGGGGCAAATGCCACCCCCTAACTTTCTGTCGGAAAATTGTCCGAAAATCTTTTTCTTGTAGGAATATTTTCGATCATTAGGGGCCGATAATTCTTTATTTGGAGGAAATTTCATTATCATCGTCATCATGATTTTGTTGCATAGATCGCCATCAGCAAACGACAATAGCAACATAAGACAATACTATGCAACAGGAACGAGTCAAAAGCTAGAATAGCTTATACTAGGACTCGTCCGTAAATTGAAGGACAAAATTGAAATTTTGAGCATTCATAATTATCTCTGTCCGAAATTCGCAGCTCTCTGTCGGAATTCTGCCGAAAATTTACAGTGTGTGTCGGAGAATCGCAACTTCCGGCACAGCTTACATTTTAGACCGATGCCGCCGCTATATTACGGTTATTTTTTTAATTTTTAGCTTGTATACTTAGTATATCCCCGGTAGCAAAGATCCCGGTCGTTAAAAAGTTGAAACCGAAGTATAAAGTGAGCAGAGGTGTGAAACTACAAGGGGCGTTCAATAAGTTCCAGGACTACATCCCGTATACAACGACAATAAATCGCACATTTCTGACAGTTATGTTATTTTTCAACATATTCTCCCTGCAGTTTACTGCAATGTTCCCATTGTTTTACAAGTCGGCTGGAACTCGGAGCATTAAGCTTTTTATTGGCACCTGTAGAAATTTTTGCACATTTTGCTGTAGCACATCTTCATCGTTTTTAAACTTAATGTCTCCAAGTGATTTGCTCTGTGGTCCAAACAAATGAAAATTACTTGGAGCTAAATCTGAACTGTATATGGCGAATGTTGTAACAGTTCCCAGCTTATCTCTTTCTTTTTTGAACTGTCTAATGGGCCAATTGCACGGTGGGGCACTGCTATTTAAAAAATGACACCTTTCTGCAGTAAACCGGGTCAATTGCTGCGAAATGCTGGTAGTAATCAATCAGACAGTAATGCCTGGTAATGTTGTTCATTCACAGTATGTCTTCTAAGCAAAAAAGCCTGCAAGAACAACTCTTTGAGTAAACCAAAAAATGCTTTGTCTGCAGTTGACCGTTTTTGCCATATGCAGTGCTTCAACACTGACATCATCACTAACTGACTAATGATCGCTGCAAAAGCGGGCAAACTACTCAAATACTTTCAAACGTGATAAAGTGTCATTGCTAATTACTACAAATAATGTACAATGAATTTCAGCACTTTCTACACTTTCTGCGACTAGAAAATTTTATGATTTAATTTGTAATCTGATTCGCTAAACAAACGTCAACGCCCATCATTTATATTTTAGTCATGATTTTAATAATAATGACGTCACAACGTGACGTCAAAAATGAGACCATGGTAAGTGATGTACAATAGCGGCAGTACAACTTCATAATAGTTCTGGTTTTTAGCTGTTACTGTGTGCTTGCTGAGAAGAGTGAGTGAGTGAATAGTTTCTTAACAGCACATCAGCACAAAATAGGCCATTCAGTGCCATACGTGGTTAAAATTAGTTAAAAGCAGTTAACATATGTATTAAAAGCAAAGTTAAAATACTTCTTAAGATCAAGGCTATTAAGCTAATGTAAAAACAACATTATATATGATTGTAAAAGTTGATATCTTTAACATAAGCCATGATGTTGCGAGATGGAACATTTTCAAAAACGTCCTTGAGTGTGTCCACTCCAAAATATCTCTGACGTGCTGCACTGTAACGGGTGCAGTTTACCAAAAAGTGCTTAACTGTGAGCGGAGAATGGCAAGCTTCACATACTGGTTGACTCTCTCCCTTTAGGAGATAAGAATTTGTAAGTCACTGCTAATTACTACAAATAATGTACAATAAATTTCAGCACTTCATACACCTTCTGCGACCAGAAAATTTTATGATTTAATTTGTAATCTGATTCGCTAAACAAACGTCAACGCCCATCATTTATATCTTAAATCAAAAATAAGACCATGGTAAGTGACGTACATTAGTGGCAGTACAACTTCATAATAGTTCTGGTTTTCAGCTGTTACTGTGTGCTTGTTGAGAAGAGCAGTCCTGGAACTTATTGAACGCCCTTCGTACATCGGGATTAACAAATGTTTTATACTAATAATACGACAATAATTATTAGTAAACGCCGGACATAGGCCCATATAGTAATGATGAAACACACGATGTGCTGTGTGTTCCGCTGTCCTGGAACGGGTGACTGGCTATGCTTGGTGGGCGACGGGGAATGAGGGACGAGGCCAGCGAACGGTACGATATAGGCTACATTATCATGACCATCAAATCACCGGCTCAATCAGTCGTGAAGAATATGTATGAGTTCCTGCTATCAGATTATCTCTGGCCTTGTGGACATTGGACACTGACATTAGTGATCTTTTCCGAGCCGACCGAGTGCTAGTGCTGCCACAGATACAATGTACTATAGAGGACATTCTGTCTTTATTATAAGGTCGTTCTTTCACAAACGAACACTTACTTGATGTAGGTTATCGAACCAACTGCAAGAAAATAGTGATTACAATTATTCTGAAACATATAATGTTTTATAGAGAAAACTGACTTTCAACTTTACCAAAAGCGTCTGTCGATATTATCGGTCTATATCTTCGCATCTTTTATCTTTGTTTGCGTGCTGCGCTGTGAAAATGAATATTTTCTGTTTTTAGCCGTATACGTCGACGTTCGACCTTTTGTTTTTTTCAGTGCTTAAAATTAACGGTGACGCCAAAAAGGCTCAATGTACATTAAATATAGACAAGACTGCGTCGGAAATGCCAGCCATCTTTGGCGGACTGCGAGCCATAAGGGACCTAATCTATAGTGAAAATGGAAGTCTCTGCAGTCAAAAACGTGGTGATTCGCTGATCTTAAGTTTGCCTCTATCTGCAGATTACGCAGCGAAGATTAAAACCGTTACGCCTGATTCGTCGACATACTAAGATCACGACGCACCTGCTCAACCCAAGGTGGCTCAACAGAGGCTCGGCTAACTCGGCGTTCTCAACCGAACTTAATTACTTCCGTCTTAACTACTGCAGTCGACGTCAGACGAATTTTTCCTGTTTCCAACACTAACATATAGTAAGACGCTGACCTGACATCAAATCAGTGCTATAGGCCTATATAGAGCTACACGAGTGCCTCTGCTAATTTTAATGACATCTCCTTCTATCCTGCAGCTTTAACGAAGTAGCTATACGTCAGTATGAAGACATATAGAACGACAGACGAACGGACGGACGGACGGACGACGCAAAGGTAACACGTATCGCAATAGCCGCTGGTGTTTTGAGCAAGGTCGTCTATAATAATAGGTCCCGCGAACAGTCTTATACCCCGTTTACACAAGGAAGCATACATGAAGCACAAATGAAGCACACTTAGAACAACCTTAGAGCAAACTTGAAGCAAACCTCGAGCACACGTCGTGCACTCTTAGAGCTGGCTTGATAACGGTGTGTGCTTCATGTATGTTTCCTCGTCTAAACAGGGTATTACGTAGCACATCCGTGCACATGGTCAACTGTTCGTCTCCATTCGCAGTCACACAGTCAGTCCGCCGGTAAGGTTGTTGCAGCCGACGGCCAACTGACTATCTGTCGGGTTTCATTCCAAGCTGACCGCCGGACTTTAAACTCGACTTCGTCTGAAATATACTCGCAGCCTTGACACCAATCACGCGCTGCGTTAGGCTATTGAGATTTACACAGACCAATAAGCCAGTTAACGATCATTAGTTCATTAACAGGCGACGATTTAACAGACTTTGAACGCTTAGCCCCTAGGCATAATCGAACAAAAATAGTCTACATGTTGGCGCTGTGAACGACGAAAGAGGGTGGACCATTTTTGTAGACAGTTGTTTTACGACCAGTAGGCTATTTTCATCGTGATTTTACGCAATTTTAACAGAAACAAAGAAAACGAAAAAATATTCCAGTGAGTTTTAGGTTATACTTTCTACGCTTTGAATTTTAGGTTTAGATTTTGTCACATTTGTCTGGCAGCCATTTCAAGCATTGATCATTATAGTCTGTCTCTTAATTTTATTGAGAGTTGGTAGCTGCCATTACTTCCAGTAGCCCTTATTATTTTGTTACTGTGTCTGACTGTCGTCTTTGTCGTATTTTTTCCTGTCTGTCTTTCTGCAGTCTGCATGTTTGTTACTGAGCGAAATAGGTGTGTTTACTAGCCTGCGCTTGTTTAATGCCGCACTTACGTTCTCTATAATAGTATCATAACGACTTCACACCATCGCTTGCCTGCTGTGCTACGGGTTATTTCTAGGAGTAAATTAGTAATAGCAAGTACGCAATAGTCAGTGCCATATTGCTGCATGCCGCGTCTAATGACCTTGCGTTCCCTAACTTTCCTTCTCCAGTAAGATGTTAATAAGTGTGGCATCGCCTTCCGCTTTTACGGACACAGGAGTGGTGACAAGAGCTGGCTTAATTGCAACGCTAAGTGCACTGCGGTGTACTGTACACGTCGTTAAATAGAGCTGACCATGTGGCATTCTGTTTGCATGTTGTCTATATAGACTGCTTGCAGTACACACTCACTGACTTTTCATGCCAAGCGTAAAGCGCAAACATTAGACCTACCTTTTCACAAATCTTTCAAAAATCTGCTCGTGCGGCAAAGGTTTCAGTCTGTCACTTGATGGCTGCACGTCTGCGAGAATTGCTGTGCTGGTTTGGTCTGCATTATGACATTGTCTCTCGCCCTCAAAAAGTAGTAGAAGTATTATTGACCCACCGTCATTAGTGGCGTCACAATAATTTTTTTACATTAGAAAGAACGTTTCTGAAAGTAAGTTATGGCCTAGCCATCTCAACATTGGCTACTTACTTCCAGTCACACAGGCGATAGAAGGCTGAGTTGGCCTGGCATACGGTAGGCTGCAACGTTAGCTAAAGCGGCCGTGTAGGCTGTGACATGCTGCAGTAGGCTTACACTTCTTCACAAAATTAAACACGAAATTTGAGCTAATGCTCAGGAGACGTGAAAAAAGCCTATAGCAGTTCCTGTTTAGTAGTTTAGCTGAAAATTGGGGTGTTCACGCTAAGTTAATATACAAATACCAAATTCTCTATCTGGATCGCATAACGATAGTGGCGTGGCGCCATCTTGTAAATGATATAGACTTGTGTCGCAGCCCGAAATCGCCAAACAAATCCATAAAAACCCTTATTTTGGAGTTCAAGGTCATCCAAGGTCATTAAACGCGGTGGCAGTCAAGAGCCAGTGTACGACTTATTGGCTAAAATCGCCAATTTTTTCCACCCCCTCTCATTTAGCGCCCTCGTTCGGGGTGACCCCCTTCGAATTTATGGTTCCTGAAACTAGAGTCTTCTGGGCGGCCGATGGTGAAGACTTGTTGATCCTAGCTTGCACCGTTTTTGACTGATCCACCCGTGTGATAGACGGACGGACGGACGGACAGAATTGCGATGGCTAAGACGCACTGAAACCAGTAGCTGTCTTCACGCGTAATTATGTACCACGGACTGAATATCGGAAAAATGTAACATTGTGTTTAGGTTTTTTTGTAAATCAAAGCATTTATAGTGAATGAAAGGCCTACTAAACCTGGGCATGCGCAGTCGGTGACGGGGTATAGACTATGATTAGATACGATTTGCGAGAGGCAGAGAAAGCACTTAGAACACAGCTGCGCACCGTCGCGCGATAGAATAAAGCAGCACTTCGCTGACGCTGATCTCGGAATACAAACTGCACTACAAGGTTTTTGTGCCACGGACGCTGTCAGTGTCCTCTCGGCGAACGCTCTTTATCTCGGTTAACTCTCGCGTGCTACACTGTGAGCCAAAACGGGAGACCTATACGCCTCGCCGCCAATAGTTTTTGATACGATTTCACAAAAATCTGGTCGTGCTTTCCAAATTCTATCAGGAAATTTACAATACTTACCACTTCGCCTCAAACGCGTCGCTACACTACCTTGTGAACATTTGTATCAGTAAGCTAGCCAAAGTAACGTCTGAACAGAATTTATCAAGTCGTATCTTTGTGCATATCCAGGCCTATATATAAGTATATAGGCCTAGCATACAGCAACACATTCGGTATCGGTATTAAAGATGTCCACTATTTCGCCACCATACACAAAGCGATTTTGCACATTCCTTCAACACTCGTGGAAATTGTTACAAAGCACAAACTATTGTCTGGACAGTCAAGCCACAACGTACGCTATTATTTTTGACGCGCTACAGCTATGCGTCTTTGGCACGATATGTCGTCTGTTCGTACGTCTGTCTGTGTGTAACGGATGTATTGTGGCTAAGCTTCGGGTCGTGTAGGGAAAAACTTTTTGCACGAATAATTAGCCACGTGTATTAAACTCAGGCGTCCAAAATTTCAGCCATCTAGTGCAAGGGAAACATTTTCAAATTGAAACCGTTGAATGGAGGTAGAAAAAAATGTGCGTTCTTCAACAAAAAACTGGCCATATCCCAGAAACGGTGAGAGATACGGCCAAGGTTACTATTAATCACTAATAGGAAGTGGCATATTGGCTTTCAAATGACCTGAAAATCACCGACCTTGGATGGCATCGAAGGTAAGTACTGCAACAGGAACTGATATTGACTTTTCTTCTTTGGCTTCTTTTTTCTTGAATCGCTTCTTTGCAGCGGATTAGTCTGTTTAACGTATGCGTTGATTAGAGTAGTTGTTAGTGCTACTATGGTGCCTTTCTATCTTGACCCGTCATTGTCTGGGTTTGCTGTTATCCTACCTGTGTCTGACCACTGCTACTGTGAATATCTGTGCTGAATTAATAAACAAAGCGCTAAGTAAATCGCGTCGCTCGTTACATAGACCTAGGCCTACAAACCTTGAACAACTAGTGCCATCCATACGCTTCGACGGCCTCCTGTTAGGAAGCTCCGTCAAAAAATGATAAATCCAGACCTTTTAACTTCGAAACGTTCAAGCGGCTGCTGAAGACATTTTTTGTTTGGGTGTCGAGATCTCGGTGCATTGTGGCTATCTGTTAAATTGCGCCTGCTAAGTCATCTTACTTACTTACTTTTGCAGCGGTGAGAAAATCTTAGAAAAAGGCTAATGTTTGACAAGGTTATGCCAAAAACTCGACGACGGTATACTTTTTTCGACTTCGAGTGTATATCTGGAAGCTAACTGACTGACAGATTGTCTTGTATTGCGCGGCATAATGACGCTAGATAGCCAACGGACACGTCGGTCTGACGGCCGTCTGGTTAATAAGCCCAGAAAAATAGTCGAGTAAAAGCAAATCAGTTTATTAACAGCAGCTCATCATGCGGTTATCCGGGCGTACGGGAAATCGTACAGTCGTACCACAGTACATAATCTCCGCCTGCGTATATAGGCCCTAATGTATGCACTGTTGTCGTACTATCCCTGAGACGATCAGTCCAAACGTTGGCACTACGTTACTAACTTATCCTGACAGGGGCGTCATTTAGGAGGGGGGCTGGAGGGGTCTCCGGACTTACCGAGGATTTATGAGTTTAATTTTTTCCGCTGTGAATCGTACTTTTGAAACAGTGTTACTGCTGCAAGAACAATATGTTACGTAGACTGAGACTCAAAAAGATTACTGAGACCCCTCACACCAATGATTTACTGAAATGACGCCACTGTATCCTGATGTAAACGGAAGTACCACACAATCTGGTGCCTCTGCGATGTTAAGAGTAGACTTTGAAGGTGCGCTATAAGTAATAAACGATCGTGCATTTCTGAGCAAAGAGTACGCTTACGCTTTTAATAGACTCAGCAAGCGTCATCAATAATTGGTGCATGCAGTTTCACAACAAAACCTAATTCTGCAACACGAAACAACAGCAAGTCGCTAGAAACTATACGCTGCAACAACAGCATCGTCAGCACAGCGAAATGCGGCACGAACAGCAATTATCTAAGGGGAATCAGATGGGTTTGATCGACCCCCACTACCGTCAGCCGGAATCAGGAAATATTGCATAAATATTATAATCAAGAACGTGAGCATCATATGCGCTTATCACACGCGAAATGCACTAAAATGCGTTTGTGGCCGAGACATTGTCCCAGACCTCAACGGGGGAGCTTACAGCAATAGCCCATTCCCGCAGCGGGATTAATCGCGGGCTACAAAGCGGTCCAGAGAAGTGGAGACAAACAACTCCCCATTTGCAGAAGTCTGCCTGCGGGCCTGCCACGCACTATTTCACAACTATAATCTGGTGCAGACAAGAAAATAAGAGACAACTCCTTTCTTCCTTCTATGCCTTCATAATAAAGGTTCCGCAGCCCTCCCAAACACATCAGCTAGCATCTGGTCAACATTTTAATGAATGCACTCTGATCCAGCAGGCTACGAAGTGTCGTTTTAAATACTTCAAAAGTATGTGATTGTAAGCTGAAAACCACCGGATGTCATATGCTATAAACTCTCTTTGTACAAACTATACGTCAACAATTTCTGACTAAGTAGGAAGGGCGTGTTCAAACCTAAGGAAGGGGCTGAATAAATCCCTGACATGAAACGCAAGGCAGCTCGGCAGTAACTACATAAGAGAAAAGCACTCTTTTTCATGCTAATAACATCAACAAGAAAAGCCCAGCTAACGCAAACGGGAACGCGCAACAGCGGTGCATGCTTGAAAGCCCAGAAAAACAAAGTCTAAGTTAGTCGATAGAAAGGGCCAGACGACTGGCGGCTAATTATCTATAGTGTTTTACTCGTACTCACCAGAGGGCGTGACCTGTGTCGCTCAGCCAACGCCGTATCGGCTGGAAATCGCAAATTTTCCCTACAGCCTCTCATTTAGCGCCCTCGTTCGGGGTGACCCCCTTCGAATCTATAGAAAAGCTTCATGGTTTCTGAAACTAGTCTTCCAGGCAGCCGACGGTGAAAATTTGGTGATCCTAGCTTGCACCGTTTTTGACTGATCCACCCGTGTGACGGACAGACGGACAGAATTGCAATGGCTAAGACGCGCTACAGCAGTAGCTGCTGTTGCGCGTAAAAATCGAAATATTTCACAGAAACGTCAACGTCAACAACTATATACTGTAACACGTAACAGCACTATGGTGACAACATTATACACGGTAAGCTACATTGCTTCAATGCTGCAGACGCCGTAATAACAGTCGACGAACAGAGATGCAGAATGAATGTAAATGTATTGCTGTAGCGTTGTGATGATTGGTGTTGGTATGCATATTGCATACCGGCAATAAATAGTAAATACCAGCACTAAACATCGCTGAACAGCTATAAAATTCTCGGCAGAATGTCACATGCTTCAACCGCACACTGACGCTAGAAACATGGGTCAATCCAATGCCGACTTATTGCGCGGCCGTCGGCCCAGAGCGACACAACTATAATGACAACTATAACCCTGACCTTTGAACGTTCAACTAAAAAAATTTCGCACACCAGTCACTCTTGCATGGTTCCTATTACTCTTCAGAATTAATTGTCCCCGACTTTCCAGGACAAATCGAATCGTTTTCCCTGACCAATTTGTTCATGCGAACAAAATACCAATCAAACAACAGCAGTTGTATTATTATGTCAAATGTGTGACATATTGTAAAATACTGTAATAAGTAGTAAATGGTGCTTGCAGCGTTTGCTTTCGAATCGGAACGTATGTAAACAGTATTATAATAAAAATTTTTGATAAATAAGCAAGTAAACTAATGCAAGCGTTTGTCACTTTGAAGAAATTTGTGTGCATCTTTGTTAACTTTGCACCCTGGTACTTTTACATTCCCTGATTTTCCCTGACTTCCCCTGACTGTGGAAACCATGTCCTGCCATGGGCAACGTTCACAGCAATTTTGGTTCCTGTAAACTTATTAGTGTACGAGTTATGAGCCCGTAAAAGACGGCACTGTTAGCCACGTCGTGGCTATATACCCACATCATACACACTAATGGTTTAATAAAGAAACATAAGAGAAACAACAACAACAACAACGTAATAATGCAGCGCAATGCGCCACAAAATGCACCATATTATGCTACTACTATGCATACTGGTAAACAATGACGTCACCACAAACATAGGGATAAGTTTTTCAATCCCGGATAACTGCCAAATTCTGTAACACACCACGTTTTCCGGATAAGCGATGTAACATCAGCGAATCCAGAACAAAATCTCCCTCCTCCCTGTTTTATGATCCTGCTTTCACTGTTTTAATAGGCAGTAGGGTGTGACAGACAGACAGACAGACAAACATACGCCTCTGCCATAGTTAAGACATGGCATCTGCATAACAAGCTATGCTCAGTGCTCACGCCCTGTAAAAACTAAGATTAGGTAAAGGTAAAAAGGTAAAGGTCGTCAATTTGTATAGCGCATCGTCGCGAACACACCCCTAATGCGCTTTCGTCACTAACCAGAGCCGCCTGCCGCACGGCTACCGTGTGCAGCCTGCAGACACAGGCTGGCGCAGCGGCCGGCTAGGCAGCCACAGTCAGCTGTACTAAGGTCCCCACCTTCCGTAACCCATATAAATGGGCTACTACTCATTTAACTGACCCCAGAGGGATGGCAGGCTGAGTTGGCCTTGTTGACAGTAGACACTTTACCCACAAAGTGGTCAAACAGTCATCCATCAGTCTAGCGCAGGATAGGAAAAGTTCGCCGGCCAGGACCGACGTTCTAACCACTATGCTACGACATGAACTTACGTAGGCTTACGCTATCACAAGCTCGTTGAGGTAAGCAAGTAATGTTCTATCATAGTGGGGAGACTTTGTCAAAGATGTGGCCTTCAAGATGGGGATTCTATCCAAAGGATTTTGTCTGAAGAACTATGTCTGGGGTGGTGGATTCTGTCCATTCCCCAAGTTCAACAAAAACAAACGGAGGTCCAGGTTTTTGGGCTTATGTTAAGTGTCACACTATATACTGAATCTGTTTCACTGTGCGGCATTAGACTATGTTTTATACAGTCTATTCCTCAATCTCCAAACGTAAGCTAAAAGATGCAGTTGGACAGAATACACAACTGCTACCAGATTATGTGGACAAACAGAAATGCCATAACATATAGCACAGTTGTATAGCATAGTGTGATAAAACAAATGACCACACACTAACAAAGGCACTTGTGTCAGCAACAAATGACTGCAACATTCTAACATACCGCAGCGCACACAATCATTTTATCATCATTATCAGCTTACTGTCTAAAATGCTGCCTTTGTACACACAATAAATGTATGATTAATAATAATAACTAGTAATAATAACTAATACACTGTGATTGTCCGTCTTCAATTATACATAATGCCAATCTGGATCATTTTTTCTAAGAACAAAATAAATATAACTCCATGCATATTTGCAGTATAAACATATTACGTGTTCTAAACAAAGCAATGCCATGCAAAAAGAAACATCCAACTTGTATGAAATATCTTACTTCAACAAAAAACTCGGTGGTTTCAACTGAGCATTAAGGTCGTTTCTGAAGACATAGTACAATGCTTCAAACGCTGCATGACTTGAGCACACATGTGATGATGCACAATGAAACCATCAGATTTTTGCGAAGAAGCCACATAACTTTGGAAATGTTTTCAATTTATTTAGTTCAAACAAGTTTTGACTACTATCTCTCAGCCCCCTAAGACTCATCTTTCCACCGTACATGCCAACTTTCACTGTCAACTGACACTGTATTTTCAAATCACTCTACCGGTATATTTTATTTCTGCCGAAAATGTATAAAGCCCCGTAGATTGCACAACCTTGAATGCCTACCTTTCCAGCTTTGATATTTATCCACCCTCAAATCCTGAATACTAGAAATCAGGTATTGCTCACGTTCGTGTTTGTCTGAAAAGGATTTTCACTTAACCACAGCATCTAAGCACACACTTCTTACATTTAACTTTTACTTAGATGCTGAAATGTATGCATGCAGACACAGTCAAGCTATGATATGGAACAAGCTAATGCCAAGACTGCCACTGCAACTAACTGACTGATGATAAGACACGAGGCATAACGTGGTGACAGGGACGTCAAGTATCATACAGTCAGTCAATAAACTGCCACATGACCAGCTACAAGCTGACCTCACAATAAATCTGTAATGTGTATTATGCATCCAGTTGGGGTGGGAATTACTGCCTTCCCCTTCCTTTCATTCACTATTCCTCCGCCCACTACAACTCAAAAACATCCCCGCATACGCAGCTAGTTCGGAGGAAATACTGTAAGATTTAACAGTAGGTCTACCCTAAGGAAATAATGGCAGCCAAACTGGACTTAATGCGGAAGGAAGGTGAAATGTGAGCTTTTTTGGTTTAAGAAATAAGCAGCCTATTCGCATTTTGATTTTTGTTTCAGCTGTTATTCGGTTGGGAAACAGGGACATTGCGGATGTAGTTAGCATTGTCAAGCGCTCGTTGCCCAAATGAATCATCCAATGTAAATTAAGCCTGAAGACACGTCAGCCATCGCACAAGTAATGACGTCTATGCAAACTGTTCGCATGCACACCGCCGGAAACAAGATCTATCCAATCACAGTAGTATAAAGCACAGGAACATCCAACAACATGCTGCTTTATGCATCATTCAGCAACGAAGGACTAGTTGAGTAAAATGCAAACACAATTAACAACAGCTTAATGTTCCAGCAACATCAAACAGTCGCATCTACATCATGTAAACCTTGCAGCAAATACTCTATCACAAAAGTGGGACAGGTGGGGGGGGGTTCAAGCCTTCCAGGGAGGAAGCTGGCAGAAGTTAAAACCTAAATTATAATTTTTGGACCTATCAACTTTTCCTGTGTTTTTCAAGCCGAGAATGCCTCAAATTTGATGGTTACAAGGCTCAATAAGTGAGCTTACAGCAAAAGGTAAAGGTAAAGGTAAAGGTTGTCAATTTGTATAGCGCATTGTCGTGTACGATGTACACCTCTAATGCGCTTTTCGTCATTAACCAAAGCCGTCGATCGCACAGCCGCCGCGTGCAGTGTGCAAACACAGGCTGGCGCACCGGCCGGCCAAGCAGCCAAGTCAGCTGTACAAAAGTCCCCACCTTCTGTAACCCATATAATGGGTTACTACTCATTTAACCGACCCCGGAGGAATGGCAGGCTGAGTTGGCCTTGTTGGCTGACTGATAGCGGACGCCGTACCCACAATGTGGTCAAGCAGCCATCCATCAGTCTAGCACAGGATAAGAAAACTCCCCAGCACTCCCCAGACTCGTAGGAAAAGGCCACAAAAAGAGGAAAAGATAAGAAAAGAGAGGAAGAAAAAATGAGAAAGAACTGGGAAAGGCTTGCTGCAAGGTGTTGAGGAGGACAGAAACACTGATCAGCATTTTACAGTTATCGGCTATTAGCCCAATATCTTCAATACTGCCATATGCCAATATTGCAAACCACTCGCTGTTAAACAACTCAATAAGTTGATGAAACTGACATTTACGCCATGGTCCCTAAAAACGTGCCACTTTTATTTTCTGAATAGCTAAGTGCAGCATGGGCCGATTTTTCATAATTTTTAGTGTGCAACATCAGGAAGAAACTCGACGCAAACGTCTATAGTTTTGGCCACCTCACTTTAATACTGTCACTACACTACCTTGTGAAATACAAGTTGTTGAGCCTGTTGTTTGCAAGTGGTGTCAAGTTGTCAACGTTTGCCGCTTGCACTCGCTCTGGGAGAGGACATTTTGAGCACATAGTGCAATAAAAAATGTGATGTGTCATGTGCGACTTTTTGAGATACAATAGTTGCCAGTCGTGTTTGTCGCTTTTCAGTTAATCATTTTTGAGCCAAAGTGTGCGCTCTCCAGTATGATTCATTGTTGTAAATAGCCAAACTATGACTTCTGCATGTCACAAGGTAGTGTAGCGACAGTATGAAAGTGAGGTGGCCAAACAGTCACTTACGTCAAGTTCTTTCTTGATGTCGCGTGTCAAATATTATTAAAATCGGCCAATGTTTCATTAAGCTATTCAAAAAATAAAAATGGCACGTTTTTATGGACCACGGTGTATATTGCAACACAGCAATGACGACATGCTGACAAAACACTGTTTACGGTACACGGATACAAACTCAATTCAACAAGTCATTTGGTTTACCAGTCTATCAACATGCTGTCTTCCCACATCACGTCTGCAAACTAACTTCCATCTAGCAACTCGAAATGTGCACAATTCAAAGAACGTATTTTACACAAAAAAGTAGTGGGAAAGACTACAAAGCAAAAACCTTAACATACCTATGCAGTTAGCATTCTTCACATCGAAATAACTTCTGTAAAGTTATTTACCAATTCAGCTATTTACATTCTAAGTTTTGCTGCACATCTGCGGAAACAAAAACTTCATACATTGTCAGATTACAGACAAAGATAATTAATTCTACGCGAATAAGCAAGTCTATACACAGCACATAATGTACAAGCAAACACAAATCTACATCGTGTCCAAATAAACAGGAGCAAATGGCTTCCTTTGCCACAAAATTTTGAAAATATTTTTCATTTATTTGGTTTAAACAAGATTCAGGAGCATGTCTGCCAATTATATTTTCATTTATTAACACTGCCATTGGAAAGATCAGGTGCCAGTTCTTTATTTGGACACTGTGTATAATATACAAACTGCACAGAATGATAATAAGGCTTTAGATTATGCAATGCCACTTGTGACTGATATCGCATTAACAATGGCGAGCGAAAGGCATCTTTATTTGAGCAGTAACATCTACAAAGGCCGCAGCATAACAACTGATAATAACTATACATCACTGTCTGTGCCTAGTGGCCGACAACAGGCACACACAAACTAAATCGTTAAGTCATTAAGACTACTCTGCCGATTCTGATTTCACAACGTGGTAACCACTTCCACCGTTATAAGTAAACCACTATAACAATTAAGTCACGCACACCTGCTAAGTACTTCTATCCGTCAATCAAAAACGGCGAGAGTTTTTCGAAACAAAGTTACCGCAGTTCTCAACTCAGACCCCTAATAGCCTTGGTCAGTTGCAATGCTCTCTGCTGCCAGTAAAGTCAGAAAGAGTTATAACGTGTTCACACGGGTGGAGTTATAGTGCGTTCACACGTCAGGGACACCATCGCTCTGAATGCGGCTGAATACTCTGAGGTAATGAGACTTGCTTGTTGCCAACGTCATCACCTCCAGCCACCTGTTAACATCAAGCATCATTACTAGGGCCTACAGTTTTCCATGGTAAATTCTGCCAAATTCCGCGGGGTAATTCACAAAATTCTGTGGCTCACCGTGGCAAAATTGTCCAAAGGCGGATCAGTCAAAAGCGGTGCAAGCTAGAATCACTAAATCTTCACCGTTGGCTGCCTGGAAGACTCTAGCTCCAGGAACTGTAAAGCTTTTCCATAAATTCAAAAGGAGTCACCCCAAACGAGGGCGCTAAATGAGAGGAGGTGGGCAAAATTTGCGATTTTTGGCCAATAAATCGCTGTATCTCAATAATGGTGCGAGATAGGGCCTAGGTTACTATTAATCACTAATAGCAGAAGAAGAAGATCTTCACAAGAAAAAATGACATGCAGTAAATGATAAGTTAATGATGCAATGTTAACAAAAAGAGCACCTACCGCTCAAACGTGTACTGGCTTTCGGCTCGAAAGAGATAAATGTGGTTCTTGAACTGAAGCTTGAAAACGAAATCCTTCTGAATACCATCAGCAGGTGTTGGCAGCTGAATGGTGTAGCCAAGTAAAGGCAGGCTAGCCAATGGGTGGTCATCCTGCATACATTAAATCAATCAGACGTTCTAAACAAATCTACAGGGCAGGCCAAAAAAACACGGTACTTTGCTTCTGTCCATCTCTTCGCCAATTATTGACCGATTTTCAAAATTACTTCACTGGGACACTTTGCGGACAATTTGCAATAACGTGACTGTTATATATCCCACCATCACACCATAAGTGCATCTCTACACTACCTCGCATATAGCACCGTATGTTGCAAATGACTCGGAAGTGCATACATTCAAAGTCGGACCCGGCACTAAAACCCCGTGAGACTGTCAGCAGCCTAATACTGAGACCAAGGCTATGTATGACGATAAACTTTTCATTTGAGAACAACAACAACAATAACAACAAAAATAACCGATGAAGCACATAACTCGCCCCCTCCCCCAAAACCAAAAAAAACAAAAATGTCAATAAATGTTACTAAAGTGCAATATATCAGAAAAAATTTTGCACTGTATTTGGAAGATAAAGATGAAGATAGAGAAGAAAAAAAGCAGAAAAAGATAACTAAAGAATGGAAATTGTAATTGCTTACTAATGGAAACTCTCATTACAAACTCTGCATAAAAATGCATAGCAATACATGTATCTCCGTTTTCTACCAACGCAATAACACATCAATACCAAAAACAATATCCTAATCATCATAGACCACTAGCTGTAATTTTAACCAGTTCACGTGCTGTTTATGCAAATAAAAAGGTGCTTCCGCTGTATGCAAACTTTTCTTCCATCCACTAGGTTGCTTATTATCCCATTTTCATTACCAGATTAAGCTATTGCCAACTCCACAAACCAAACTTTATTCAGCAACAGCAATACCATAAGCAATAAATAGCTTCCAATTAACACACACTTAGCCACTCTTAACATTAAATGCAGTAAAATGTTTGTTATAAAATGAGATGTGCTAGATTATAGTTCATTAATCACAAACTAAACTTAAACAGTTAATACAGCAAGATATTATTTTAACAGCAGAAAAAATACAGCAATAATTTACCTGGTGCGACTTGTAGAAAAACAGACAGAAATTTGTGAAGACGACCCACAGTTTCTGCCAACCGGAACCACTCTTAAACTTGCGCAGCAGATACCCACTCAACAAGTTCTGCGAGTCATAACGGTTCACACAGAAAACACAAATAAAATCACCTGCTATTTTTTCATGCTGACCCATGTAACAAAGCTACCACAAAGGCTACTATCAAACCAATGCACGGTTCTCAACTATTCTGCACAGCTTCAATTTCTGCCCTGGACCACTGTAATAACTAAATTTTTAGGTCCGGCCCAGCCCAGCCTAGAATCATGATGCTGACTGTACACCAGATGGATTTCCATTACCACAAAAACGCAGAGTTCCAGTGCCGAACGAGTTAATATCATACAAAGCTGCAAGTAACCTTGGATCAAATGGGCCAAAGCCACCTGGCCTATTGATTTTTCAGCACAAGCAGGTCTGTGCGACTATGTCAATTTTTCTAGGCCCAGAGCCTAGTAGTCATGTGATGAGGTATGGGTTTAATTAGAACAAGAAGCCCAGCTGTCACTAAGGTAGCCAACTGTACTGGTTGTCAGTGATCTTCAAGATCATCCAAGGTTGATGATTTTCATCTCATCTGAAAAGGAGTATGTGATTTCCTATTAGTGATCAATAGCAACCTTGGCCCTATCTCTCACCGTTCCTAAGATATACCAAGTAGTCAGTTTTCCATCAAAAAGATGCACATTTTCACACCCCCTCCATTCAAACCAAATTTTTAAAATGTTCTCCTTGCACTAGATCGCTGAAATTTTGCATGCCTAGGTCTAGAACAAATAGCTAATTACTCGTGTAAAGAATTCCCCCTAAGACCTACCCGTTAGCCAGAATACATCTGTTACAGACTGACAGACAGATGACAACCATACCATAAGCTCGACCATTACTTAAGTATGGTCAGCTAAAAAGCCAAGTTTAGAGATCACCACAGAAGACTGACAGCAACCGTCTGAGACAGGTCATGTCGTTTGGCAAAATGTTTCGGGTGTGGGGCTGGCAACTGAAAAACACTACAGGTATAAACCAACTGATGACAGTTTGAAAGATGTCACAAGCAGATGACAGATATTACTACCGCAGCACAACGTCTGTCAACCAAACAGATTGACAACTGAAACGAACAACTAAACTGTATTAGAATAACAGCACAGTACGTTTGTATTCTCTAGAGTGTGTCAAAATCCATCCACAACTCGTTGAGATACAGTGCAAATGGTCACTTCATGTGCTATTTCGTAATGGAAAAAGATAATGAACTGTGGACCAGAATCCACAAAAGACTCTGAATTGCCGCCAAAACCTGATCAGTTCCTTCTTGGGCCACGATCAACCTCTCCACTAAATTTTGCGACAGTCTGTTTCTCATCTTTTAAAGTTATCCAACTCCAAACAGACAAACCAAAAGACAGACAAACTATAAAACAGACCCCATCATATAACATAATAACATAACATAACACACATTTATTGTTATTGCAGCTATTAAAATGGCTGGATTAGATGTAAAATAAATTAGAACATTGCAAGCATGATAAAACACAAATGTCCAACATGACCGAAATACTAAAAACCACAGAATCTACAATACTAGGCCTACTAAAAATTTGTAACAAAATATGGAATTTTAAAAAGTTAAAAAAACTGCTTTGCGTTTGATTTAATATTCTCAACAGGTCACCTAACCGTCTTTGGCTACGGCAGAATATCAGTGTAAAATATCAGTACACAGAGGAACATTAAAATGTAAAAACATGTGGAGGGTTGGACTGACCCGGACAGCGAGGCTTCGTTCGACCATGCTGACGCTGGTGTTGCGATGCCAGCAGACATGCATCAATGTGTTGGTCCGATGCTGAATCTGTCGATCAACGCTCTCAGCATCCGAATCATCTGACACCTCAGATGAACCTAAAATAAACACGCCACACAGGTCTCTCTATCTCTCAATCTACGGTGCCCCAACAAAAACAATGTCCCAGAAAAAAACTATATTTGCAGAATTGTAGCAGATTTTTTTCAGCAAATCTGCAGTGCACATAGATAAGGATTTCAACCACATGTCCAGTAAGTTTCATTAAAATGGATGAATTTCAATAAAATATATTTATCGTATCATACACGGACTGAACCGACTGCATAGAGAATGTAATCAACTCTAACCCCAATCCAGAAGACTGACTACCTTCACCTTTAACATAACAGCAACAAGATCGTTCAGCCTAACGAACAAGCAGTAACACTAAGTGTTCAAATGTTTACAAAAACGACAGACAGATATCTAAAAAGACTACCGACATCAGACACTGTCTTTAAATAGTCTCAAAGGCTGAAATTGTAAGTAGCAAATTATATACATTTATCAAAATACAGCAGTCATTTCAATGAATTGAATTGATTAATTAATTAATCAAAATCAAACAAAGGTTGTATTCTGATGACTTTATACAACTTATTAATTGTCACTAACTGTTTGACTTGAGGCTGCAGTATCGCAGCTGGTCAATCTCAAGCTTGTTGCTTGGATCATCTATCACCGACTGCAAATCCTCCATCCATTTGCTTTTCTCAATCTCCGAGCTTGCAGCAACCACCAGAAGCCGGTTCCCGGTGTACACCGTAAAACTGTTTGCAGCGGCCATCTTGGAATCTGTCTCTTTGATCTATGGCAAGCAATGAAATAGCAATACAAATTACTCCAAACTAACAACCGCAATCCCAGGATTTAATTCTATTCATCATAGATAGCTAGAATTGTTATTCGTATCATGCAGCCTTCAAAAAGTATTATTTAATAAATTTTTTGTAATCCTGAAATACCAAGATTGGGATGCCACCAATTGCGAGATTCAGAATTGGTAAAAAAGGCTGGGATCCTGGGACTGCAAACCCTAGTCCAAAACAACCAAAACAATCAATAAAATAAGAAACCAAATAATCACCATAGAAAAATGCATAAGCTTGCCAACTTGCCAAAGCCAAAACCATCTAGACAGCCTGGAAATATGACCGTTTCTAAGATTATATACGACTGTGTGCTCAAGCCAACTCAGTCTCCTACCCTTCATGGGACAGGAAATGAGTAGTAGCTTATGGAATACAGGGTGGAGGCCTAGTGTGGCTGATTGGGGCGGTGGTATGTCTGCTAGCTGCAAACCACAATTCCAATTGTTCGTTTGCGCAGACAACGGATGGCCGCATAGTGCGCTGCAATATTATTAGCTTATGCCAATCAGCTGCCACTTCCAAGGTTGTAAAGCGCTTGTGGTCTTGAGTCTGTCTCATGTAAGAAGCGCTATAGTAAGTGCTGGACTTTACCTTTACCTTTACTATAGCTATTAGATAAACAATTACTGCTCTGAACTAAGACAGACTACTGTAGTACATGCACTACACCTACTTTCCACTACTTCTACAGGGTGCGGCCAAAAAAGTGGACCTCTAAATTTTTTCGCCGTTTTCTCAGCAAACATTTAAGATTTTAATGTGAAATTTTACAGCTTTATTTAGTGAAACCTTCTACATCTAACTGCCAAGTAAAATGTTGAAAAATGACGAAGTTATAGACTTTTTAACATGACCGCCTAACGATTTTTCAGCATTAAAAATGTTCAAGCTAAAAATGCTATTTAACTTTCAAAAACTGGTTACACGTTACTGCCGATGACGTCACAGTGACGTCTTGACAAACAGTAATTTATATTGTTTATAAATTATCACTAAATTATCGTTCCTTTAAAGCAATCGCCGGCTGCCCACGGGATTCATCTTCCAGAACGGCGCGTCAGCACACACAGCACGCAACGCCGTGCAGCGCACAGAACTGGCTGCGGGCCAGCTGTCTAGATATCATCACAAAAGACCAATGGCCTCCAAATTCGCTGAATATAAACTATCATGTAGGCAGTCACATTAAAAAGTTTGTAGCTTTGTCGTTTTTCAACAGAATCACATTTTATTTGGCAGTTAGATGTAGAAGGTTTTAGGAAACAAATCTGTAAAATTTCAAATTCAAGTTTGTATCATATTTCCAAAAATGTGCTTCTAATTCAGCAAATATTCACATGCAAACAATACGGCGCCCATAGGCCTGATTCCCAGCAGCCTAATCCGTCGGATGACTTGCCTATAGATAAGCACTGGCCTTGACCCCATCAAAGACAGACCGGCACCAACAAGGCATTTCTGATTTATTTAACGACATGACAGTTGCTGGCACTGTATCAAATGGTTCTTAGATTCGATTAAATTAGATTAGCCGATTACTGAATCAGACAATAAGCACTGTCCACTGCAACATTGCAAGCAAGCAGTTCAAAGCACAAAACATTAACACTGCACTCACAGCCATTCCAGCGACTGGCAGTCGACCGTGAACTTTGAACTGTAGTGACCTCGTTGCAGTCCGACTGGCATAGATCAGCATGTCCGTGAACTGTTACAAATGCACAGCAAACTTATCAGAGCTGCAGAAATTAACAAGTAATCAACGATTAGACGTAATCATCGAAAAATTAATACAAATTTAAATCTTCAAAATTTTTGATTAAAGGCAAATATTAAAGTCAAATAAAAAACATTTTAAACATAATAAACTGGGAAAAATGCCATCATGACAAGCATTTTAGTCAGTTTTTTCCCAGAAAAAAATCAACATATTAATCTCCCTACAAGACTGGGTTAAGAAAACACTCAATGTTTGTGTCTCAATGCATCTGTGAGAGCTTAGAGCTCAGTAAGTGAAAAAAACTTGCTAGACAAGAATTAAGCATTTTCTATTACAACTACCACTGTTAGCTTTCAATCAGAAATAATGATTAATCATAAATTTATGTAAAGTTAACTTATAAAAATTATTTAATTAACTATTTTTAACAATTTAATCATTATCAGCTCTAAAAAGAAATATGACAAACTCCTAAAGATAAACACTGCATATTGCATAACAAGGTCTACAATCGACACTGACGAATATGATGCTGCTTTTATATCACCAACTGGCAGCAAACATACTAGAAAGAACATTCTCTGTTGATAGCCTTTTGACGACAGCTTTTGGAGACACCCCTCGCGTATGAATTCCTACAATGTGTACATATGCATATATGCCCATTTTACTGAATCATCGGAATTCAGTGATAAAGCCTAAATGACTACAGCCACACTGCACAATATAGACAATGGCCATAACAACATTAGCAGCATGTTACGTAGTTGATTAATCGTTACAAAAGGTCCTTAAAATTTTCCTAAGATTTCATAAGATCTTCTCAAGTTCTTCCTAAGTCAGCAACTTTATTATGTAAGTTTCAGTAACTGTTTTGTAAGTTTTTCATAACTTTTCCGTAACTTACCCTCGGTTTTTTGATTATTACTCTGTAAATTGCATCGTTTTTCTCAAAACCTTGATAAATCTGCTTCTTCCAAAGTTTTTCGTAAGGTCAACTTAACCAAACTTGTGTAAACTACTAATTAGGCCCCTGTGCAAGGGCAACCAAAATGTACGCCAAAAAAAATGTCAGACTGATTCTGGTGCCAACTATCAGCAGACTTGCTGACTTGTGTACAGATATAGAAAGTGAGCAAGTCTGTATGAGACAGCCTTTCCAGGCAATGCACATTCACATTATAATGGACAAAAATGAAACAGACTTCAACCTTTATAGAAAAAACCTGATATAAAACATAAAACACCAAAAAATGACCTAAATGTGAAACTGTAATAACTCCCCATTATAAGCATGCACACATAACAGTAATGGCAGTTCTAAGTAGAAGGCGTGAGAGTGCGTATCTCCGCCAAGTGAAGTAATTTAAACATTACTACTACTACTATTACTACTACATCTACAACAAGGAAAGAGGAGGGAGAAGAACCACTTTGCTGCAGAGGGAGGAAAAAGTAACAGCCGGCGTTGCTGCTTGCGCTGTTCGTGCAATGAGTGGGAGTGAGTAGGGTTTAACGTCCCACCCGACACAGTATAGGTCATTTCGGAGAAGGCCTTTTCAGGTAGAATGCACACAAACACAATAATAGAATGGTAAGTTTAAACTTTACAATAAACAGAAAGTTTAATCTTTATAGAAACACAAAACACAAAAATTATGAGTCATCATGTACACAGAAAGAACGACGAAACGACGGACAGAATGGCCAATCTCTTAATCTCCTCCAATGTTCACTACGTTCACACTTGGCGGAGACAATAATCTTCCCTGTAATTTTCCAGACAGTCATCAATCTCAGAATAGAGAAAGACACGACAAACAGACAGAAAAAGATGAACGAAAGCAAGCACACTCTGTTTGGTTGGAGAAGGCTGTCAATGCCCACAAGATCCTGTTGTAGCTCTATCAGTTTCTGCAGCATCTCCTGTTTACACATTCAACTACTGGTTCATCAAGCCGGCATCAATAGCTCAGTCTCAAAAAAACAGTCAAAATTGTTTTTGTTATAACTTTGTCAAACTTCCACCAAATTTGATAATTTTTGGCACAAAAAGGACCAAAACAATAAAATTATGTAAGGTGCACTTATTCTCCACCTCACCTAATTTATGTCAGTGAAACAATTACCATGTGAAACATAAATGCTCCAAATTGCTGCACAACGCTGAGCAGTTATCCAGTAAACATTGTAACAACTTAATTAAGCACCAACACACTAAAATGCAAATATTTAGCAAAGTTATAAGTTTGTACGACATCTTGCTTGCAAATTATCACAGTTTATGCCAAAAGTGAGCCCTGCATACATGGACACAATGGCTTAGATGCAATACCACTGGCTGATAGCGAAATCAACAATCGACTAATCAAACCGCTTCCTCTCATCAATTAGACGTATTTTAAGCTCATCAGTCAGCTATTTTTTTAGCATAAAATATTTAATAGCACAACATTATTAAATCACGTAGCGGTCTCTGTCAAATGGATGATCCAAGTACGAGCAATCTGATACAGATAATCGCCGCGTAACGTACCAATCTGGAGCATTTGTGTTCCACATGGTAGTGCATTGACATAAATTAGGCGAGGTGGAAGTTTGACAAAGTTATAACAAAAACAATTTTGACTGTTTTTTGAGACACGGTGTGGACAGCATCATAGAATTTCACTATTCACACCAGCCATCATAATCATTATCACCATGAGACAATATGTAATAAAGATTGTGGCAAAGTCAGGGGGTCCATTCATTCATTTATATTTGTTTACTATCATAAATGTCAAAATGTAAGCACGAGCACAATACACTATGCTGTGAACATACAAGTTTAAATGTTCATAGTTCTATCAACACAATGTTGTGAAAACATATCAGATCAACATTAAACATAAAAACAAAGCAACAAAACAACAAAGAAAAATCTAAACAATCTAACAAATACCGTAAAAGGTTCTTACGACAACAACTTAATGACAAACTCTTAAGTAAGATCACTCTAATGGCATCACAAGACTTAAACTTACGATATTTTTATGACAGAATTTATGACAATCTTAAAAGAAATCTTTGAATGTTGTCTAAATTGGACCCAAGGTTTATGCTATATTGCTGCTTAGAAAAATTATATGCAAGACCAGATACGATTTGCAATCTCAAAAGTGACAGCTGATTAACACGAGCTAATAGTACTGTAACACCTTATGCTGCAGCAAACCAAAGCATCTTCTGCTATCATTAAGCCAAAAAATTTCAAGAACAAAATTAGTCACTAATTGTTACACTGGAGATTTAGTATCACATTCCGCTGCCAGCAAATTTAAATGCACAATTTACATGTAAATTAATCAAAGTAACTAAATGTGTTTTGTAAAGGTAAAGGTAAAGTCCACGTACTTGCTATGGCACTTCTTACATGCTTCTTCAAGACCAGAAGCGCTTTACAATCTTGGAAGTGGCAGCTGATTGGCATGAGCTAATGATACCGCAGCGCACTATGCGGCCATCCATTGCCCGCACGAACGAACAATT
>Ga0209367_1002125_pt1 | contig 25768 bp, 27 predicted proteins | sample WorMetLIZISLAND2_FD_187412 | JGI IMG/M metagenome (GOLD analysis project Ga0209367, IMG submission 187412) | Marine gutless worms symbiont microbial communities from Max Planck institute for Marine Microbiology, Germany - Olavius geniculatus... ... | reverse complement strand
GTCGCATACTGTATTATAGCTCAGGGGCGGCGATACAGGGGGCCTAGGGGGGACATTGCTCGCAAGAGGATATGTGCATTATTGGAAAAGAAGAATTATGGCTTTTTCGCCCCTTTGCCAGTTTGCCCCTTGGCTTTTTCGCCTTCTGGCTTGTTTGCCCCTGGCTTGTTTGCCCCTGGCTCATTCGCCCCTGGCTGATTTGCCCCCTGGCTCTTGCCCCCTGGCTTGTTCGCCCCTTGTGCCAGGCTGATTCGCCCTTTGGCTTGTTCACCCTCTGGCTCGTTCGCCCCCTGGCTGATTCCCCCCGTTAAGTATTCTGTGGCTGGCTCTTTATCACTTTTAGGGCTGGTTTCTGGATCTTTTAGTTAACTGATCAGTTAGTAAACCGTCTGTTAACTGTAACTCGCTAGTTAAGTTTGTGTGCGTTTCTGAACAAAACCTGACTGGCTGTCAGCTAACTGAGCGGTAAACTATAGTTGCTTAGCAATGATGCACATGACACATATCACTTACACCTAGTGCAGGCGGGCGTCATGAATATTAATGAGCGCAAGCGCACGTCAGCCAGCCTACAAGCCAGCCAACCAATTGCTGACGGCCATTTTGTCCACTCATGCATGGATTTTGTAGTAAAATTTGTAGCAGCAAAAGTCTCCTCGTGCATTTTGAAGACATTGCTATATGATAAAATCGTTTTATAGTATCACTTTCTTCAATTAACTGCTTGCAAAATGGTACAAAAGTTGCGATAAATACGATAACTACGATCGATGGTTAGGTAACTGGCCGATTGTGGCCAGTTAAATTTTTGGCCATTTTGACTGTTGGTTAGTGCAACGGGAAACAAGAGTTATGCAAATCTGCCAGTTAACACTAACTTGACTGGCCAGTTAAGATCCAGAAATCCGCCCTTAAAGAGTCGACTGGCCTGTCACAGAACATTCGTTTCAGTGCCCCACTTTTGGACCCTGCCTTTTAACTAACTAGAACAGAACCAGAATCTTCATTTATTTAACAAACCAACAAACATTCATTTGCACTGCATCCACTGAATAAGCTGGTGAGTGGCTCAGTGTACAGTCTATGCAGAATGGCTCTGCACATAGTTACAAGCATTGTATTTTGCTCTGTGTACTTCTAGATGGTGATGTAAGCAGCAGTGGTACATTATCATCACCTCAAGACAACCTAAATAAGTCCGGGCAAGTGACTTTTCATGCTACCACTTGATTTGATTTACACTGTTAAAAATCTGAATTCATTCAGTGTTAATCTTGGATTTAGTGCAAAAAAATTAACAGCAGTGTAACTTGATGCATAAGATGTAGGGTCAAAAGCTTTTAAGTATTTTATCTGTGCTACCAGTATCTTGCTTTTTTGCCCCTTTGCCTTTTTGCTGCCTGGCTTACTCACTCCTTGACTGTTAACCGCAGGTTTTCTTTGTGGCTTGTTCACACCTAGTTCCCGGGCTTGGTATAGGGGCCGATGTGAAAACCGCTATGTGTTAATTTCTCAATATTGGTGTTACGCTGCGTGCGTGTTTTCAGTGGTGAGCCGCAAATATCAAGTCATCCTTACAGTGCAGTGAATGGTTCTGCATCTTCTGTGGAAGGCCTAATGTCTATGGAGCAACCAGCGCGTGTCAAGCAGCAAATGTTTGTATATACAATTACTTTAATTTAGTGACATATACTGCTGTGATTGTGGTTGATATTGTTAGAGTTTACAAACAGCACGGGGTAGCAGTAGACAGTAAAAAATGTCAAACATTATAATTTGTTTGCCAGCGTACTTTTTACATAAGTTATCTCTAACTTCTTCAAAATCACATGTTAGCTGCCATCCTGTTGGGTGCAAAATTACTTTGACCAGTGTTATATACATGTGTACAGATTGCTGCTTGGATCTGACACAAAGAACAGTCATGTTGTATATGGTCAAAATGTGGAGATACTTGCAAGCCATGCTAGCTGCGTCAGTCAGCCTACAACTGGAAGTAGCAAGGTAGATTCACGGCTTTTTTATTGTGAGCTGAATGTAATATTAGTGATAGCAGCAACAGTGGAAGGATAGTGTTTGGAACACTTGTCATAGATTTGAACTTGATAAAATCTGGTTAGGAGACTTGGAGACAGTTGGTCGTGGTGGCTTTTATTCCTATACCTGGTGGGCGCAGCTTGTGCCCAGTGAAAAATAGGAGGGAGGGGAGTTTTGATAAGGTTGCATATCAAAACTTCCCCTTCCTTTATTTTCACTGGGCAAACTCCCTTCCCTATTTTTCATTTTCCCATATTTTTCAATCTACACCTTTAACAAATCTCCCCCCTATTTTTATTTTCCCCCTATTTTTCACTGGGCAAACTACACCTTTAACAAAACTTTCCCTTCATTTTTTACTTCTCCCCTGTTTTTCAGTCTACACCCTTAATAAAACTTTCTCCCTAGAGGGAGAAGAAGCCCAAAATAGAGAGCCCAAAACTGGGGGGAAGTTGCACCCGATTCAGTTCCAGATTTTAGGGGATAGAAGCCACTGGCTGGTCGCATTGTGTGGTGCCAGTTGTGTCTACATTTAGTGCAGGCATTTTTGTTTGTTTTTTTAGCATGATGTTCGTTTCATCATTAGTCACGTTGTGTCTTTGTTTTTCTCATTGCTGTCAATTTTGTTGGTTAAATTTTTAACTGCTTATCTGAATGAAGGTGAAGATTAATCCGGTTGTGAAATATGACTGGGAACAGCAGAGATACGTTGGAAATCTCATAGCTGTGCATCTCAACCGTATTCATGTTGCCTATGTGCTACGAGGTAGTGATAACTTTTCATCATTTTTCAGCCACTTTATTCTATGTAGTTGTAATGTTGCAATATTTGTTGTATCAGTCGAGGAATATGTGCTAAGTATAGGGTTGTGGAACTTACTTTTCCCCGTTGCTGGTTGTCCAAAAGTTGTAACCAGTTAAACAATTACAGTATCAGTTTATTTTATTTTATATAGTAAGTAGTGTTTTTACGCGTGACAGCAGCTACTGCTGTAGTGCATCTTAGCCATCGCAATAATATTATTCTGTGTGTCCATCTGTCTCTTTGTCACGTGGGTGGATCAGTCAAAAACGGTGCAAGCTAGGACCACCAATTCTTCACCGTTGGCTGCTTGGAAGACTCTAGTTTCAGGATCTGTAAAGCCTAAATAACACACTATACACTGTAAGGCATAAAAACACACCAAAATTTATTGATCATAACTTAAAGGTGGATTATCAGATTTTAATAATTTCTGGAACAGCTGTTCTCGTCACAACTTGCCATCAAACGGTTCTTCAAGTTTTCACCTCACCCAACATATGCTTTTGCACTGCCTGGGGAAATCAAAACACACAAAATCGGCATTAAAATGAATAAAAAATGCCAAAAACCATCCATGACATTACTGATAGTAACTTGGAGAAGGATAATGAGATTTTAATAGTTTTTTTTATAAACATTTCTTACATAACTGGCCATCAGATGGCATTCAAATTCCCAGCTCACCTAACGTCTGTTACTGCATTACCGGGGGAAACAGAACAAATGCAACATGAGATAAAAAAGACAGAATTTAAACGTCAGTAAATTTAATCATTCCATACACATAGCCCTCAACAGCCCTGATCACATTCCATTCGATAGTATTTGCAGTGTTATGCAGCAGCGAGTTTATGGGGTTCTGTTTAAAATTATCAATAAACTCAAGAAACAATTGGATGAAGTCTGAAGCAGAACATTATCGACACAACTATCAATGCATAGTGCCTGTGCTTATGCAAATGGTCGATATTTCAAATATTTACTGTCAGCAGTTGCACAACTGGACAACTGGATTAACTGTCAACCAAAGTGCTAGAAACTTGGACAAAATGTGCCAAATGTGCGTTATTTTTATCAAATAATTATATTGCATTGAATAAAAATGTAATATTTTGCTTGTTGTGTTTTCCCCAGGTAGTGCAGAAACAGGTGTTCAGTGAGGCGGGAACATAAATGGTCATTTGATGGCCAGCTGTGTCTGGTATATTCATACCAAAAATGATTAAAATTTGATCATCTGTCTTCAAGTTATGATCAATAAATTTTGGTGTATTTTTTTATACCTCACAGTGTAGATACTTAGCCAATACAGCTGTGCGAGGTCAATCGCGCTCTCTGGCACCCTCTGGCGATTGTAAATGAAACATCGTTGCTAGGATCGGTGAGCTTAGATTTTGTTTGCACTAGGCCTTCAAACATGCACCGCTGTTGCGCGTTTCCCTTTGCTTTTCTTGTATAACATCCATTCAGCAAGATAAGGACACATTTATATATTGTCTTATGTTAAAAACAAATCTGTTGTAATCCAGCACATAAACTAGAAGAACTAGAACTGCTTTAAATGTTACTGAAATGCAAGAAATAGTATTGGTGCTGGGATATATGTAGAAATTGCTAAATAAGTTTATAAAATTTTGAAAAGTTGCACTGATGATGATTATAATGACATAACATTCCGCTAACTTTGTGTGTGAATCCGCAGTGTCGTCCAGTCGAAATGGCAGCAACTACAACGTCCGCATTTGCAATCGTAAGACTGCCGACCGCACATTGCTGAAAGGCTTCAACGGTCGTGTGATTGACATTGCATTTGCCTTTGCCAGCTCTGTGGTGCTGGGCATTGTTGATGAAGTTGGTGGCATATTTGTGTATGATATCACAGAGATGTCTGACGGAAAAATAGCGTATCCTTTCTGCACCATATGCGTCTCGAAGGTTCTGCACAAAAACTCACCTGTAGAAGCATTTATGCCATTGCAAATTACACAGTGAAGTTTAACTGACATAATTTCCATTTTTGACTAAATATGTGTTGCTGAAATTTGTAGAAAATGTGAATTTAATAGCAAGCTTTTGAGAATGAATATCAGGTGCAATGCATATGACTGAAATTGAAGTTAATATGCAAATAAAGAATTTTGTCCTCCATACATAGTTGCTTGTAATAAAAATACTTTTTGCACACTAGTGTTGAACTTTATTCAAACTTTTAGACACATTTAGTCGAAGTAGCAGTATAAACATACCACTTATATTTAAGTTTCTATTAGTCCATATCCACTGTTCCATAGTTTTAGCAGTTATTTCTGCATGTTATCATTCTGTTGCGCTTTCTTTCTCTTATTTCACTGTGCAACAGTTCACAGCTGAGGCTGCAGTGCAGTCGTCCGTTGGGGACTGAGTCTTGTGACTATCATCGGCTGATCTGGTGTCCTTACGTGCCGGACAGTACCGAGTCGACAGGCAGTGGTGCTGCAAACGACGATGGCTCAATGCTCATGATGGTGACACACGATAACACTGTGAGTCTTTATGCATGTTGCTGTCTATTAATATTAGTTCATATCTTTTGTCTCTTTGTAATTTGATGCTTTGTGATGTCACTGGATGTGTCGTTGATCACAGTGCAACACAGTAGTGCTGACACTGTTGTAAGAGTGATGACCATTAAGCATAGGAAATGACATTTTGGGGGAAGATAACTCTGAGTTATTATTTAGTAACACTTTTTCGTCAGATGATCTCTCTGGAACTGCAGTTGTTCTGAGTAGAGTAGATGGTGGGAGGTTTCTTTCATCATTGATTCTAGCATGGTTCCTATGGTCAGGGAAAGTCGGGGAAAAATCAGAGGATCATGGAAAGTCAGGGAATTTTACATTCCAAAGTCAAGGAAAACTCAGTCAGGGAAAGTCAGGGAATTTAAAAGTACCAGGGTGCAAAAGTTAACAAAAATGCAGAAATATATTTTCAACTGTTGTATGCAGACTGCGTACAACAGTTAAAAAAATTTTCCTGCTCGCTTTGCTCGCAAATTATTTGTATCTCTACTTTTAAATTTGTTTTGTCGCCCTTGTTTTTAGTGCAATTGCAAGTGATTGAAAACTGACATTGGTATTTTGCATGAAAAAATCAGTCAGGGAAGATGATTCATTTTGTCCTCGAAAGTCACGGAAATGTCAGGGAAAATGAATTTTGCAGAGTAGTAGGAACCATGTTCTGTAGTTTCTAGTATACTTTGCTGGACCTTTGCCCCATAACCTGTGAACTTATCTGACTGAGATACTATAAGAAATGGTGACAGCTATTACTATTCGACCGATTAGTAAGCAGTAGAAAGTACAACTGGAATGTCTGATACTGTGTGAATGTTAGTTGTGTGTATGCTACTGTACAGGCTGAAGTGTGGAACGTCGACACTGCTGCTAAGTCATCGTCTGAGTTTAACGACGTTCAGTTGACAGCCACTGATGTTCACCCAGGACGTAAAGTCATCGCTGAACATTTGAAGGTTCTCAATGAATTTTATCTTATTTCAGTGTTTAGGCCTAATTGTTATCTTTAGTATTGTAATGTGAAGAAAGATATCCTAAGATATTTATTAGAATGGAACCAGGAAGAGTGTTAGCTTTGTACAGTACAGTTAAATGAAGCAGCATTATAACAGTAGACAATGATTGTCATTTGCTGCGATTATAAAAGTAAACAGAGTTATGTAGGCCCGTGTAATTCCAAAATCCGTAGTGTATATTTTTATCATTTTGAGGATATTATCAATGCCAATATGTAAACTGCAAATCAGTTTTGTTGTAGGATGATTTAGCTGTGATTTATGGAACAGTTGGATGTTTTTAAATTTAACATTATATCGTAGTAACCAAAACTGGACAGGACGAAATGGACCCATTTTGTGAAATTTGTCTTGGACACCAACGGACACTGAGCTCATGGTTCAAAAGAGAGAGAGTTTTAAACTGTTTTATGTCAAGTAGTCGAACATTTGTTTTATGTTGCATGGGCAGTCAATTGTCGATGGAGCATTTTCTCCAGATGGCCAGCACCTTGCCACTGCCAGTCTAGATGGATTTGTGAAGTTCTATGAAATTTCACCAGATGAAGAACCAAGGTAACATGGATGTTCAGTGGTTTCAGTACAGTACAGTTGGCACCAGGAATGTAATTTATTAGGCTGCCCAGAATGGTAGTTCCTGGCAGTCTTGTGTTTTACTGCAGATGCTTTATTTATTTATTTGTTTACCATGTGATCTTCGACCTTTGTTGGCGAATTGCCATGAAATTTTGTCACATGATAAGAAGTATGCTGAATTTTATAACACAGGTTCAAAAACATGCAATAGACAGCATTATCACATTGATGACGGTCTGGAGGATAACAGGGAAGATTATTAGAACTACCATTATGTTATATACATATGCACGCATATAATGGAGTTTTTACAATTTTCGGTTAAGCTCATTTTTGCGTTTTGTGTTCCTGTAAAGGTTCAACTTTTTATTTATTGTAAAGTTTAAACTTACCGTTCCATTATTATGTGTTTGTATGCATTCTGCCTGAAAAGGCCATCCCGAAATGGCCTATACTGTGTTGGGTGGAACGTAAAACCCTACTCACTCACTTTGCGTTATTTTGGACAACTTTGGATTTTGACCAGGAATATCTTTGGAATGGGTAAAGGACTAAAGGTATCCAAACTCAGAAAAACAACTGATCAGTAGCAACAAATCCTGTGTTCAGAAAAACAGGAACTTTGGTCTACTAACTACAAAGTATTATAGTGACTGGCTGAGGAACTATCTTGCGGTGAAATAAAAATACACCAGCAACAAAATTAAATGGCATGCACTTTATATACATAAGGGCATCCGTCAATTAGGTTATTGCTTGTGTTGACTGTGTGTGGCTGTTCAGGTGTGAGCAGAACTGGAAGCCTCACGATGGCCAGCCGCTGCGCTGTCTCTTCTTCCTTGACGATTTCAAGCATCAGACTTGCGAGTTAGTTCTGTTTTTAGCTTACTGCTGTTCGGTTGTTTGTTCATTGTTGCCGTGAAATTTGTCATTTGATGACATAAATGATAGAGTTCCCTGTCCAAATTTTCTTAGCGTTATTTTTTGCTGTATTGCTTTCATGTGCCATGAACTGAACCACAGTAATGACATTACACGAATACAAGGAGATTATCTGTACTTTTGTTGCTAGTGTTTAATATTGTTACATTTTAGATGCCAACAACAAGGCTTGTGATGCCAACAACAACTAGAAAAGCAGTCAGAGACCGCAGACCTCCACCAATGCCATGTCGTTCACTGGGTGGCATTACCATATTTGGCATATTGGCAGCGGGATCCCTTATCTGCTAACCCACAAGCATGTTAATCGTGCGTCTCGTGAGCATTAGCTCAAATTTCCGGATCACCCCCAAAATTGAATCACTTGTATTTTTGGCCATTCCCGACATTTCTTTAAAATTTCAGAAAGATCCTTCCATAACTTTTTGAGTTATATTGCTAACACACAGACAGACAGACAAACAAAAACCGGCAAAAACATAACCCCCTTGGTGGAGGTAACAACAACAAGAGTGTAAAAAACCAGTGGTTGTGTAAAGTGTGTATTGTGTAAGAGTGTAAGTTTAGTAAATATCTTCTGGATCTGTATATGCCCATAACTTTGACCGGATTTTGGGATGGTAGCCCGGCCACATCAATTTCAAAATTGAAAATTCAAACCCATTGTGTCATCTGTTATTGCAGTGCAGTGTGCTGCAGCTGTTGTTTAATGTGTTAGCCATCTTTGGAGCTTCCTGGTGACTGGTACAGCTGGTCGGCATGAGCTAAAGATCTGGTCGACACAGACATGGTCGTGTCTTCAGACAGTGACTCTCCTTGTACCTCTCACTGCTGGCACTCTGCCGTCACCCACTGGTACTGGCAGCAGTGGTCCGGCCACTGCATGTGATAGCTACCTGCAAGTCGGACTTGATCTCAGTGCGACGTACCTCGTTCTCTGCGATATCACTCGCAAGGTAGTGTTTCATTCTGTGACACTAATGCTACTCTGGCACCCTGGCTGTGAATGTGAGGCCTTCTAATAAACTGCATTATGGGTCTTGCCTGTTTGTCTTGCTTTTTTTTACGGGCTCCTGACTCGAAAAATAAATGGCATAGAGAAACCAGAACTAGTAAGTGTTCCCCAAAGTAGGAGTAGTCTGTGTGCCAGTTCTTGGTTCAAAAGTTTACGGTTAGGGTTGTGTGGCTTTAAGTGGATGGCCTCAAATTATGTTGGCACTGGGTCAGCATAAATTTTTGAGTTTTTTTGTTCCTTCTATTGTTGATGATTTTGATATGTCATATAGTCTGATGCTGTACTATGCTTGCACTGCTGTTCTTTTGTCATCTGCTTTTTAACAACTGGAGTAAAACTACATGTAATGGTTCACTTTGACTAAGTCTTAAAAGGGTCATTAAATGGTTGTTTTTAAGCGCAACTGCAGCTACTGTTGTAGTGCATTTTAGCCATCCAATTCTGTCTGTTCGTCCATTCGTCTCTCTGTCCATCTCTCTGTCCATCCGTCACATGGATGGATCAGTCAAAAACAGTGCAATCTAGGATTACCAAATCTTCACTGTCGGCTGCCTGGAAGACTCTAGTTTCAGCAAACGTAAAGCTTTTCCATAAATTCGAAAGGGGTAACCCTGAACGAGGGTGCTAAATGAGAGGGGGTAGGGAAAATTTGCGATATCCAGCCGATACAACATGCTGAGCGAGACACGTCATGCCCTCTGGTGAGTACGAGTAAAACACTATAGGCACTAGCCGCGGGTCGTCTGGCGCCCTCTGGCGACTCACTTAGACTTTGTTTTACTGGGCTTTCAAACATGCACCACGGCTGTTGCGCATTCCCGTTTGCATTAGCAGGGCTTTTCTTGTTTCTTGTTGTTACAGGTGCTGTACATAATGCAGTTACATCAGGATGCTGAAGCTGGAACAGCACACATATCGTCAGTGTCTGAGTTCCTACTGACACAGCCGATACTCAGCTTTGCTCTGCTTGACGCTGGTCGTCGTCGTCTTGTCAAGGCTCAGGAGTACAATGCTGAACACGCCTGGTCTTGCACCACCGGTGACTATCTACTTGTACTTTCTGTAGCATGTACTTGTATAGCTTATACTGTCAGTACTTGCAGTCTTGTAGGTTATATGGTTTACACTGTTTCTACTGTTGTACTTGTAATGTGATGCATGCTTTGTCTTGCACTATGGTTCTGTTGTACTCCTGTTCATACACTTTGTACTGTTGTAGCTTGTACTCTTATTGTTATTTTTATACTCAACTAAGATATGCCTTATGTTGTCTCGCTAAGCTGCTTAGCTTGTTGTAATTGTTGAATGTTGTTAACGATTATTCAGCAGTGGCTGCCTTGTTGAAAGGAATAGCTGCATGTGTATTGTTTTTCATTTGTTCGTTGTAGCATTTCGTGTGAATTTTAGTGTGTCTGAATGAATGTGTTTTTGTTTGACCTGGTTGATATAGGAGAAGTAGCACAGGAGGATGATGAGGAAGATATTCCAGTGAATGTTCAAGGACCTGATATTGGAGTACTCGTAAGACTTTATGCCATACACACCAAGTGCGTTGAACGTATTATTTTCTTTTTATTTTATTTTTGGTTTATTTCGATTTTTTAAAAGTATTATTTAGGCCTATTTTTATTGTTGATCCCTGCTGCCTAGTATTGTCGTAGAAGATGCCATGGTAGACTCTTGACGTGGTTGTGATTGATGTATTGTAGTAAGCTGTAGCTGCAGTGTATTTATCATGTAAGTCCATCTGTTAGTCTTTGCATTGGCTTCATCTGTTCATGACCAGACTGGAAGACTTAATGTTGCTCAGGTCGTCTTTGACAAGTGGTTTCATGGCAGGAGGGGGGTAATTGCTTGCCAGTTTCTGCCTGGCATCGTGGCAGGGGACGTGGGAGTACGTTCCCCTAACTTTAGCCTGTTAAAAAATTTTGTTTTGTTGCAAAATTTCTTTCCAGAATACATAATCTGGTGCTGTAAATTCCCCATTTTGGCCCAGTGGGGGAATTTTGGGGCAAAACTGAAATTTTGAGCACTAGTAATCTCCTTTGGAAATTTGCAGCTGCTATTGGTGAATCACAATTTCCTGCCAACTCAACTTTTTCAACCCACGACTCTGCTTTTGACATATGTGGTGTTATCAGGAGCAGTCTAAGATATGTAGAAAGGCCTGTTATGCTAGACAAATGTGTATAGTTTTAGTTTAACGACCCATTTTCTGTAATTACACCAGGTTAGGCTGGTACCGACAAGTAGATTCATAAGAATTATGATAGCAGAACCTTTTAGCATGCCAGATGCTATTCTTTTGCCAAGCGAGCAGTTTAAAAACATTTGAAGACATTATGATTATGCAGAACATAAACTAGTACCGGTGCTCATTTTACTGAATTTAGCTTCTAGCTGTAGCTTTTTCGTTATTGAGTTTTTCTAATGCACACACATGTTAACAGTGATGTTGTCGTAATGTTCAGAGCAATGCAGGAACTACAGATCAGGTTTCAGCCAGAGTCATCAGTTGCACCAGCCTTGCAAGGTTCTATCAGTACATCATCCGAGACCATTTCAGGCAAGCATCATGTCAGATTATCACCATCAGTAGTCTTCAAGTATAGTTTAAATCACACATGACTGCAACAAGCACAGCTGAATCTTGTCTAGTTGCTTGGTGGATAAATGATGTAGCGTAAATTTATAGCTTAACTTGTGCTGATGTCTTAAGTTTACAAAAACTTGTGGACATAGCAAAAGTCTTCAGTATCTTGCTGGAAATGCTATGCAAAATTAAATTTATTTTTGTTTTTCGTGCCTAATTACTTTTGTGTTTGAGACATAACCTAACTTGGAATAACTCTAAGAAGTAGACTGCCGGTTTAACAAACATGGAAACCAGTGGAAGCAACAGCAGCATCATTTTACATGTGTTGTAATTATGCTAGCAGCTGATTGTTGATTGATTGATATGCAACTGTTTGCTAAAGACAGTAGTTGAGATAAGTAGTGCATTGTACTGCACTCGGCTTGTATTGTTTGCCTGGTTACATGTAGACTAATTAATGCAGCTCTGGCGGAGGCAACTGTGCTGTATAGTCTGCTGTTAGCTGATATTCAGTGTCTGACATAAAGAGTGACATGGGGATGGGATGGCGGTAATATCGCGGTAATTACCGTGGTAATGGGGACAATAACGGCGGTATTCCCGCGGAAATGGGGATAAAAGCCATGGTAATATACCACAGGGATGGAGATAGAATTTGCGGTATACCCATGGTAATGGGGACAACTGCAACTTTTGTGTGTTGTAGTTGCTGTAAAAATACATATGGGAATAATACATTTCGCTAAATAGTACTGGTACGTCGCATGGCATGTTTCGAAATGTTGATACTTTGTGTTTATATACACTGATAGCAAGAGTGTTGTAAAATGTTATTAATTTACAGTACATTAGTAACCAAGAGTAGCAAAATGTGCAGATTATTAGCAGCAATTTTTTTCATCAACATAACGATGGTACAAAGCATGTAGGGATGGGTCCAGCATGCGTGGGGATGGGGTGGGGATGGGGATGTTACTTCATCCCCATGTCATTCTTTAGTCTGGCATAAAGCTGCTATGCGTCATTTGTAGGCATGAATGATTTGCTGTCAGACCTCAGTATTCAGTCAAACAGTGCCACTGCTACTCATAGCCTAGCATCGTTGTCAACATCATCAGCAGCAGTGCAGGCAGCTGATGCATCTCCAGGCAGTCATTCATCTCCACAGCTGCTTCTCATGACTCCAAATGCTTTCACTTCACGGTGTGAACGTCGTACAGTATACATTGTATGGTATTTCATTTCATATTTGCAGCTGACAGCGTGTGGTGTGAAAGAGCAATGTTTGTAATGACAGATCAGATGCTGTTGTTATTTTTAGCATTTGTAGTACAGTTGACTCCGCTTATATGCACGGCCTTGGGATCGCAAGCTGACTTGCATGTAAGCGGAGCGTGCATTTAACTGTAGTTAGCTTATAGGACCATTGCCATCATTTACAACATGCAGTTACAATAGGCGGTCATCCATGCCACAAGAAACGCTCGCCTCACTCATCTCCTTTATGGACATCAGGGACAGCGTGTAGTAGCTGATAATGGTCACTCCAGTAGTGTCAGTTTGCACGCCGCCCGCCCGCCTTTTTAATCACTCTCAAAGACAGCAGGTGGTCTAGCACTATTGGCCCGCAGACTGCCGTTTGAAGTTCATTATGATGCTGCATGCTGCTAGGGTGGGGAGATGCACTGTAGCTACATGATTGTTGCTTATAACCGAAGTAAGTCATGGCGCTAGGAACAAAAGGGTGTGTGCTTATAGCCGAATTGTGCATATATTGCTGGTGCTTATAAGCGAAGTTGACTGCCATTGACATAGCATAAACTCAAACGGGACTAGATGCACGTCGTGCAAATAGGCGGAGTGTGCTTATATCCGACCTGCATATAAGTGGAGCCGACTGTAGTATCAGTAGTTGCAAGTAGTAGTAAGTAGCCGTTATAGTGCCCTGCCTACTCGAGCCCAAACTGGGATTGCATTACAAAATGTCAGAATTAATCTAGTCAAAATGTTTAGCACTAGTACTAGAGTACATTATGTTGGCGAGCTTTTTATGCAGTTTAATATCATTTGTCAGAAATCATTGTGGTGGGTTGGATGCTCTTTATGGCACTCATTCTGCTATGTTGCATCTATTGTTGTGTTGTGTACATGTGTCGCCACAGGTTGAGTGATGAGAGTGGTAATGAGATGGCCGCCAGCAGCAGCAGCATCAGCAGCAGTCTGACACTAGTGACAGCCATTGATGAGGACACAGAGGAGGATGCTTTGACTCCGGTCAACACTTTGGCTAAGTCTGGACTAGTGACAGCTGACACTGACCCTGTGTCTCTGCTGCCGACCGTCATATCAGAGATGTTTCCACAGCCACCGCCACAGCCGTCGTCAGTGCATGAAGTGCCATCCACCGATAGTTTCATGGAGGATGGAGTGACGGCTGATGCGGATGACTATGCACATGGTGCATCGTCGTTGAGGGTGCTTCAGAACAGTGAGAGCTCGGCTGGGTCCAGTGAAGGTGCCGCTGAGCTCAGTGAGATACTGGACAGTGCCCAGCGTTCTGATGACTTGAATGCCAACAGCCAGCCGTAAGCACTTCGGTCATTTGTTGATTTAGTAGCTTTTAACTGAAATAGTGACACTTGTGTTTTTCATTTTGTTGCCATTTCAGATTTTTAGTATTATTGTCCGTTGATGTTTCATTGTTTGAACTCTGATGCCATGTCTTTAGAAAGGATTATCTGGCATGCAGAGAATATTGTCAGAGCAGTCCTGTGTGACTTCTTTAGAGTTTTCTTACAGGTTATAGCTTGCTTTTTAAGTGAGTGCAAAAAATAGGCTGATTAAACGTTCTTGGGTCATACATTTGGAAGAGCAGTTGACTGGTTAAATGAAACTTGAGTATTACTGCCCATGTTCAATTTGGGAGTAATTTTCGTAGAAACTGATTTACTCTCCTGTGTATGACACGTGTAGAAGAATATAACAGTTGACTAACGAAACAGTTCTGTATTGGTGCACAGTTGTTGCTTAGCAGAAGGGCATTTAGTTTGTAAAACTTCTGCCATGGCAGTTCTTAAAATTTCCTAAGTACAGAAACTGGCCTAACTTGGAGAAACTTCAGAAAGTGGCTGGTTAGCTAAAACGGAGCATGTGTTTCATGGTAGCGTTTGTTCCAGGGGTTAGTGATGATCATGCTATTGATTTATGGCACGTATGTGTGTGTATGTGTGTCGCAGTTCTCCTAACCTGGCATACAATGATGATGATGTTGCCAGCTATGATGACGAAGACGACGACGATGATGATGAACAAATTCACCAGGAGACTGACGGTCGGCTGAACACTGTCAGAACAGACTGGAGCACTATGCCAAGGTACAGCTAAGCTTACTGGCGCTGTGTTTTGCAGCATTTTCATTGTTCTAGCCTTTAACTAGTTAATTGTTGCTTTATCGGAACACCGTGAACACCATCGAATGCCATGATTAGACCGGCATCGCCAGTGAGCTTCCTGTTCATCAGTTTGACATTGTAAGTTGGTAATTAATAAATTTGATCCCTCAGTTCTGTAGAAATATTCTGTTATTTTTGTTACACAAAAAATAGTCTTTCGACACGACCATTTCATGATCATTGCCAGTTAATTATTTTTGACTAATTTTGCCATCTTGGACGTGCGTTAATTTCGTAATCTCAAAGTTTTTGGTGTATGTTGTTGAACCGGCAGCCAGCAAGTGGAAGATGAATTGGTTGCGGATGACCAGTCACAGGACGATGGTTCATGCACTCACCGCCAGACGTCTGCCACTTCCGCTGATAGGTACAACATCTCCGAAATGCATCCATGTTCAGTGTCGAATAAATGCATTTTAATGTCATTGTCCATGTCCATGTCATTGTCAACATATGATATATGTAGCACAATACCATGAAGCATCATCAGTAGCTGCATTGCAAGTAATACACTGTATTTGATTTTCCGACTTTTGTGCCACGTGACTGTCATTTTGTGCCATCGAGAAGCTAAAACTCTGTGTGTCCTGCAAGTCGGTTTTCATGTGATACAAGAACTATGGAAATGGTCATGCTCGTCTGCTTTTAAGCCACAGTGACTTAGTGTTTGATTTGATAGTTGTACACATATGTGCTAGGGAATTATTGGAATCGTGGCTAATCTGTGTGAAATTGAGAAGAGACTTGAGATACTCGTTACATGAATGCTTTTGTATACATCTCTGTGCGTGTATGCTTAAGTGTGTTTTGCTTCTGCTTCTGTTTATGTGTCTGTGTGCGTTCTTGTGTTTTGTTGTGCAGTTCTCGGCGGCCAATGTTCAGAGAAAGCTATGAGTACGAGGAGGTGAGCTGATTATTTATTTACCACCATACTGGTATTCACATCAATAATAATGAGTAAACATTTATATGGCACAGTATCATTTGGAGGAATCTCTAGTGTGCTGGCTATGCTGTCAGTACATGTCAAACAGAAATGGCTTAAGAGAATGCTTAAATTTGTTCAAGGTTAGTGTTTTATCTTGAGGTATGCAGGAGACTATTTTATGCTGATGTGCTAACAAAAGTGAAAGCTTGTCTGCCAGTGTCATTAGTCTGTAGCAAGGTACGGCGAGTTGTCACGGACAGCTGAACACAGATGACGATGGCCAACCACCGAGAAGATTGGCTGGTACATCTTCGAACAGATATGGCAGTCACATTGCATGCAGACACTTGAAGAGAGACACATTGTCCTTTTTGTTACAATGGGACTCCATTATGGCTAATACAGGCATGGTTGTGTTGAAAAAAGTGCTAGTAAATGAGCTAATCAGGAGCTAATGTTTCTGTGACTACATCATATAGCATGCTTACTTACACAGTCCTGTGCTCAGTTTGCTATTTTCTTGCATTATTTGTTGACTGTCTGCATTGTGATATTTTGCTGTCACTTGTTGAACAAATTCTTGATCTGTATTGGTCTTCTTCAGTCTCCACATTTTTGTTAGATTTGCTGTAGTGTATAGTTTGTCTTAGTCTTTTTGTTTCACTTATTGTTTATAGCATACGGCCATGAGTAACTGATGCTGTGCACACTTTTCTTCAGCGTGTTGCATTGCAAGTTTGTGTTTTTTCATCATAACGGCCTACACAGAATATTCCAAAAACAGTTAATGATTTGTTCTGTGCTGTTTGTCTCTTTCAAGATGTGATAGAAACGTATGTATGTTAGGTGCAAACAGATGCTCTAGCTAATCTGCAGCACAGATGGTATTGGTATTTGATGAAAAATTGCTGAGAATATGTGTTAGATGTAGACGTGTCTGCACGAGATGATGGGATGAAGATATCAAGGACCTACCAGTCCTGGCTAATAGCATGAGTTGTCTGTCAATGCAGACTGTTGATGGGTTAAATGTCATCGTGTGTTAGATGCAGAGAACTCTACATCAGATGATGGAGTTGCTGCAGCAGCAACAACAGCAGATATCCCACCTGCACACGGAGATGTCAAGACAGCGAGGTGTTGCCGCTAACATCAGTCAGCTGTCGGCACAGATTGATTCAGTGTCTGCATCTGTCACCGACCGCACGGTTGCCATTCTGCAGGAACAGCATCAGCTCGACTGTATCCTTTACTGTCAGTTTTAATAAGAGCAACACCCAGAGTGATGGGGCATTAAGTAGTGTCAACAATCAACATATTATGTTGGCGAAGAAAGTCGTATGAGGTCGGTGATGACACCGTTGGATAGAGCACTGCTGAGTTTCTGTAGACTGTCTGTCTAGGTGGCGGTTTGGTTTAGTTGGTAACCCTGTTGGTCGCATCAGCCAAGTTAATCAACACTGGGCCTGTTTAGTACTTGGATGGGTGACTGTCGGCAGGCAGGTATACCATCTCAGGGCTCCCAGTTGTCCTGAAATTCCTGAAATTTAGCAGATGTCCTGAAATTGTCCTGAAATCAGCAATTGTCCTGAAATTTTACTCATTTGGTCAGAATGTCCTGATATGGACCTTTGTTATACTGCTGTTACGGCATTGCATTCATTTTGTACTTTACTTAGTTAACAGGAGTACTTTTTGGCTTACTTACTTACTTACTACAGTTTTGCTTTAGTATGTTCATAACAGTGCCTTAGTAACATTTTTAGGACTGCAGTACTGATCTGCTTCAATGAATAATATTTATGAGGACAGAAAAACGTGCATCTTCTCTGTCTTGAGCCTCGTGAAACCGACAAAAATGTCCTGAAATTGTTCTGAAATTTTGTAAACATTGGGTCCTGAAATTTCACTTATTGTTCATGGGAGCCCTGCCATCATAATATGTAACCAGCCACCCAGATCAACTCAGCCTGGCCATCCTTCCCTGGGTAGGCACAATGTGAATCAGCAGAAGCTGGGATGTAAATAGGCACACCACACAATGCACTAGCCCTGTATACATTGCATTGGCCTCACAGTGTAAAACCGGTGTCTGGCTGAGAGCTAAGGAAACAGAGATCAGTGCTGCCCTATGAGCCTTATGGCTAAGGAAGGACATTACGTCTAATGTTATGTTTACGGTAACTATTAACAATCTATAACAGATTTTGGTCAGTTTGGACTGCAGTGTTTGGCTAGAGGTTTTGTCAGGCCTCTTGTAGATATTGTGCTCCCTACAAATTTGCTTCTTTGACCTGCTTATTAAGCTGGTTTATGGCAGTCTGTTCTTAATGTTCACCAAATGCTACTGTCTTCAGCAATTTACTTATTTGCTCCCAAAATGTTCCCATTTAACAGTGATTATTACTAGTGCCTGTATTGTTATATTTGGTAATGTTATGGTGCATACCTGTGGTTCACGTGAGTTGGTTGAACTTAGTTTAGCATGTGTTTATCTCTGAGCAGGAACAGTTAATATGTATAAATGAGAGATATCAGCATGTGGTTGTTCTTAACATGTGTGCTTGTTGAAAGCCGATCGTTGGCGTCAGTCTCTTATGGCCATGGAGTCGGTCAGTCATCAGCAGTTCAGTCAGCTCGATGCAAAAATCACTAAGAATGTTAATGAAGTCATTCAGACCCAGCTCCAGAAGATCGTTGCCACGGAAATGAAAAATATCGTTCTGCCTCGTTAGTGCATATCTCTGCAGTCTGTAGTTTATTTCAGCAGATACCAGTACTTCTAATGTATGTGTTTTTGAATTTTTATTCGAATAAGGCACCTAATTAGGCAGTGAGAGAAAAACAGACCTTGGTTTACTGGTCTGTGTGCCAGTTTTCGCCAGGATCATTGTACTTTATCAGATTAAATTAATAGTTTGCGGAAGAGGGTGTTTGTCCCTAAAATTGTTAACCAGATTTTGTTCCTTAATACTGAATTAGTATTGATATTTTTCCGTGCTTTCTCTTTCTTTCTCTCATTTCCTGGTTGGGGAGAGGGTAGGTCACTGCCCCAGGAAACTCCAGAGGCATTGTGGATCGGTCATGCCTTCGTCTCCCGGCTAAGTATCCCTTCTGGTCCGGTTGTGGGCTGCACAGTGAAACACCAGATTCTCCACTGTTTCATCCACACCATTGCAGTGTGGATTTTTCTGAGCTTGCCTGCTCTTGCTGCTGGAACAACTAGTGCCCGCAGTCTATTGGCAACATAATGTGTGTGTGTGTTGTGTAGACGTGGTGCAACTGCTGGAGCCAGTCAAGGAGATGCTACATACAGAACTGACACAGAAACTCACATCAACTGATGCTGCGCTCAAGGACAGCATCTCAAAGCTTGTTCGCTCCAAGGTGAACTAGCATTGAAAAGGCTGTTTTTTTTACGCTTGAAAGCAGCTACTGCTTTCAGCGTGTCTTAGCCATCACACTTCTGTCTGTCTGTCTGTCTGTCTGTCCATCACACGGGTGGATCAGTCAAAAAAGGTGCAAGTTAGAATTACCAAATCTTCACCGTCGGCTGCTCGGAAGACTAGTTTCAGGAACCGTGAAGTTTTTCCATAAATTCGAAGGGGGTCACCCCAAACGAGGGTGCTAAATGAGAGGTAAAAAACGTAAAGTCCTTTCTGAGCCTTACGGCCCATAGGGCGGCGCTGATCTCCGTTTACCAAGGCCCTCAGCCAGACACCAGTTTTTACACTGAGACCATGGATACGGGGCCAGTGTATCGCGCAGTGCGCCTGTTTACGTCTCAGCAGTGAAGCTGGTACCAAATTATACTGCTTGCTAAATGAGAGGGGGTGGGCAAAATTTGCGATTTTTGGCCAATAAGTCGCTGTATCTCAGTAACGGTGCGAGATAGGGCCTAGGTTACTATTAATCACTAATAGGAAGTCATACACTGGCTCTCGATTGCCACCAATTTCAATGACCTTGGATGACCTTGAACGCTTAAATAGGGGTTTTGTGGATTTTTTGGGCGATTTTGGGCTGTGAGACACTTTTCAAGAGCGAATTGCACTAAAACCAATTGAGATAGACATAGACAAGCTGCATATGAAATTTTTAGCATTAAACGTAGATTTCGACGGTCTAAGTCTCGATTTTCTAGGTTCAAGGAAACCTGCGCACGAGGGCATCAAAGAGCGGTATCCTCGTAAAAGTCGTTATTTTACCATTGTTGGCCAGTCTTTCGTGAAAACAGCTGGAGATAGACTGACAGTTTGCGAACAGGAACTGCTATAGGCTTTCGTGCGTCTTGTGAGCCTTAGCTCAAATTTCTTGTTTTTTAAATATCTCCTTCTGAGTTACAAAGGAAAGAAGCAGGACCGCCTGTCTAGCTCTGCTATTCAGTGGGACAGTGATGAATTAAAACCAGTGTTAAAAATATCTCGGTCGATGTACATGTCTAGCTATTTCAGTTGTTGTAATAGGTTCATTGGTTGTATGTGCTGTTGCAGCAGACAATGGAGACGTTGTCACAGTGCACCTCGTTGGCTCTGCAATCATGTTTGCAGTCAGTCAGTCGTGACATTCTGCTGCCGGCATTTGACCGTGCCTGTCAGAACATGTTTCAACAGGTCGCTGCAGTCTTCCAGACTGGCACTCGGGAGTGTACGTATGATTTAGTCTCTGGCTTTAAGGCGAGATTTCTGAAGTCAAACATGTCAAACAGTAAATGTTTATAGCTTTCATTTATTAGTCAGCTGTTGGCCGTTCGCGAAACAAGTCGACAGCTGACCAATGAATGAAAGCTAAACAGTGTTTACCATTTGACATGTTTGAAATCACGCCTTAAGTGTGTGGATTTGTTGTTTACTGCTCGTCAGGTTGAGTTCAAGATTATTTGTTTTTTTGAACTGAGTGTGGGGATAGAGACAACGCGAAGGGGCGGAGCTAGAGAGTAGTCTAACTGAGCTAAGTATGGTTTTGAATCTGCTGCAGATAAGTTAGTGCAATAACCTTGGCTTTTGTCGCTCTGGTACTACGCCATCCACTCAATGATGCTCTTGTTACGTGGCAGCCTACCTCCTCACGCTTGCTTTCTGCTAGACTTATCCACCGTCATGGCCATCTCTCAGTAATAGTAGCTTATGCTCCCACAGAAGATGCTGTAGATGCAGACAAGGATGCCTTCTATAATGACCTGGCTTCTGTTATTGAATCAGTTCCCACTCATGACAATCTGTTGATGTTAGGCGACTTCAACGCCATGACAGGACCACGATCGGCTGGTTACGAGGATGTTGTTGGCCCATTTGGTGCAGGTAACCCAAATAATAACTCCTCACATCTGTTGTCCCTTTGCAGCTCACATGGTCATTGGTCTGATTGTTTCGGGATCCTGGTTCAGGCGTCTCAATGTCCACAGGTGGACGTGGGCTTCTAATGATGGACGAAGAAAGAAAGAAATTGATCACGTCATTACAAAAGATATACGGAGCATCAAGTCATACCGTGTCTTTCATGGCACAGAAGCCCCAGCCAATACTGACCACTTCTTGACTGTGGCCGAGTTTGCAGTTCAACCCCAGTTCAAACGTCGTCTGAAATGCACTCGCCGGTTTGACTCTGGCAAGCTTATACATGATCTCACCACAGCATCCACATAGCCATTGCACTAAGCAACAGATTTGAGGCTTTAGCTGATTTACCATATGACGTAGAATCATCATGATCATCAGTGCATGCTTCATTCCGACTTGCAGCTGAAGAGACGCTCGGATTTGCAAAGCCACATAGGCGTCCCTGGCTGACTTCGGACACCCTCGAAATCCTACAGAAGAAGTCTGCTGCACGTCGGGCTAATGACACTGCTGAGCGTAAACGGCTACAAGGTATTTTCTGGGCTAAAGCTAAGGCAGATCGTGAGGCATATTTCAACAGACTAGCAGATGAGGCTAAAATGCATCACAATGATCTAAAGCCTGCATACACAGCCATCAGGCGTCTGCGAGGAGATGCTGACACTCAGAAGAATGTTTCAGTCATGCGGAAGGATGGTCAACCATGTTCTGCTTAGCAGGCAGTACTACAGCGGTGGTGTGAACACTACTCTGAAGCGTTAAATCATCCCAATGCTCCTGCATGTCAAGAGCTTGATGACACACAGGCGAATGCTACGGATGACACAACCATAGCAACGGATGCTCTCACACTCAGCAAAGTCGAGTCTGCTATTAAAAAGCTCAAGTTGGGCCGAGCTCCGAGAGGTGACTGCATAGCTCCAGAGATGGTGAAACTGGCTCCTGTACCTGCTGCCACTGCTCTTCATGAACTATTCAGAAAAGTCTGGACCAGCGGCCATGTTCCCTCAGAGTGGAAAGAACGGTACATCTTAGGAGGTAGGCAGTGGTACTGTTGGATAGGGCATTGGCAAGTTTCTACAGGCTACTAAGTTTCTATAGGTCGCCAACAGTAACCGTATTACAATTTGCAATGGTTTGCAACACATATATTTAGGGGAGTTGCTGCAATTTGCTGGCTTTTATTTATATAGCAAATTGTGTAACTGAATAAGAAACTCAGTTCACATTTGCTAGCTTTCAGATGCAGGCAGGTATGGTTGGTTTTTCTTGTCGACACTCATCTCTTGTATATCATGGTTTGGATGACACATGCCAGATGTGGCTTGTGGACCAGGGTTTGTCCACCACTTCTGTACACCAGGTGCATCTGGATGCTGGTGTATTGGTAAGCAGCAGATGTGTCCAGGGTGCACCAGTAACAAACAGTCTTTTTAAAGAAACTTCTGTGTGTCACAGTGGCATACGAGATTGAGCCAAACTATTGCTACTGATGCTGAAGAAAAGATACAATAGTTTAGCAGCGAGTGAAACTATATGTCGATGAATTATGACTTGCGTGGTGTCATGTAGACATGCAGAGCCTGGAATCTCACATGGAGCAGTTGCGTCGACGTCGCGATGATGCCCGGGACCCCGTGCTGCAGCAGCTGCGAGGCATGCTGGAGACACTGCAGCAACACGAACAATCACACGAGCCACAGCAAGCACGCCTCATCTCAGCCATTGACACTCTGCGCCAGACCACCGCAGACCTGGCCGGCTCCAGTGACCAGCTGGAGACCAGCATCTTGCACAAGATCAATGAGTAAGTATTAAATGGTCATAATCATCGGCAGCATGGTTTTTCATCATAACTAACAAACTGAGCCATCAGGCAGTTTGTTATCACCTGGGCAGGAAGAAATAGGTCCTGTTTTCACCCCAGTCTGTCAGTCTTTCTGTCTGTCAAATTGCTCACTTAGAAAGTTACAACAGGGATTTATGACAGGGAGTTTGATGATTTTTGATGGTAATCCAGATGCAGGAATGTTTTAAGAATTCATATCAGAAATTCTATAATGTCATATTTATTCAGTCTATGGTAGCACTAGCGTCAGCAGAGGCCGTTCACTAATTTAATGTGTGCTCGTGGAGCTCTCAGTAGCGTTAAGGTGTATAGAGTTGAGTGTGTGACTGGCTGTGTGCAGGCGTGAAGGCGTGCTGGTAGAGCAGCTGCGTCAGGTGATTGCTCACGAGGTGTCCACGGCTCTACACAGCCAGCAGACCACGCTAACAGAGCACTTTGAGCTGGCATTACGCTCCGGTGCCACTACACCTATACCAACGACCACATCGACTGACCCTCAGCAGGCTCAGCTCAGTGTCAGCAGACTGATACAGCAGGGCAAGATCAACAACGCTTTTCAGCAGGTCAAACACACACTACCTTCAACCCTTCACTCTCTTAATTGCTTGTTATGTGGTCATCCTTAGATGCTGATCATCTGTCTTTCTGTGTGGCTGCTAAACTCAAAAACAAAAAGTTGTACAAAAAGAACATCGTTGCAAACTTTTTCCGCAATTTTGTTTAGCTCATGAAAGATAACAGTTACCAGTAGTTGAATTCTGCAGTTTTTTGAAATTTTTTTCCAAGCTGTTAGTTGATCATTTTCGAGCAATTTTAGTTACATGTAATTAGAAAGACCATCATAACTGGAGTAGTTAATTAATAAATTTTTGATAAGTACCAGCCCTAATTAAAACACGCTGGTAATGCTGTTGTCAGTATTTTTGTTGAGAGCATATTAGCAATCGAATAAAATGAAATGAATGGAATGAAATGAAAATGTCAATTTGTATAGCGCCCGATTAGAGAAGACCTCGAGAGCGCTCGCAGCCAAATAAATGGGTTTTGAGTTTTTTCACAAACGTATCTCTGGACAGTGATGAAGTCTGCAGGTCGATGGGGAGGCTGTTCCACGTGGCCAGGCCCGCCACGGCGAAGTCCCTCCATTCGGTCGTGGTCCTTGTGCATGGCACGACGAGTGCCCCGCTGTTTGCCGACCGCAGCTGCCACCTGCCAGCGACAGGTGAGACCGGGGTGCACACATCTGCCAAGTATGATGGCGCCAGACCATGGAGGCACTTGAAGGTGATCATCGCTAGCTTGAAGGTGATTCGCTGGCGAACCAGAAGCCAGTGAAGTTGACGCAGAACTGGAGTGATGTGGTCGAACTTCTTAGTTCCGGTCACGACATGCACTGCTGCATTCTGGACAGTCTGCAGTTTCGTCAGCAGGCCTTCACCGATCCCGTACAGCAGACTGTTGCAGTAATCAAGATGGCTGCTGACGAATGCGTGCACCAGTGTCTTCGCAGCCTCCAACGTCAGGGAAGATCTGACCATCCATAGCTGGCGTAACTGAAACAGGCACGACCGGCGTAATGCGACGACGTGGTCGGCCATGGTGAGCTGGCCGTCGATGTTGACGCCAAGGTCGAGCACTGCGTACGACGGCTTGATGAGGGCAGACAGTAGTGGTAGCTCGGCAGTTCTCCGTGTCCTTGCGGATTGTCTCGATTTTGTGGCTAAAGAACTGAGTGAACTGATTGGCGCTGTGCGTTTCTGCGTCAAAGACGCCAAGGAACTGTCTAGTTCCTTGTCTCTCTGCAGTATCTTGGATAACGAGCAACATCATGTCATGAAAGCCTAGTATGATAGGCATGAGTATGTATGCAATTCTTCACGGTTACCATGAACGGCTTAGTGTCTGTATGAACCATATAAACAAATAAATGTAGTGTGTTGTATGTGCAGGCACTGTCAGCAACCGATCTCTCACTGGTTCTGTATGCATGTCGGTCAGTCGACCCAGCAACCATATTCTCTCAGTCGCCGTGTCCTCTCTCACAGCCTGTACTACTGTCGCTCATACAACAGCTCTCGGCTCATTTCGACTCTGATGTTGAGCTCAAGCACAGGTCAGTCGCTGTGTAGTTTGTTTTAGTCACAAACTGAATGCCAGTTTAACCTAGTTGTCTATATTTTATGGCTGCAGAAATTAATGATTAATTGCTTTAAGATTTGATTAAAATTCTGGACTTTTTAACAGCCTAGAGTAACTGATGATGAATCTTTGTAATCTAATTTAATTTCACATGGGACATGTCATGTAGATACTTGTATAGTGTTAGTTTGACATTGTGCAGTTAGTGAGCATACAGGGTGCAGCAAAAAAAGTGGACCCCTAAAGTTTTACGCTGTTTTCTCAGCAACTGTTTGGAATTTTAATTTGAAATTTTACAGATTTATTTACTAAAACCTTCTACACTGTGTCTCAAAAAAACCGGACCCCTGCTACCTTTTGCATTAACTCCAACAGTCCTGGTTCATTAGCAATATATTTTGACAAAAATAATCGTTAAAGAATCAGCACTTAATAGCATGTGTTACTTTGCGAGAAATTTTAAGAACAGAGTACCAGCTGAGGTTTTCCTGTGGCACCAACAGTAGAGGCAACTGCACTGCA
>Ga0209367_1002124_pt1 | contig 25769 bp, 8 predicted proteins | sample WorMetLIZISLAND2_FD_187412 | JGI IMG/M metagenome (GOLD analysis project Ga0209367, IMG submission 187412) | Marine gutless worms symbiont microbial communities from Max Planck institute for Marine Microbiology, Germany - Olavius geniculatus... ... | reverse complement strand
TGTGTCAAATGATGTTTTGTGTCGATTTCCAAAAATGATTGAAGTTCACTTTTTCGCAACAAACAATTAAAATTCGCTTATAATTGTCTCGCCATAAATTTTATCTTGTTTTCATGTACACGTGTGCCATTTTTTCCAAAAACTCATATTTTTATGATAGTTTCCCTTTAAGCAGTTTCAACTCTACGTTTAAGGAATCCTCCGTAAGGGGGTGTCAAATGTGGGTATATCTTTGAAAAAAGCATTATTATTTTTTGTACGTTGTAACCCTATATTGATTCCCGTGGTAGCAGCACAGATGTTATCGCGAGTCACGCAAGTTTTGTTCAAATTACTTGTAGAATGAAGGAAAACCATAAGTTTATAAAAACACGTTTTATGGCACAGGCTTAAGCCTCGTAATTATACTCGGAAACGGTGCGAAATTATAAGACCACTATTAATGTTGGCCAGTCTACACAACACTTGTCACACAACACCTAATGAAAAGTCGCATACGGGTGTTCGATTTGGATTCGATACTCTATTAATATTCATTCTTTTAATTTTTTGCACTTTATTTATATCCGTGTCTGCAGTGCATTTATTTCGAAAAAAAGTGCAAGTCGCTATGCACGTGCTTGTATATGTGTGTATTGCGTGTGCATAGTACATTGTATATGGACTTAAGAGCAGTGTGATATATTTGTGCGTGTACTGTTGCTTATTTGTTGCGCTACACGGAAAAGTAAAGTAAAGTGAAAGCGGATACATGTAGGCTTATTATTGATCTCATGACATTGCATATTGTAAAGCGCTGCTGTTTTAACTGTTATTCTGGCCTGTAACTGTTTTATATTTTTTTTATTTGAAAGCCTGTTTTTTTCTGCATGGTAACAATGACGATGCTGATCAGTGTTATATGATTTTTTTTATATTCTTGTGACAAAATTAGGCGAAAGTGTAAGTATTTGGTCTACGTGATATTACCGATCGAGCTATTAAGACTTACTTGCTAAGCTATTGAAAAGTGCATGTGAAATGACGGACGATTCTGGAGCTGACGAAATCGTTGCAAAGTTTTTCCTCGACAGCTGTTGCATGCCGAACTCACGCTATTCGCCAACAAGTCTGCTGACGCTGATGCGAGCAGCAGTGGTTGGCTGCCAAAACGGAGCGTTTGACTTACACGACGCAAAAACGAACACGACTGCGACTTTAACGGGAAGTTCCGCAGAATTGTACATTAATCCACTATTATCGTGTGTTTGTGATATCGACACGATGCTGGACAGTAACTGTCAGCTAGCAATACCAGGAGGTTCTCCTCCACCTATACAATTGCCTGCCGAGTTTGGCAGCCGTGCCGTCGTATATGAAATCATAAACAGTGCACACGCTGGCTATGTGTACCTGGTGCATTCCTACTTACTGACGGAATGCACTGATGACTTTGAGTATCGAGCCGAGCCGTGTGAACGACTGCATGCGTCATACGATGACGTCGTTTGCAATAAGTTTACATTCCTAGATCTCCATGGACCCGCGATTACAACTTGCGGCCTAAAGAACGATGCCGACGTGATACAAGGAATGCCTGAGTTTTTCTCTGTTGACGTAGTACCGTGCGTCCGATGTCTGTTATGGCCGCCACAAGCCGCTGATTGGCCAATACGACACAGAAACTACGGCTGGCCAGACTCAGCAACTCTTGATCGTGTGGTCAGCAACGGATGTGACGTGGTTCCTGTGGCACATCGTCAGTGTAGACAACATGAATGGATGGGCAAGCATCAGTACAGGCTGTCATTCTCACGAGCTGAAATTGTACTGCTAAACAGCTGGATTCTGGAACAGCAAATTGTCTATCACATGTTACGAGCATTCGTAAAGTCTTCCCTATCTCCACTGAGTGACGATTCTGCTGATGGAGCAGGCACACTGAGCAACTATCACACCAAGACTCTGATGTTGTGGGCCTGTGAACTGCGACCAAGAAGCTGGTGGACTGATGATAAGAATCTGGTCGAAATCTGTGTCGAGCTGTTACACATTCTTGGTGATTGGTTGGTCGATGCAATCTGTGAACATTATTTTATCTGCAACTGTAATCTGTTGGATGGCAGTAACAACTCGCACTGTAATCAAATAATTGGATTTATTTCGACGTCTGTAACACGCGCGTTTTTAGCCAGCTGCTACGTTGACAATTACATACGAAAATGCGCATACGGTGACGAAGATATTTTTCGTATGTTTGATGACGTTAGCACGAGTGCAAAAATTCAACATGCGGTTTTTGAGCTTCTTTGGTGGAGACGCATCAATGACCGTGATCTATCCTATGGGTGGCGCCTCGCAGCGACACGTTTCCTGATGTTCCGTGTGTCGGCACTCCCGTTCAATGCACGCAGCACCTCTTTACTGATGACAGAATTAGCAAAGCGCGATCACCTTCTACTGATGTACTTTATTTCATATACGTTTTTACACATTGTCGTGAAAACAATCAAAGACTCGCTGACTGATGAACTGTTGGATGTTCTAGCAACAATTTATCGGTTTGCGGGACAAATGTCAACAACCGACGAGGATCTCAAAAATTTCTATGAATCTGTGCGGCGGTTTATCGGCGATGTGCTTGGAATTCGTTCAGTTCGTTGCGCAAAGAACGTGAGATACGAGCGAAGGTCTGGAGCGTATGAAAACGATGCTACGCCGATGACACCACTCAGTCAGTTGAACAAACCAGAACTGGTTGAGCTACTGCAGCAGTCTGCAGTTGAACATCTGACAACATTTCGCTATCTCGCGACCATGGATTCTAAACGCGCTATCTGCTTGACAGACTTTGAGGCACTGTACGCGTACAAACGTGGCGATTATCAACTCTGCAAGCAATGTGCTACCTTTAACGTACTTTTGATAATTTACACCGGATACAGCTATCAACTTCCCGCAACTATCTTTGTTGCTTTCCCTGAGATAATTCAACTAATGCCAGACGATATTGTCTCACTCAGAGCGCTTTCAGTGATGGCAAATCATTTGTGCAAAATAGGCCTACTTATCTACTCCGAAGATGATTCAATATCTCAGCTGATTTTGTCTCTGTATCTGATGACCGAGTGTCAGATTAAACTGGGTCACTCGCTGTTGACGACGTTGGATTATATAACCCGCGTGCGGCGACAGGTTAGAAATCCAAGCTCGTTTGATGGACTGCTGATTAAATTAGTCGAAAACAAAGCACGAAAACACATCTTGCCAAAACGTCACTGTATCTGACATGAATAGCTGTAAACGTTTTAAACTTTTTTTGTAGGGCCTGCAATTTGACGACATTTTCGTGACGACATCACACCTCACACGGTAGTGTGAATGTTGTAAGGACGACCTTCAAAGTCTATGGGAAAAGGCAAACTTTGACCCTCAGCCAAACAAAAACCCCTGAACCGATCGTCACCAAATTTGAATGGCGTGACTACGTCGTGGACGCTATACCACCAAAAATTGGGCTCAATCCACCAAGGGGTTTTTGTTCCCCATATAGGTGAAATATACACCCCTTTTGTTCGAAATTTACTGAAGTAAAGTACAGGGAGCTCTGAGATCTCGTGCTGTAAAAAACAAAAAGAAAGAAACATCAGCAGTAAAGCATAATACCGCCGAGAAATAACGTTTTGGGCGCCGTAATTAATTAATAACTCTTTAGTTTTTCTTAATAGCATATGATAATTATTGTTTACGACAAAAACTATAGAAACGAATTTGTTTTGACAAATCATTTAACTGAATTGCATTAGTCAGTTCGTTGACTTGCCTGCACAGTGTAGACTTTTTTTGTAGAATGATGTTCTAGTCGACGTTGATGCCCGATCAGTTGATACTCGATTAAGGAAGCTTCTTCTGTTATAGCACTTGATGATGGGCGTGGTCTGCAGCAATTATAATCACCTTATTTAGTTATGATCTCTCGGAAGACGTTGATAATCGATGCCATGGTACGCCATGACACGCAGTGATGATGTCGTGCTGCGCTATCATTGGCTGCAGCTATACGTCAACATCTGCAGCTGATGAACCCAGCTGACCTCAAAACTTCAACGTCAAACGAAACGTTCAATCAATCAATCTGGAATTTTTAGATTGGCCTACGTAAAGTAAAAGATTTGCGGCGTTGCTGTATGCCACCTAAAGAATTAAAATTCAGCTGTTTGGCCGAGATTATCTACTGATAAAACTGATGACCTGCGTGGGATGTTTAGGGTCGACATTACTGACGTCACATGACATCAGTAAGTCACGTGGTACGGTCACGTGCATGACATCACGTGCATAACGGCCGACTTCTGGGGACGATAGAGGCCGTCATTAACTGTGAAAAGTTGCAACGGCTGTTGAAAACATAACCGTTTTGCTGCATGGAATGTCGAAATAGCGGCACATTTGTGACTAACTGTAGAATTTACGGTTATCAAGTTTTCTTATTTAGGCTACTTAGACTTATTCACTCATATATACTTAAAGATACTGCAATCTTGATCCACACCGTGTCTCAATGAAATACACGCCACTTTTATTTTTTGAATAAATCCGTGAAACATTAGCCGATTTTAGTAATTTTGGCAAGCAACATTACGAAGAAACTTGGCGTAGATGACGTTAGTTTTGCCCACCTTACCTTAATACTGGTGTTACACTACCTTGTGAAATTCAGAAGCCGTATTTTGGCTGTTTACAGCAATAAACTCACACTGGGTATCGCGTGCTTCGGCTCAGAAATGATTAACTAAATAGCGACAAGCACGAGACAGTTATTATCTGTCAAAAAGTCTTTTTACGTATTACGTCACATGATTTTTATTACTGCGTGTGCTTAAAATGTCTCCTCCAGCACGAACGCAAGCAGTGGACGTTGACGCGACTCGCCAACAGCACGTTCAATAACGCGCGACCCAGAGCGGCTCACTCGCTGTTGATGCGTCATTTTAGTTTGTCGACGTACGATTTTAAAACGAACACGACTATTGTTAAAAATGTAACAGGTTTTCAATGATTTTGCGGTCTCAGTGATTTTTGAGCCGACGCATGCGCTCTCCAGTATGAATTCGTTGTTGTATACGGCCAAACTACGACTTCTGCATTTGACAAGGTATTGTAACAACAGTATTAAGATGAAATGGGCTGAAGTATACATTTTACGTCGAATTGCTTCACGATGCTGAGTACCAGAAATTATCAAAATCGGCCAACGCTGCACTGAGTTATTCCAAAAATAAAAGTGGCATGTTTTTTTTCTATTGAGACACGGTGTATAACTTAATTCCAAGCGATGTTAAGGCGCGTACAGAGCGACGTAACTGAACTGAACTGAACTGAAACGTTATGTCATTTCAGTTGAGTGTAGTTTAATTCATCTAAGTTACCTCGCTCTGAACGCGCCCTTACTCTCCGAGAGAAAGGCGATAAAGATTCTAAGAGAAATTACTGGATAATTTCTAATTACGACTTTTATTATCTCAGTTGCTCAAGCCATCACGAGCTGTATCTCGTGGTGAGTGTCTTGCAATTTCCGAGGACGTTCATTACTGCCCACCATGCAATGAGACGACCACCCATATACAGAGTATGTCGTAGAGTAAGCTGCCTTGGTGGTCTCTGATGTCTACTATCCGACGCTCATTGGATGTTATTCCCACGAGCCTCGCTATCAACCCGCTGCTATTTCAGTCCAACTTATGGTCAACAGATTAGACGCATTTAGGAAATATTTGTAACAGTATATTCTCACTGATGTCACAGGAATCTCTTGTGTTTATTGTTTTTCACAAAAATCTTTTAAACTTTTTTGATATTTAGATCTATGAATAGCCTATTACTATTGCTAAATATGGACAAATATCATTGTGTGCTGACCGAAAATTAGAGATTCTAAGCCCCATTGATTTACGTATCAAACTATCAAGTATCAACACCAAAAGTTTCATTAATTTGATTAAATTTCCTATTTCCGTTGCAGTTACAGTTAACTGGAAGAACGCTATAAAACAACGTAAAGTAGCAGTTAAATACCGCAGGCCATTGGCTAAAGATCAGCTGTTGATTCATTGCATTTTGATGATTCGTTTTTTTAAATTTTATTCTTGCGTTTTTCTGAGTTAGTATTGCAAAATCACCGATATAAACACCTTATTAATTCCTCTAACCGTTCCATGGTGCATTTAGCATCCGCTTCAGTGACCAATAATCAAAATTAGGTCTGTACCGCGTACGCATAAATTGCATCTAAGTCAGGGTAAATAACGTAGGGTAACTTCGTTGGCGACAATGACGGACGCATTGAATCAACGGAAATTAATTTCAGATCAGCTAAACTTTACTAGCAAATTTACACCGTGTCCCGGAAAAAACATCCCAGACATTTTCGATTGTAACTTACAAAAGAGATGTCAGATTTCGATAATTTTTTGACAACAATATTTCTGACACAACTTGCGATCAAACAAATGTTTAATTTTTCATCGCACCCATTGTCTGCTTCTGCACTACCTGGGAAAAAACCAACAAAATATTGCATCATTTTATTGTGCCTGTTTGCGTTTTTCCAGGTAGCGCGGAAGCAGACATTTGGTGAGGTGGTAACTAGAACAGTCATTTGATGCAAAGTAGTGTCAAAAATGTTTGCACCGAAAATTATTAAACTCTGCCTATTCTTCTTTGTCACAATTGATAATGTTGGGGATGGTTTTTGACGTATTTCTGTTTATTTCAACACATATTTCGTTGGCTCTGTTTTCCCCTGGTAGTGCAGAAGCAGACATTGGGTGTGATGTGATATTCAACGGACATTTGATAACTAGTTGCGCCAGTAATATTCGTACCAAAAATTATTAAAATTGGATACCTTTTCTTCGAATGACAATCGATAATGTTCGGGATGTTTTTTTTGCGATAGGGGTGTACAACACATCCGAATCAGAAAATTATCATTGAACAAATCGATACCAACAAGTTTTTGTTGTTAGCCACGGTTCATCGCTTCGCTTCGATTAGCGAGCTAAACCGAGATCATAATTTTATTGGAGTCAGACGGCGGTTCGAAATCAAACGTAGTTTACTCGAGGTCTGATCTGAACCGTGTGCTAAACCGTAAGTTGACAGACAGTGTGTAGGCGGCGGTAAAAACTTTTTACCGGCGGCGGTAGTGTTTCGCGGGGCATGGTGGCCGTGAATTCGTCTCCAGTGAGGTTATGATATAGCAGGACTGTTTTTTTGACCGCGTGACTCCGTACAGACGTAAACCAACGTATATCCGTACGTCTGTCTGACCACTGGTCCAGACTGATGCCACGCTAGCAGATCTCAGGCACAAATAGAGAGGCGCACTGGTATGTTCAAACATATCTTTAAGCGATAATAATATTATGCCACTACTGAAATATCGCGACACACTACCGTGTCTCCAGTGCACCCCACTTTTGTAAGACTTACAAAAATCTTGTCATAAACACAGATTTTTGTAAAAGTAGGTTCCCTATAACATTTTGAAATGTACGCCACGGATAAGAATAAAAAAAAATCACGAAAACTTTGTATTTTGGGAGTTCATTGTCGTTCAAGGTCATTTATGTTAATACCCCCGAAAAGCTCGTCTCCAGTGCTTGCTATGATAAGCAGCAAGTCTGTGCTTACCTGCAATCGTTTTTTGCGCTAAACAAGCCAATAACTTTAAAGTAATGAGTTTAAAGGGTAACTTTCGTTGACGTTTTCGTTTGAGGAGAACCCCTTCATTCAGCGGCAGAAAATTTTGTCACACAAAACATAGAGTCCTTGCGGCAGCCACAGTAAAGTTTTCGTGATCATATTCTGCACCGTGTTGATATAATACAGCAGTGTGTCAGACGGACAGACGGACAGACGATCACGCCATATCTAAGACGCGAGAAGCATTCTGCTGTCGTCGAAATTGCATGCGACCTTTTGCGAAATTCCGACAGCGCAACTTTGCCCATCACCGCATGCTTGCAGAGGCTGCTCCGGCTGACTGTTAACGTCCAGAAAAGCGAAACGCTCCTCGATCAGCAGTAAGTTCTGTGAGAGGTTTTCTCGCGGGAAACGTTAGCACGACGACGACTACGACGCATGCAGTATCGGCTAGGCGCTAGGTAAATGGTGACCGTCGCCACTGTAACTGTAATAGCCAGCCTGATGCCGATGCTAACATGCTGCGTTTTTATTTGAGTCTATCTGCTTCAGCGTTTGGCAATAGGCACAATCTGATTTTACGTCAACTTCAGAGGCGGAAAAACGACTTCACAGTAGGGATGAAAATGACATGCACGCTAAAGCCTACCCATCCGTAGTAATTTCTATTTTTTGCAACACTTTTTTATTTGTACAGGTGCGGTTTTTTAAATCATTTTTCTAACTTTTTGGCAGAGTGAGTATTACCGAAAGCTGCAGCGCATATAAGCACATCGCGCGATGCACGAGCTCTGTATCCATAGTCTCGCAGTGTAAGCTGATGTCTGGCTAAGAGCTAAAATGGAGATCAGCTCAGCCCTGTAAATTTACGATTTTTCATGATTGGTGCTTAGTGACCTGGAGTAGCGGTAACGCGTTTCATGCGATCAACGAAGTTACTGTACGCCGGGTCCGGTTAATAACTTAGTACTGCGATGGGTGACTGTCTGCGGGCAGGTAAACCATCTCGATATGTAAACAGCCGTTTAGATCAACTCAGCCTTCCATCCTTCCGGGGTAGGTAAATCGAGTACCGGCTTATATGGCTGGGGTTGAGACAGGGCGCGTTCACCTGTGTCGGGTAGCACATGTGATCCCATATAGCAGGTGACGCTCAGTAGCTTTGTGAGGAGCTCAATCTTCTAAAGAGCTATATTCCAACCTTTACCTTTCTACATTCCAGTTTTGATTTTATAACATTTATCATCTTTGCGCTATATTTCTGATTAGTACGTTTTTCTCTCTCGGTTGAGTTGTCGTTCTTCTAGTACAATAGGCCTACTTGCTGCTGCTGATGCTGAAGCTGTAAGATGCTGAGTGTATTATCTGCTGCAAGGCAGGACACGGGACCACAATCAGATTTCGCATCAACTTCCCGGCAAATGATCTGCGAACGCGCATTCCCGTTATACTACTGTATACTGCGAACGTCGAATTCGATCAATAGCACTACGATGTGTGCTGACGTTCGCCGCAGCGACGGTAGGCGCTTTTTTAACGTCTGCTCATCCGGTCTTTTGGACCACACGCTGCGCCACACGCATGGAAACGAACGAAAACGGCAGCGTATTGGCTAAAAGCTAAGACAAAATATTGCAGTGACGTAAGGTCAGCAAGGTGCGAGAACAGAAGCAAACTTTTGCGGAATTTGCTGCTGTAGCGACGGCGCAACAGGCAAAAGATGAACAACATGTTTTTCCTACTAGCATGTTTTTTAAGGTCGTCCGCATTTACTAATAATGATATTAAAATGTTGCGCAAAATCCTGCAAAATTTTTGAGCAAAATACAACATTAAAGTCTACAATATGTCCAGCTATTTAATCTCATACTAGATTCAGACTTTTATTTTTTGAAGTTGAATGTTGCTCGATGGTTCCTTTTTGATCGGTTTATTTTCAGCGGTTCATTTTTGAACAGCTTTTCGTCGCCAACACTGGAAACAAATGTTCAAAAAATCAAAATGCCAAAATGTTACGCGAAATTTGCAGAATGCATTGCAACATTTTTTTCATTTTACTTGTAACCGCGGCTATAGCGTGAATGGTGTCCGGACATAACCCTTCCTGGACATAACCCCCCTGGACGAAAGCGTGAATAGGCCTATCAGTTAAACTGCGCATGCTGCCGTCAATAACTTTGGCTCGACAACTCAATTGACTACTCTTATTGTGAGACGGCGAATAGCCTCAACGTTCGTTAATTAAAGCACTTTTGTTGAGCTGAGCCGACTTATACAGAGACCATGTACCCACGTGTGTTGAGAACTTGCCACGAAGTACATCCAAAAAAGCGGGAGAAACGAAAAGGAAAAAAGTATTCGATTGCTGCGAACTGCAGCAACACAAAAATTAGTGTGAAAAATGTGAGATTTGCAAACGTTAAAAACACGTTTCTATTAAAATTTTTTTTAAAAAAGTTATACTTGTATCATACGACGATTTTACCTTACTTTTTCAGCTTTTTGGTAAGTTTTTCTCTGACATTAATAAATATCAAGGGTATAAATATAACATTTTGCAGTTCTGTAGGGGTGCGAGCAAATGCAAATTTAAGGCAAACTTTTTAGACAGCCTTTTGATAGATAGCCTTTAGATAGACTTTTGGACATAGCCCTCCATTTAGAATGCAAATGTAAATCGGTAGAATTTCCGCGTTGTAAGCCTTAGAACACTGTCGATTTGGAGAAAAAATTTGGTCCGAATCGAGCATTTTCGGAACTTCACTGTTAGTGGAAAGCGATTGTCGTCGTTTCGAGGAAAACGCATTACGAATACGTGCAATGGTGGTCATTGCAAGCATAGCACTGCACACCGCGTGTGTTCACTGACCGTGAGCGGACAGATAGCAAATTGTCAAATGGTTTCCACGTGCTAAGTGGCTTTCACACCGAGCACCGACCGGTCACATGACATTGTATTCACCACGATCACCCAATGCTCTTTGCCGTCCTATATGTCTCTAAATTTGCAGTGCCATACTGGGGCTGTGGTCCCCCGTCGCAGATTTGTCACGTGGGTGATGTTCGCTTTTCCCTTGAAACAATGGAAAAGCGTTGACTATAAAAGCGCTTACGGGACGAAAAAAGTCAACTAAATTGATCTAAACCTAGATTTCAGTTCGGTTTAGTTGACTTCGTTGGCTCTGTACTGGCCTTAAAACGCAAATTTTTAGTATAGCCGTAAAGCCCATAGCCCAGGCATTTGCCTCGTTTGGTCATAGAAACGAGGCAAATGCGTCTTTTATCAAAGCCTTTTATCAAAGCCTTTTATCTTTTATCAAATGTCTTCTTATCAAAGATTACATACATTTAAATTTGCCACAGAAGTAAGGGAGTGATAGTCTCACACGTTTAAAAATTGTTTTAGTGTGTTAGTTTTTGGCATTCTTTTTTTATTGTCTTGTGTTGAATGCAACGTACGTTTTAGGTTATATTTAAGGCAACCGTAAGCATACTTTTGCTTAAATTTCATTATTACTTCAGCGAATTATACATCTGATTAAAGCTCGCTCTGGCCCCAGTATATTTTGTCTCTCTCCGCTTGCGACGCCTCAGCAATCGTACTGAGTTTATTCCTTGGTGACAGCTTTGACACACGGCGCTTTTGCTAGCGACCGTCGATCCGTCTGCTTCTTTATAAAACGCTTATCATCGCCGCCCACTTTGACCTGCGTCCTGTCAGCCAGCAAGCCGGGAAATATGCGCGCGTGCTGCTCTTTCCCGTGCGACTGCTAGCCACGACATTTGGCATTCATACGCTGTGCTGCAATCGGCACCGTAGGACCAATGGCTATATTGTAGCTGCTCGAAAATACGCATGTAGAGACGTTGCAAATGTTATATTGTGCATGTCACCTTGGCCTAGTCTCGATGACTTAAGGAATTATTGCATTAATTCATCATAATAAAAACAAACGAGCGGCCGTCCTTCCAGCTGCCGAGCGTTTTAGATGCCGGCAGTAAATTAGGCCTAACGGTGATTCGCCACTAGTAGTTTAACTGTACACTAAAATACGTCGTTTTTCTTAAGGTTTCGATCCTTAGATAATCTTGCTGTTCAACATATAAACTGAAACTGGCACGTCTTTGGTTGCTAGTGCTTGGTGGACATGTTTGCCACACCAAATTTGTTTCTTTTATTTTAAGTTTCGTCTGCTTTTGAGGTAAACACTTGACATAACCTAAAAATAGACACACTAGCAAAAAGTGTAATGTGGCGTACAAAATGGCCGTTTGTGACAACAATGTCAACAACTAGAATCATAATCATTATTCTCATAATATTTTTGAGAATTTTAGCATTAATGGCAAATAATTTAAGACCCATATAAAAGACTCGGCTTCTTACTGCAAGCTTATCACTCACAGAAGGCGCCTCTGAGAACTTTGTTTAATTAAGCGGCGCCACGCCAGTGTTAGATTTTGATCGATCATTTGACGGACTGACTGACTGATCGACTGACAGATTGATCGTGAACTAACTAACTAGCGAAGCGGTCATGAAATCGTGTAAAAGGAACACTCGCAGGACACCTCGCCAATAGCACAGTTGAAAGATAACGCCGAAACGTGTGTGACGCAAGCGACAAACGACTAACAAACCGATCAGAAGGGCTTTTAACAATGCCCTGTGGTGGATCCAAAGGGGGGGAGCGTACGTGCGGCCGCCCCCCTTAGTCTTTATGCATAAGCAAACACTTTATATGCTTTGCCGAACTGCTTATTAAAAAGTTCGTGTATCAAAAAAAATTATTCTAATTATTGCCACCAAATGTTATATTTTAAGGCTAAAATGCACCAAATTTGACGTCGGCTAAGTCTTCGCCCCAGACCCCGCTGGGGAAGCTCGCAGCGCTCCCCCACGCCTTCTAGCTGGATTCAAGGGGTTCTACTTCTAATGGAAAGAAGAAAAGAAAAGGAAAAGAGAAAAGGGAAGGGAAGGGAAAGGAAAAAGAAAGAGAAGTAAAGGAAGGAAGGGAGGAGGAAAAAGGCAAGGGGATATCCCCCTTGACGGAAGCCTAGATCCGCCACTGACAATGCCGAACAAAACTAAATTGGGGCCTATTCCATATCATACGCATAGCTCGAAAGTGTCCTAAATGTTACTTAACAGGTACGCACGTTTCACGCGTGGATTACGGCCATGAAGTCAACACTTCTATCACCCATTGATATAGAGTGCACAACAGAATAAGCATAAATGTTGGCTAGTGCTATTAAAAGTCTCTCGAACCACCAATGTCGTAACCAGAATTTTTGTTCCGGGAAAGAAAAGGGTTTGACCTTCCTTTTTCTTTCCTCTTCCTCTTCCCCTATCCCCTCACTTTTTTCTCCTTTTTTCCCTTTCCCCCTTTCTTTCCTTTAAAATTAGGACTCCTCAAATTTATTTAAGAGGTCTGGGGGAGCGCTGGGGGTCCCCAGCGGGGTCTGAAACGGAGCCTTAGCCGAAATCAAATTTGGTGCATTTTAGCCTTGAAATATGACATCTGGTGGCAACAATTCTAATTATTTACCTCAAAATCGATTGACCAAAATTAGTGCATGCAGTCTGAACAATAAAGGCAAACAAGGGCGGTAGAACAGATTAAAAACGGAGGCAAAAAAAATCTGCGAGAGAAACAAACAGATAAAAAAAATTAAACTGTTGTATACAGAATTGTCATATTAACTTTTAAAATTTTCAACATTTCGGGGGGGGGGTTGTACCCGCTAACCTGCTCCCTTAAATACGACCCTGCGGACCACCGTCGTAGCCTACGTGCAGAATGCAGTGCCTGCGCTGCGCCTACCAGTGCAGTGCGCCAATGCTGACCGCAGCGGCTGGCCCATCTATTGCAGACCACACACTTGACGATTACAGGCACAACGTATCTACCGTGGTCTTCAACTTTCTGATGACAGCTATCTGTGTAACTGACGTCATCATCGAATTACCTGCCAATTAGCACAGGTGTGTCGTTAGTATTCCTTTAATTACTATATTGCATCGTTAATTGTAACCGGTAAAGCTTCGAATCGACTTCGAGTTTGTTGTGAGTATACTATGCTGTACAACATGCTCTCTTATGATCCACAGCAAGTTGTGCAACAAGTTTACCATAAATTGAAATAAATGGAAATAATGGTCTTAACTTAAACAAAGCATAGATGAAGAAAGAAGAAACGGGATAACGTTACGCTTTGTGAATCAGTGAAGGAAAACGAGCAGAAAACGGAGGTTGCTGGCAAGAAAAAGTTAATGCAAAAATGGAAGTCAAGGCTGCACCAGGAGAATACCAGTGAATGAGGAAAAATTATGTCGTTAATTAAAAAGCAATAATTCTAGCGGTAGATCGGCGATCTTGCTGTTAGCACTGGAAAATTGCTAGATGTAGATCGGGTAGGCACATTATTGAGAAGATTGTAGAATTTATATGCGTGGCAGACATAGAAAGTTTATAAACCATGCCCACGACACTGTCAGGTATTTTAATCAGCTTATTCAGTATTATATCAGAGTCCATCTGAAGCCAAAGCTGTTTTCTGTAACACGGACTTAGAACTAACCTACTAGTTTTTTTGAATAAATTTTATTTAATGCTTGGTAATTGATAACATTCCAGTTTCAACCACAGTCTTAGCAATGCCGTGAAGAAAAAAAGTGGCTGCATTGTTACATTAACAACGAGATAAATGTAATTAGGTAAATAGTGATTTGCCGCTAGTAATGTTCTGCTCTCTATAGTGCGAGATCTCCGATTTACCGCTAGCACTGACCTTAAAAAGAGCTCGGATACTGACTTAACAAAGCTTTAACAGAAAAGCTATAATCCATCATAAGCCGTATTAAGCCCTCGGTTGTCTGTCGACAGAAAGCAAATTAAAGTTTGTCAGCTGTGTCGTGCCGTCTACAGGCTACTGAGTCTGCGTCTTGCCGTTTGTCGGTTGTCTGTTAGTTCATTCGAAAACAAAAACAGTATAAAGCCATAGTTTACATGAGTGTTTCACAGGGCAACAGTATAACCGGTCTACAATTTTCAGTTTACGTATAAAGCCACAAGTCAAAAGCTAAAAACGCCACAGCAGAATTGCTTGCAAAGAAATATCTTTTGCTTAAGCATGTTCACTTATAAACTGTTGTCATGCGCAACAAACGACAGGCTGCGTAAAACAAAGAAAGATGTCGACGTCGAGTGTTAACATAATATGCGGCCGTCCGTTCGGCTGCCGGGCGTTTTAGGCGTTGACAGTAAAAGGGATTAAGCTTTAAATTTGCAGTCAGTTCCCGAGTTCTAAACCGCACTGCGCGTGATATACTACCGCAAGCGGCGATATCTTGTTTTTTAGTCATTCGATAAGGTTTAAGTGATCACTTTTTGGTGTCTAAATTAACTATCTGGAGTACCGTATCTGACTGTGTCAGAGACCCTACTCTCTATCGTCGCTTTAGCATATTAACAATAATTTTATCGTTTAACGATGATGATAAATTGATAATGATGACAATGATATCGATTTTAAACGTTGTGCTATTGCTATAAATTCGTGCTTACTTTTTACTCACGCATCGGAAACCTTTAAATTGTGTCTGCGCGCCGTATAAGTTTATTGCGTATTGTATTATTTTAAACTCTGTAGCGGTTCAGCGAAGCTCGATGGGCGATAAACTGAATGCGGCACAGCAGTGTTTGAATTGCCGCGGGGGTTGGGGGTTGAACCTCCCAACTGTTTTCTCAATCCCCCTAACACACTGTCAAATTATGTTCTGGGGAGTCAGTTATATACTATATACATACGATTTACATCATAATTTTGGTCGGGCTTCGACAGTCGAAAAGATCAAGTTGCCTACTCAGCGTATTTATATTTGCTTACAAACCCAACACAATTACCATGAACTTTGTTTCTCTTCCTGCCTCCTACTGCAGCTTAATACAATCATTCAGACAGTCAGAAAGTTTTTCTCCGGATGTGTTCGGAAATTTACTTTTCAAGAACTGAAAATTTATCAGCGATATTTTACACGCGTATTCCGCGTTCAAGTCTACGTTTTCAAGCAAAACATAAACATTTTTCTAAGTGGCCGAGCTTGGTTTAACCTAACTTTGGAAGAATTAGGAATAATTAAATAAAACTTTGTAGTTTGGAGTATGTGCGTGAAATATCGCTTAAATTTATCTTTGAACCTTTAACCCTTGATTCGTTTCGCATCTTACTTTGATGCCATTCGTGTCTGTCAAAAGCTGCCACTTCTGCTTCTTACCGGGTGAACCCCATCTTTTGTAGGTCTTTGTTGCCTCCCTCAGTTTGTTTATAGTCGTGGCCAGTCTCTAAAAACAAATTTCAGAACAGGTCAAGTGCAAAATTTTCTGACTAGAACAGATACTGTAGGTGCTATGTTAGGTGTAGACGGGTGTATAGACAAGTGTATAGGGGTGTGCGGGTCTGTGTGTAAGAGTAGGCCTATCGTGGAGATGCGTTGCGAATGTGTAATAGAGTTTCGGTCTTCCAGACAGACGAAGTTCGCCGCCGGCGGGTGACGGCTAGACACGTCCAAATTCCATTACTTTCGTTTGTTGTAGATTTGTTAAACAACTAGAGGCGTAGGCAAAAATTTGTTTTGGGGAAGTACGAAATTTACTTGAATTAATTTTCGTTCGTATATAACTTCAGTAACCATTCTGACACTGTCAAGTGGTTACTACCTGGACGTGTGACTGTCTGCGAAGAGGTAGGCCCCTAAACCACCTTGGTATATAATCAACACCAAGGTCAACTCAGCCTTTCATCCCTCCGGGGTAAGTAAATCATGTACCGGCCTGTCTGGCTGGGGTTAACGTGGGGCACATTCACCTTTGTCGGGTGGCAGGTAACAATGTGTGATCCCATATGGCAGCTGACGCTCCAAAGCTCTCCGAGGGGTTTACTACTTTGTGTAAGAGTTATACATCATCTTTACCTTGACCTTTACGCCATTGTTACTGCATACTAGTGTAATTTTTGAGAAATATACATGTTTTATACCAATATACCCTTGTTGCTACGACCCTGTAGTAAACAAGGTGTATAACATAGTACACGTTGGGATGCGCTGGATTTTTTGTAAGAAGCTTTCCATTTAATACACACTTGGGAGGTTAAACTCAGTGGCGAATTTATAATTTTGAAACAGGGGGGGGGGTGAAAAAGTAAGAGGGGTTTTGTCTGGAGAGGGAGCTGCGCTTTTCCCGCAGATTTTTTTTTAAATTTGTGCAAAAATAATGCATTTTTGTGCCAAAATTTTGCATTTGTTTCAAGATGCATTTAGTCAATAAGGGGGCGACTCTCCTTTTTATAAATAATCCGCTACTGGTTAAACTTGCAGTGTGGACTCGCTGTTGACTTTAGATTTGTGTTAGCTTTCTCGTATACGCCAAGTTTACAAAACATGTTGTACTGCAAATCGAAGCTAATGGGGTTCGCGCCACACGTACACAGTCCTCTGGTAGTGAGTAACATGCGGGGAAGGGGCCCAGGTAGGTCGGACGGTGGGTTGGGGGTTCCCGCGGTCATTGTTGACGGTTCTATCTCGCCGCTCCATTTGCCAGTAGTGGCGTAATTTCGTCAAATCTCCGACGCAGACGACAACGACACATGGAGAGACCTAACCAAACAGCGTCCGCCTACGCTGCCTACAGTGATGCACGGTTTTATAAAAAAAACAAGAAGCCCAGCTGTCGCTAGGATAACCGACCGTACTGGTACTGTACCGTACCGTAAGTGACCTTCAAGGTCATCCAAGATCAATGGTTTCTATTTTATCTGAGTGGGCGTATGATACTTTTTATTAGTGATAATTAGTAACCTTGGCCGTATCTCTTGCCGTTTCCGCGATATAAACAGTTTTCCGTTAAAAACGCACATTTTTTACCCTTCTCCATTCAACCCCGAATTTGAAAATGTTCCCCTTACATTAGACAGCCGAAATTTTGCATGTCTAAGTTTAAGGCACATGGCTAATTATTCGTGTAAAAAGTTTTCTTCTACGCCCTACAACTTAGCCGCAATACATCCGTTACAGACGACGACAGACAGACAGATGACAACTCGTACGGTCGTACCATAAGCTCGACCGTTACTTATGTACGGTCGGCTAACAAGCCGGTAGGCGAAGTCGCTGTCGACGCGGCAAGCTGTGAAGTGAACACACGACCTGCGGACAGTACGATAGACAGACAAACAGATACACATAAAGACAGAAATCGTGTAGCTTTCTGTACGATCCCTTCAAACTCAAAAACAAAATATCATTATATTAATTTTAAGGGATTACTAAGCTTGCGCATCGACAGCCAATACCGTTGTCGCTTCGACGTAAAAAATAGGGAGTGTTTAGCAGTACTGCAGTTTCTCATACAGTCAGTTAATGAAATAAAGTCTGCAGTCTGGCTGTTTTTATGCTATTATAAAATTCGTTTTTTACACCTCCGAAAAATTAAACACTAAATATTTTCTTTGTTGCTTATTCTGGTGATTTTCTTACTGGTTTTGTATTCTAAAAACATGGATTCTTTATTTCATAGCAAATTAGCAATTCGAGAAAATGATACGTTGTAACGTATAAAACGATTACGTATATATCGCGGTATTTTGCGGATTTTTTTTAAAAGTTTCGCATCTCTACGAAAGCGACTGCTTCTGCTGTTGCTGCTGCTGCTGCGCATGCTATTGCGTCACTGTTTGTGCTTCGTCTGATGCGACGGGCAGGATGCGAAAGTCATTTGCAGGTAGTAAAACGCGACTAACAGTGAGCTAGATTGCCTTCGCCGAAACACCGTACCGTTACGTTACTTCATTACACGCCGAATTACCTTTGCCTCTGCAGGGCATGGCGTCGACGCCAATTACCTGTGTCTACAGAGTAAATCTGAAGATCTAAAAGCGGTACGTATTTAGAAGTCTTGTCATTTGATCGATTCAAAGAACATGTCCTTCATAAAACGTAATCGTGTTAAGTTTTGTCGCAAATTTTGTACTTTTGTATTTTTTTTATTTTTGCTGTATTAGTATTTTGTTTTTTTCACACTTTTTTTCGTTTGCCGTTAACGACAATCACTCTGCGTGTTTTTAGTCAACGTGAAGCAGTTATTAAAATTGTATCTGATTATTGCTTACAAAAACGCGGAGACCGAACGTAGCTTCTTGCATACTTTTGTAGTTTAAAGTTATTTCTTCGTAGTACGGTAGCGAATGCACGAAAACGTTGTGTGAATTCAGCACTATGTGTGTGGGACTGTGGGTCTGTCTATCTGTCTTTCTCTTCCTCTTTGTCTCTCTCTGTCTGGGTGTGTGAGTATGCGAACATGTCCACGTGGTTGGTTCGATTTACGAAATCGTCTGGAAACTGATTGCGCTTGGCGCCCACTTCACACGGTGCCCAGAACGTAGCTTACGCCATAATTAACCTATTCTGTTATAACTGCGTCACCCGATATATAGACAGATTTTCAGAATTATTTTGCCGGCACTCTCAGCATTGAAAACGCAGTGGAGTGACAAATAGTCTAGATGGCGCAACACGACAAACGTCACCTTTCGCGCTAGACACGACTTTGTGAGAGTCAGTCTTTACACTTTGAACGTAGTGCACCTGCAAAGATTTTGATGCGTGTCGAGCACTTTAATTATAACGTCATTGCAAATGCACTATTGCATGTGTTGGTAAAAGCTTTTAAAAATTAGGCAAGAGGGATGCTTACCCTTTCAGATAGGCTAAGTCTTGAAAGCTTTTAGAAAAAGCCTGATCACAATAAAGGTTCCTGGTGTGGGGCTGAATCTGGTTCCAGATTGTTGGACCGCAGACGGAGAAAACGCGTTTCCAGAACTGGGTCCAAGTCCTCACTACAACAGCTGCGTTATATCCCGTTTACACGACCGAGCAAACATCGAGCAAACGTCAAGCAAATGTATTCAAACTATATATGCTAATTGCTCAATGTTTGCTCGATGTCTGCTCGATCGTGTAAACGGGGTATTAGATGCAGAAGAACGCAGCTGGCGGCGTTCAGCACCCCAAGACCACCTTCACTGTTGATTAACTCGAAAATCTATCGGCCGTCCTAAGATTTTACATTCGGTTTGTAAATTTTATATTTCTGTTCATAACAGTCGTCTAGCGTGTCCATTTTCCACAAAATTTGTCATTTTGCGAATGCTTGAACGTAAATAAAATTTCTTAAAACGCCATACTTTTTAAAGATTGGCAATTTCCAGAACAATCTTTTTCCGCCAAAAGCGTTTAATGTTTCATAAATTTATCACGCTGTAAAACTTTTGGTCTTATTTTCGGATCACCCTGTACGTGGGCGTGCTGATGGCGACTAGTGGAAGAAAATGAAGGAAATGCGAACGGTAGCTGAAATGTTCGGTACAGGACCTAATTGTGTTAGCAGCGAGACTAGTGCTAGCACTAACATTATAATGCACGCTATATAACAATGACGGCGTGGACAAAAATATCCAATCGTATCGGACCAACGCCGGGCTGTCGTTATAGCTGGTAATTATGCGTTCGTGACGATACGGCAAAATGCGTTACGCCCGTAAGCGTTATAAATGCACAAAACATCAGTTTATACACCTGTTAACGGCAATATTAAAAAAAACTCGCACATTGAAAACACATCGAAAACAGCAAAATAACAAAAAATAAAAATATGAAGTCTAGTGAATAGCAAAGGCCAGGAAAAATCTGAAGCTAAAAACGGTTGAACGTAGAAAATTTAATAATTAGTCCAGTAATCCGTGAAGTTTAGTAGTCTGTGAAATGGACGTACTTGTTGTATAACAAGGTGTCAAACGCGATGAAAATGGATACAACAAGCTAAAGATATTACGAAAATTTTTGTTTTAAACACTAAAGTTGCAGAACAGCGATCAAATCACATTCAAATTAAAGCGCAAACAATCGTTTCGTTTGATTTGTTTGACGCCGTAACGTCAACGCCCTTTCGCCAATTCTCCGAAGCTTTTTGTCACACGATACGCGCACGGGTAGCCTATGCAATGAAATACGGTCCGTAGAACAACAGTCACTGGGACAAAATGGCAAACATTCAAATTTATTTGATGTACTCAGATGCAGTCTGTCAGAAAACGGAAAATGTAGGCTTACTCAAACAGGTCGAAAAATTGGGAAAAATAACTGACGTTCGAAAAGAGTGTTTTTCCGCTAAACTGATGCGCTACGTAGGCCTACATCCGTGGGCGAAGTTTACGTCGAAAAGTATGCTGTTTTTGCTGGTCACCTTGTGCGTAATGGTAATGACGTCTGCCAAATAGCCACAGAGGTGCAGTGCATGCTGGGACGTGATTGAAACGACAACTGCGTTAGCTGATCGACCACGGCCCTAGAACATGGGAACATGGGGCGATGGGGCGACAAAAGTCTCTGGGGGTCACGCCATCTAAGCGTTCTGGCGAATGTATTGCAACAGCAGAATAAAACAGTATTTTTGCATCTCGGCGTCTGATTTAACCGTAATGCCAGTAAGATGGGCTAGAGAAAATATGGATGAAAAAACTGGAAAAAGAAAGAAAAAGGAAGGGAGAAAAAAGATAGCAAAGAAAAAATAAAATTTTAATTTTAATTTTTCTACCACATTGTGTTGGTGAATAAAGATTATCAAAAAACTAAAAGAAAGGGGAAGGCGAAAAGGAAGAAAAGGAATGAGAGAAAAACGATCTAGATGAAAGAGGAGAAAATATCGCTCCCACGGTGATATTAGGAAGTCGTTGCCTGTAATGCACAAAAGCCTCGGCAAAGACTTTTGCTGCTGCTGCTGCTGTTGGTGACGTCATCGGATGTCGAATTGAATCTGCTCAAGTCGTCGGCGTGATTTATGCAAGTTTCATTTGGCCGAATAATCCACGTCAAAAGCTTCACGTCAGCATCAGACTTGGCATACACAGCGCGTAACCTAGATGCGTTACTAAGCCTACCTACGTCGTGTCTGTATTTCTCTATTTATAACAATGAATTGCAATTTTGCATCATTTTGCTTCATAAGACTATTAATCAATAGATATTCGCATGGAGCTTTTGCGATCTTATATGTCCGTTTAAAGTCACACAAGATTAGCTCATAACACAGAAAAATAAGTTAACATTGATAGCTCAAGTATATCAATACAAACCATCCAAATAATAAGGCACGTTGATTGTGCCGTCTCTAAGTTGCAATAAGAAGAAATAAATTATAAAGATATTTGTGTGCTGGTGGTGGCAAATCGCAGCGGCGGGATGCTACGAGTGAAGGCTTCGCGTCGTGATGATGCGGCTACACCTTTACTGCTGCTGCTGCTGCTGCTGCTGCTGTTACACAATGGCTTAGTGATGCGGCGGCAGCCAGCGGATAGCAGCTAACAGCTCATTGGCATCAACATCACGGTCTGCGGGTCTTGACATAAAGAATCTCCGGGACCAGTCGTCAATCATCCGCCCGTAAATAGCATTGCTTGTTGCCTAACTCCAGTCCAGTCCAGTTAGTCCCGCGCCTCATCTTGCATAGACAGTCTCAAGGCGCCAACTCGTTCCCGTTCAGCCCACTTATCGATAGCAGCGCCGTAGGCTGGCTGCGGCGGCCATCAATTACCGAAAAGATATCGAGTCGATTTGCCGGCCGAAAGTTGATGGGATGCGAAGAAAAACGTGAGTTATGATGGCGCTGATTCGTCGTCGACAAAAGTCTAGGGGCCTATAAGCAATCATTTACTTTCGCGCTGGTCATCGGTTGCCACGCGGACCGAATGCAGCGATAATGGCGGCGTTTATGCGTTATGTGAGATCGAATAAACGGAATAATGTCACCGTCGATATTGCGTATGTCGATATTTCATTAAAAAAACTTATTGCAATAGGCTTAATTGACATTACTGCATTGTTGCTACAATAATTGCATCCATCATATAATATTTTCATAATGTTATAGATTACATTTATCATACACTTGTCATTGCTAGACTGCATTGCACTCTTAGTTTATTTAAAGTAAAAACCATCGGAATACACACAGCTTTGCAGACATTCTGACGCAGTTGAAACGCCACCAAAATCCGGTCGATTTTTGTCAGTCACGCTGAAAAATGTTTTATAAATGATTTCATAAAAAAAATTTTTTTGTAATTTTTCGAGTCATTTCGCGGTTAAACACACAAATATGACTGCCTTTTTTCCACGACACAAGTACATTTGATAACTTCGTAATTGTAAAATTGCTTATAATTCTCCTTTTGCGCAGACAGTAGAAAAAAATGTTAAAATGTTGCCAGTGTTTTGGATATATTTTTTTCGACACATCAAGGCTAAGCTAAGACTGTGTCGCACAATGGCGATTATTATGCAAACGTTAAGTGAAGCGTATACCACGTTCTTTGGTAGGCTACATGCTGTTTTTTATTCGTCCTTTTAATCTTTGTTTTCGTTTGTAATCTATTGTGCTTGCTATTGTAACAGTATGATGATAAAAAGTCTGATGTCTGCGATTGGCGGCGCAAAATCTTTGAATGCGACGCGAATATTTTATTATGACGCTATTCTTCGTGATATCCAACATCTGCACACGTGCAAAAAATGATTTCTTTGTATGGTCGTCTTGCGTTGTGCGGTCGCTGCATGACGATGATGACAAATGATGCCCACAGGTTTGTCTGAGGTCGGAATATGACAGACGGGAAGCTAACTGTATGAGAAGTAGTTTAATGGACTGGGACTCTGCATTGCGAATGGTTGAGTTTTGTGCCACGGTGCCGCCGTCTGTCGGCGTCGCTTTGCACTATAATGGAAAATGTCAACAGCCGGCTCTGTTCGGTTCTGATTGGTTGCCCAGGCTCCACACGTGATAAGACGTTCTGGTAACATAGGGCCTACACTAATAATTACGACTTTTGGTACTCGGTGCAAGTAAATGCAAAGGTTCGAATATTTGGCTTAAAATGATTCAGGCACACGTCCAGAAAAAAAGCAAAAAAGTCCAGCACTTGCTATAGCGCTTCTTACATGAGACAAACTCACGACCAGAAGCGTTACACAATCTCGGAAGTGGCAGCTGGTTGGTATGAGCTAATGATACCGCAGCGCACTATGCGGCCATCCAATGCCCGCGTCAGCGAACAATTGGACCCGCAGTCTGCAACTAGTAGACATACCACTGCTCCATTTAGCCGCACTAGGCTTTGACATGTACCTCTGTGGTCCATAAGATAATACTTATTTCTCATCCTGATGAGGATAGGAAGCTGAGTTGACCTAGACACAATGTAAGTTAACAATTTAAGTAATGAAACTGCAAGTGACAGTGACATAAAATTGAATCCCCCAAACTGGGTCTTGCATTATCGCTTTCATTTATTGTACGGGTAATGAGAAATTTTTTGTTCAGGAGGCTATGGTCGTAGTGGAAAAAATTTCGCCTACAGCCAGTCGTCCGCTTGTATTTTTGCGTCAGAACCATGTACCTAGGCATTCCAGAATATGTTCTGTTTTTGTCAGCATATCGTATTGTGTCTCGATCCGTTCCAAAAAAAACAGCAGATTAATGATAGAATTATACCGTCGAGGACACGCACCAAATTTTTTTCTCTGTTCGCGAAGGACAAGCAGTCTGCACCATGCGCAGAACTGTGCAGTGCTTATATCATAGACCGGCGACTATTTTGTTGTCGATTTTGAAAATCTTCATGTAAAATACGCGCTAAAAATTAAAAAAGGAGTAAAGTGAATAAAAAATATGAAATGTTATACTTATAAATTTTAATTAATCGTAATGTGACTGATCGTAAATTAAATAGCTGGATACTTGGCAGTTTGATACAACACATTTTGCATATCAAAAGTAATTTTATCAGAAATGATTGCTAATGTTTTCTTTTGTAGCTCTTTCGCCAACTTTGTGGAGTTCGTTGCCAGGCGAGTGCTTGTGGCTTATGTAAAGTAGCCTCAAAAGTAAGCCAGACATTTCATAAGTGATTTTGTTTTATACAAATAGATAGTACAAACATATGTATGTACTACAGATTTTTGTCAGAAGGGATTTTTTTCCGTCTGGAAAAGTGACCATAAATGGCGATTTTTCGATGTAAACATCTGGCGCCCAATGTTCTCTTCGAAAGTCATTTGGCGTCATTTTCTTGGCAGTAATAGCGGCGAAAATCAGTTCTTCCACAGCGCCAACGCTGCGTAATTATCTTCCAATGACAGCTGATTGGACGCCGTCACATCTGGACGTTATGCCGCGTTATCATGAAAACTCGCTTTGCGCGTCCCTGTTGACGGTCTGTGCTCGGAGTGATAACCAAAGAAGAATAAGTAGAAATAGAAGAAAAAAAGGAAAAAAAGTTGCGGGCAAACGTTCTGTTTTCATGCATAACACTTATATGCACAATGCGTTGTGCACTGCGTATGCATTTTTATTCTATATTCTTTGCTTGATTCTTTATGTAATCTTCGGTGATCTCGATTAGATAATTAGAGTGCAGACTATAAAAAATAAAATAATCGTATTTTTTTAACAATAATGGATGCAAACGTAATACCAAGTGCTTGAAAAAATTGGATACGCAAACGATGGCGACGACAACGACAATGACGGTAATCGATTGCAGTTATGTGAAAGCACTGGACGACTGAATGCCGAAAAATCGAAAATGCACTATTAGCCAGATGACGCCGCATGGAGGCGTCACGGGCTAAAAAAATAGCCGGGGCAAGAAAATTTTATTGCATTTTTTGAACAAACAGTTGCAAATTTTCAGCAAAAAAGTGCGAGTGCTCAAAATTTTAATTTGCTCCTAAATTTTCCCAAGATAGGAATTTTGGGCCCGGATTCAGCATATCTGGACTACAGTTTTCGGACAACAAAATTTTCCAACAGCCAAAGAATTAGGGGAGAACCAATTGTTCTTCTGCCACAGTGCCACGAAGTAAGTGGCAACGCGGCGCAAACACGGCGTGTGGTTGTATGCGGCGCTTTAAGTTTGGTGGCAGCCAGTGGCGGATGCAGTATGCTGGAATAGAGGGGGGGCGGAAG
>Ga0209367_1002123_pt1 | contig 25776 bp, 26 predicted proteins | sample WorMetLIZISLAND2_FD_187412 | JGI IMG/M metagenome (GOLD analysis project Ga0209367, IMG submission 187412) | Marine gutless worms symbiont microbial communities from Max Planck institute for Marine Microbiology, Germany - Olavius geniculatus... ... | reverse complement strand
ATTTTATCTCAATCGGGTCAGGGGTTTGATTCTGTGGGGGGTCGAATTTTTGGCTTTCCCATAAGAAAGAGAAGTCGCCGTTAACACAGGGCTTGAACTCTCGTTCAGCCTGTGATGATCGTATTTCAATGCAATTGTGTGTTTATTTTTTATTAATTTTCCAATAATTTCAAGAGAAAAATGTCTCCGTCGTGTTTTTTGGGAAAGGAGGAGGAAATGGACGCTTTTGCACTGTTGTATTTTGCAAAAATTTTGGGGCTACATGTACGCGGGATAGGAGTTTGTGGATATGGATATGGATATGGATATGGGTATGGATATGGATCGGAAATTTCATATCCACGGCAAGACAAGGTGACTTTTGATCATGCAGTTAGGATGTTGAGTAGTTCGCGTGTAGTGGTTTTTCTTGTGAAGTTGATATTGTTGTTGATAGTGTCGAGGGCGCCACCTGGTGAGTTGTTCACTCGCTGTTTCACACCCGGATCAAGCTGCACTCCGGCAAATAGCTTCTGTGAACATGACGTCTGCACGTGCTTACTCGGATACTTCGCCACTTCCGACAGTTGCTGTGAGTCTGCGTGTTTTTTCACCTCCACCAAGTAATGCCACATCTGTCTCCAGCTGGCCGGTGTTCCGTTGCCGATCTGCTGTATCCAGGTCTTTTGAGAACGCCCTGGAGGTTTTCGCCAGTTTATCCCCGGACTCTGACCGCCTTTCATTGCAGTGACTTGACATAACGCTTGGTGTGCAGGTGTGGTGGCATCAGGGTTTTCAATAGACCTAAATTTTCAGGACGTCATGACTTCCAAGCTAAAAAATTTGGACGTCACCTATTAAGCACTAATAGGAAGTCACATATTGGCTTTCAACAGAAAACTGGCCATATCTTGGAAATTGTGAGAGGTAGGGCCTTTGTTTTTATTGATTACTAATAAGAAGTCGCATATTGGCTTTTACTTGACATGAAAATCATTGAACTTGGATGATCTTGAAGGTTAGTACGCGCTATTGTGGCTAAACAGTGTGAGATAGGGCCAAATTTGCTATTGATTACTACAGGAAATCGCTTTTTCCATTCAGATGAGATGAAAATCATCGACTTTGGATGGCCTTGAAAAGCAGCACTGCAACAGGAACTGTGTAGTAGGCTGTAGCGCGTCTTCCCTAGCGATAGCTGGGCTTTCTTGTATTACACAGTTGACCGATTGTTCGATTGCTGGATTGATTGACCGTTGGTATATAGCTGCTAAGGTGCATCTGAACGGGTACTGTTCGCCTGGTGATCAATGTCGTGATATAAATGCCGTATGTCGCAATGGCGTCTGCATCTGTCAACTTGGCTACTACGACAACGGACGAGATATGTGTGGTACGTACGTCGTACGTGTTCCAAGCTCAACTCAGTTTTCCATCTCAGTCAAGTGAACTCAAGGCCACTGGACATAAGTCCACCGAACAACAGGCCTCTTGTATATACACTGTGTCGCAAAAAAGCATCCCCGACATTTTTGACTGTAAGTTGAAAATCAATTATCCGATTTTGATAATTTTTGGTACGAATATTCCTGACACAACTTTACATCAAACGCTTATTCAGTTTCCCACCTCATCCAACGCTTTTTTTCTGCACTACCTGGGAAAACACAACCAGCAAAACATGGTTCAGCCATTCACAGACAGTCACCGATTCAAGTAATGACCACTTGATATCGACCCGACCAGCAGTCAAACACAGTGACACGACGAGTAAATGCTAGATGTTTAGTTGCTTACAGTTCTGTTGCAGTTTATTTCTGGCCCGTGCTATACAGTCAGTACTCAGTGCGGCCTGCAGTTGTGATTTTTGTCTTTTAGTGTAGCCTGCAATTTGTTTTGGTGGTGTTGCAGTGCCGCTGGGGTCGGTGGACGCTCCGTGTATTTTTGGCTCTCAGTGTACGGCGGTCAATTCTCGTTGTACGGCCGGCTTTTGTCGCTGTGTCCCCGGGCATTTTCACAAACAACGACTTTGCAGTTAGTATTATTTGTTTCTGTCTAGCAGTTGTTTATTTTCATGGGCGACCATACTTACGGTCGTTGCTGTTGTACATATGCACAAGGTTTTGTGACTGGCTATTTGTAACGTTATGTATTGTGGCTAAACGGTACGTCGTAGGGGGTCGGCGATAGTACCATTGGATAGGCTGTCAATGGTAACCATGTTGCTATCTCCAGCTTTTTGGCCGCAATTTTTAACGCAGAGTTGCTGCCTGCATCTATCATCTACGTCTGTAGAATTGTCGTATTTTAGCGATGACTGTACGTTTGAAAGCAGCGTTAACAAAGCATGTATGGAACTATAGTCACTTGTAGGAAATTGCTTTCTGTTTACGACCTGAAGTCAAACGCTAGCGATGTGACATAGTGTCTCTGTCACGGTTGTTTCACCCTAGCGTCAGCTGAGCTTTTTGTTTATTGTATTACTACCGGTTGGCGCTTGGCAGAGATGCAAACAAGATCGCATTATCGATATTAAATAAGTAAATAACTGATTACACTTAGCGAGGGCAGGCAGTACTCGGCCTTCCCTAGCGATAGCTGGGTTTCTTGTGTAATAATGATCTGTGCCGCGGTGTGTTCTGGGTGTATGTAGTACGAGAGATATCGCTGTATGGCGAGTGCAGTTACGGTGACGTCTGTCAAGACGAGAATGCTGAGTGTCTCATCAACAAATGTCAGTGCGTCGCCGGATATACGGAGCGATACGGACGCTGTGGTAATAAGTTATTATCAGTTTCAGTTATAATAATTTAATAATATCAACAACAACTTGACAACACGCACGTCTTTTCCTTGGAGCCCGATTCACAGAAGATTTTTTGATAATTGTATGACATTTTTCACACTTAAGATCATTGCAAGACACTGATCTAACTTATAAATACAAAACACTTACGACATTAAGACATGTTTTGACACGAAATTTTGCAATTTTGTGACCAGTCTCGTAATGGGTTGCCTCACTTCGCAAGGAGTTGAATTTGTAAGTGAAAAATTGGAAGGAAAATGGTCGATTTCAGCAAAGTGCGAAATTTACAAAGAATGGAAAGTTCAAGGAAAGCTAAAGCTGAATCTGCAAAGAAAGGAAATTGCAACTACTACTACAACAACTACTACTACCACTGCTATACTGTGTGTTGTCGTTGTTGTAGTATTACTGGTGCAGTTGGGCGTGGCCTGTGGTCGGTACGCAGTTTGTGATGACGTCAACGCAGTTTGTCTTAACGGCGTCTGTCAGTGTGCACGTGGCTTTATGCCATCCACTGTCGACAACACTTGCTGTAAGGCGCTTACCATGTAATAATTTTTTGCATAATTTGTTACCAAATATTTTAATATCTCGTTTCTGAAATTTTCATTGAAATACGTATTTCTTCCAGGCGGAATAGCTGCTTGCCATAAGTCAACATGGCCAGCAGTGCTGACGTTTTAATAGATTTTATGTTGTTTAATTGTTCGAATATTTTAAGATCCCGTTTTTCGAATTTTCATTGAAATGTTCTATTTATTTTAATTTAGGTATAACTTGAGAAAAATGTCTGTCATTCACCGCAGTTAGAAGCGTTTATTATGTTTCATTGTCTAGGCAGCGTGTGTCTACATGACATTGACATTGAGCTTTATTACTGTCTGCGATAGCGAGAACAGTATTGTTTTCAATGTCGTCTCTGAGTTTTTTTTGTTTGTTTTTCCGTTATGGCAATAACTCATGAACCGCTAACTTAGTTCGATGAACCTCGACAACCGCAAGAATCCTATTTAATTTTAAGGTCGTAGGTCAAAGGTCAAGGTCACGGGAACGAATTTTCCGATACTCTGCCTTTGCGAGTTAAGACCATGCTGCTAATAGCTGCTGCTCGGCACTGGCTGATTGACATCATTGCTATAGGCTAAATATTGCAGCATGCTACAGCGGTTACCGCGGACAGATATAGTCTTGGGTAAGCAGTGTAAGGCCTGACGGTTTAGTTGATTGATTGATTGATTGATTGATTAATATTCTGTAGTGCTACGTCAGCCCAGTACGGGCGGAGAGCCAGGCAGTCTAGGCAGCGTCTGCCTACGTGACGGCTCGTGTCTCGACTTGACCTTGGTTTGTGCTCAAGGTCAAATCTGCGTCTGTGCGCCTGCTTACTACAACAGATCCGGGCAGTGCGGTGCGTCACCTAGTTGACCTCTTGATCTTCTGACCTTTCGACTTATGTACACGTAAACGCAGGTGTAAACTTGGGACAGGGCCCTCACTATTTTGTCTGTGAGGGCACTTAGTAAAAGCGACATCGTAGCAGAAAATACTGGAGTAGATTTTTGTATGAAAAATGAGGGGTTGGCTGCAATCAGAGGTGGTTCGACTTTCAACAACTGTCTCACGACACTCTTTTAGAGAGGAGAGATTTCTGCTTCCGACGTAGGTAAATTGAGTATCGGCCTGTCTGGCTGCAGGGGGTTAAGACTAGGCGGTTTATCTGTCACGTGACAGGTGACTTTGTATGACTCCATATGGCAGGCAATGCTCCATAGCTGTGCGATGGGTTTCCCATAAAGAACTATACACAACCTCTAATCTTTTTCACCTTTTACTTACTTGACTGAGGTTAAGGTAGGTCACGTTCACCTGTGTGGGTAGTGATTTTCAACCGGGGTTCCGCGGAACCCAAGGGTTCTGCAAGCATCTGCCAAGGGTTCCGTGGCTGGTCAGTAAAAAATAAAATAACTTAGCGTGCGAAATACGTCAGAGCAGGCCACAGAACTACTAAGCACCAAATAGGTCTACTTAGCTTGAAATTAGCGTTTCTGGATGTTTTTTGCATAAGCCTACAGTGTTTAATATTTTTCTTGTTAACAGTCTTAGCATGTTTGCATTAAACAATAAACACTAATAACGTATTCATGCTAGTGTTAAGAAATCGTTTGTCCATTTATTGAAATAATTTCAATTTCTGAAACGTTTTGTTTAAAAGATATAAAAAAAGCCTCAAACCACAGCGCAGCTAGCTGGGGGTCCAGACCCTTTAAGCTGCCCGAGGGCGGAGGGCGTCCATGTAAAACGTAAAATATCTTATATTTTTTGGGTTGGTGGAAAAAAAGCTAAACGGCCATTGGTGACCGCCTCTTCTGGTTAAATACAATAACATGTAAACTGCTGTCTATGGATGAAAACAAATTGCTAAATAATATTATCTAATACAGTCAAATTAAGCAAGTCTTTTGCTTGCTGCTTTATTGTCAACTTTTGGAGGCTTTGCTTCAGACTCTCAAGTTCTCTGCCTCTTGACTCCGCTGGAGACATCGGTTTCCAGACATTCTAAAACTTCCACCTCGCCTTCCACTTCGCCTACTCCGCTGGACTCGCAGATCATTGCATGGGGTTCCGTGAGTGATCTTCACACTTACGTAGGGTTCCGCTGCAGCAAAAAGGTTGAAAAACACTGGATTAGCACTTTGTGAAAACTTACGGCAGGCAACGCTCTGTAGCTTTGTGATGGGTTACCGTGACTCTGCCAACCCCACAGTACGAGCTTATACCATTCCAGACAGTGCTGCATCATCAGTTGTATTGTGTGTGTGCAAAGTGTCTAAGGTGGGTATGAGTGGCTTGACTGTGCAAAATGAAGAATGGCTGGATTCCCTATGGCAGGTGACGCTCCGTAGTTTAGACTACGAGCTTATTCCACTTCACACCGTGTTGTATCAGCTGTACTGTGTGTGTAAGGTGTCTAAGGTGGGTTTGGGTGGCTCCTGTGTGCACAGTGAAGAATGTTTGGATCCCCTATGGCAGGTGATGCTCCGTCTTACAGTACGATCTTATTCCACTCCAGTCATAGTCGTGTTGTGTCTGTGTGTAGTGTCCAAGGTCGGTCTGGGCGGGTCATGTGTAAGGAGTGAAGAATGTCTGGATCAGTATGCCAGCTGTGTGCGTCAACGATGTTTGTGTCAACCGCAGTACTACCGACTGAACAACCGATGTGGTACGTATACGCTTAATCCCTGGTTAACTATAACCCGAGATCGGAGGATGAGCAGGAAGGTGAAGCAACTTTTGCCGCTTTTGAAACTCCAGTTACTCGCTGGTTTACTATCCCCGAGGTAACCGGACAAACTTTGTAAGCAGGCATCCGCGTATTCGATATACGGCCACGTGGCTTTACGAGAAGCGAAGTTGATTTATTGTTTGGTCGTTTTTGGCGCTTCTACTTAGCGAATGACTTTGATATAAAGTGCTACCGCGGATAGTACTTATTTTTGAACAAGGCTTGACTATCTTGTTGTAAGTGTTTATGTTTTGATTGATTGACTGGTTGGGTGGATTGTGTAGCGGCGAAGTTGGGTTTGGGTGAATCCAGTGACCAGTGTCTAGCGCTCAACTCCATCTGTTCGTCGTCTTAGCGGCGCACTAAACCACTGTCTGGGGTGGAATATTTACACTGCATTTATGTATATATTGTGCTGCTGTGTGGTTGTGTAGTGGCAAAACTAGGTTTGGGTGAATCGTGTACATCCAATGACCAATGTCTACCACTCAACTCCATCTGTTCGTCATCTCCTCCACGCGTCTGTGCCTGCGATGAAGCGTTCTTTAGGCGTGGATCCGACTGCGGTACGTGTATTACGTTAAACCACACGATCTGGAGTGGAATAAGTTAAACGGTTAATGGTTAAACGGTATAGCTCTTTATGGGAAACTTATCTCAGAGCTACAAAGCGTTACTTGCCATATGGGATTGGGATTGCACAGTGTTACCTGCCACACGACGCAGGTGAACGCGCCCTGCTTTAATCCCAGTCACACAGGCTGGTACTCGATTTACCTACCCCAGAGGGGTGGAAGGCTGAGTTGACCTTAGTATTGATTGTATATTTAGATGGTTTATCTGTCCGCAGTTTCCCATTCAAGTAGTAACCACCTGATAGCAACCCGACTAGGAGTCGAACCAACGACCAACGTACTAACCGTTACACTAGGCTACGAGCAACTCGGTACATACTGTTTAAGTAAGTAAGTAAGTAAGTGAGTGTTTAAAGTGCACAATGCCAGCCAGTGGCCGAATCTGAGGCACTTGGCTGAGCCGCTAGGGGGAGCAGTAGGCCTGCTGGAAGCAGTGAGTTTTAAGGAGGCGACGTAAAGTGTCTGCAGAGGTAGAACTATGGATGCTAAAGGGTAGTGAGTTCCAGACTGTGGGGACTGTAATGCTAAAACCGTGGGAGGCAAAGGTTGTGCGGACACATGGAACCGACAGAAGATTGGTGTTGGTTTTGTCAAAGTAGAATACCATTTAGCATATGTTTTTGTAGTTTGTGATGTTCAGTGATGATGACTGTCGTGACAAGTTTTAGATTTAACGACAAGCAGAGCACACTGAGCACAGTATGATATTGTGTGTTAGGCTTGAGTCTTTGATAGGCCAAAAAGTGTTTATGCCGCAACGATGAAACGATTGTTCAGGAATGGGAATGGGAAGGAATGGGAAAAGCTTAGTGGGAATTTCATGGGAATGGGAATTAGTTACAAAATTGGGAATGGGAATGGGAAGGAATGCGAATTGACTGCATAGGAATGGGAGGGCATGGGAATGTAAAGAGCCATACCCGGTCATCTCTACTCCAGACCAAACAGCGGCTTAACCGACATTTATTCCATGACCTGCTTTTGCTGCCTATCTCTCACTGCTGTGTCTGAAGTGGTGTAACTGCCCATAATTTCACTCAACTCAAGCATTACGGCTGAAATATAGCTCCCTGTGTTAAGCACTCGTTTTCAGGCAGAACTTACCATCGATCACGGCCATGAAATAAGTGCGTTTCAACTCAGTCTACTACGGTGCAGTATGTCTCATTACACTCATATAATATACTGTAAACCGTTTTGAAACCTATCTATACAAATGACGATATGTTTTATTGATTTATTCATACTTATTTTGTGCATTTATGTTTTTAAAATCAATATATAAGTAAGTAAGCGTGGCTGTGCGTCGTTGTAGTGGCAAAGATCGCGTTGAACGAGCTATGTCAAAGCGTGGATGACGAATGTCTAGATGTTAACGCCAGGTGTCGTGGCGTGGGGCTTCCCTGTCTGTGCGCTGGCAGCTACAGACCTGTAGCCAACCAATGCCGTACGTCACTACATTTGTCATTATTATTACTGTCCGTGGTAGGGGATGACAGTATTGTTTTGCGAGTTTTTTTACTCTTATGCCGTGGCTACATGCTCGGATTTCCTCGTCCGAGGTGTTGTCTGACGTCGCCGAGCCTTCCGAGGTTTAGGTTTAAACAACTCATCTGAGAAATTTGGACGGAATGTGCATGTGCATTCTTTCCAATTTCTTCGGACAAGGTTTTTTTGGCTGCCAGATAAAAGACGCCCATCAGAACGGAAATTGATCGTACGACGCAAACTACTCAACATCCTAACCGCATGATCTAAGTTCACCTTTTTATATGGCACAAACTACTGTTGCAGCAAAGGCCAGTCCAGTGGCGTAGCCAAAGGCGGGGGGCAGGGGGAGAAGGCCCCCCAATCCTCCAAACAAAACATAAGCATACGTATAAACTGCACAAAATTTGCCAATTTGGTCAGCTTATTTTCGGGAAAATAATTAAAATTGTTGCCACCAGATCTCACCTTTTAAAGGTAAAATGCACCAAATTCGATTTCGGCTGGGGCTTCGCCCCAGACCTCGCTAGCGGAGCGCACAGCGATCCCCAGACCCTCTAGCTGGATTTTAGGGGGTCTTACTTCTAGGGGAAGGGAGGGAAGAGAAAAGGGAAGGGCATGGGAAGGAAGGAGAGGGGTAAAAGGGGAAAGGGCAGGAGGGGAGGTGGGAAAGGGAAGGGGAGAGGAAAGGAGACGAGTCTCTCCCCAATTGAAATTTCTGGCTACGCCACTAGCTGTACCGCTGACTCGTCTGTCCACGATCGGCGTTCCCTGTCGCTGCAGCAAGAACATGGAGCCGTCTGCCCTCAGAAATGACGTGTTCAAAGTGTTTCCGATCACTCAAGACAAAATTTAAGATTCATCTGTTTTCCGTTTCTTTCGTGTAGCTGACTGTAAAAATGGCTAGAGTATTTGGTATTTTCATTTTAAATTTAATGTAATTTGGAGTGTAATTTATTTTGCTGCAGTATTGTCGGGAGTGGTGGGTTCGAGTTGTCTGGCTGACGGTTCATGTTCCACAGCTAACTCTCGCTGTTTGAACAGCGTCTGCCAGTGTGCCGCCGGATACCGACAGGATGACACGCTCTGCAGTGCGTATACATAGGCTTAAACTACGGCATTTTCAGAGAGACGTTGGGCTGTTTAATTGACAGATGGTTTGGTGATGAAACGGTTAGGGCATTGGACTCACGATCACGAGGTCGTGTGTTCAACTCGGCCCGGGACGATATTAAGTATTTAATGCTTGGATGGGTGACTGTCAGCGGACAGGTAAACGTCTCGGTATGTAACCAACGCCAAGTTCAACTCAGTCTTCTATCCCTTCAGGGTAGGGAAATTGACTATCAGCCTGTCATGCTGTGGTTAGGACAGAGTACGTTCGCCTGTGTCGGGTGGCAGGTAACACTCTGTAATCCCATATGGCAGGTGACGCTTTGTAGCTCTGCAATGGATTTCCCATAAAAAGATATGCTGTACACTTACCTTTAACCTTTAAATACTGTTGAAATAGTATACTTTTATTCACTACTGAAATACGATTATAAAGGTGGAAATTGACCATGGGAATTGGTATTAAAATAGTAAGTTTAACTATTGCTCCGAACAACTTTTGTACTTTTGTATCACTGATGATGATGATGATGCTGTGGTTATTACACTTGAGTACTAGCCAGGAATGACTACTGCTGCTACAACAGCAACAACAACAACTACTACTACTACGACTGGTCTGTATGTGTAGTACTAGACAGGAATGACTCTGTGGTGAATCGTATCCCGTGTACGTCAGTGTCTATGTGTCCGTCACGACACAGCATCTGTCTGAATGGATTCTGTGACTGTCGAGTCGGCTATCAGCTCGTCGGCACTTTCTGCTGTACGTCCATTAATGTTTCTATCAGTTAATCGGCAAGTCTGTCAGTTAAGATTTAAGTTACATACCGTCCGGCATATTACTAGATTTATCAAGTGTTTTACAAGTGCTTTAATATTCATGTTTTATCAAGGACAGTTCACTAGTCCAAAGGGGGCACTGGTTCGAACAGCGCGAAGTTTGAATCAGTGTTAGGGTTAACGTTAGTAATTGGGTTATCAGTTAAGAATACGGATAGATTGCATTTTTGCTATGACGGATCTTGGTTATGGTGGCCCCTGGTTATGACGGACCGAAATCTGACCAAATTCGGACTAATGTGCCTCTTTGGATTAGTGACCAGTCTGCATTATATCGTTTATATTCTTTTGTAAATTGTGCTCTTCGTGAGCCTTGTGTGCATTGTTTAGCATTCGCTGGCCTACTGTGCATTTTTGATTGCAATTTGCTATACAGATAAATTGATAGACTGACTGACTGATTATGCGGCCGTCTTAATAAGCCGCATTACTGCTCTTGGCCGCTCGTCCGTCCGTCTGTTTGGCCGTCTGGCTGCTGCTCTTCACTCAAAAACAAAAATGCACAGAAAAGCCAAAAATGATGTGAACGTTCCTCAGTGCATGAGTAACTGGTGCGTCAATTTTCAGTTTATATTGCTCGGTGGATGGCCGCTGTTATAGCATTTCGCAGTTTAGTTTTATTACGATTTTTCGTCTGCATTTTAAAATACTACAACAATAAAAACAGCTACAACAGCAACTGCTGCTATTTGGACTGTGTGCCTGTACATATAGATGAGTCGTGGCGTATTCTGGAGGGAGTATCATGTACGGTAAACGGCGCATGTGCCGTCGTCAACTCTTTCTGTGACGCAGGACAATGTATTTGTGCTGACGGACGATTTGCCCGGGCCAACTTCTGCTGTATGTTGTAATAGTTGTAGTAGTTGTTGTAGTTGTAGTCAGAGGCGGATTTAGACATGTTTAACATGTTTGGTCGAACAGGGCTCTACAAAAAGAGGCACCACAGGCCAAGAATGTCAGACAGCAGCGCAGTTTTCTGGCCTTTGGGACTCCTTGATGACGTGATGTGACAGTTGGAAGTCTATTTGGTGGAAGTTGGTGCAGTGCAATATATTCACTGTCATTAAACGTGAACAGAAAATTTATGCGAAGGCCCCACATTTTTCACCGATTAGTTTATAATTATTAGAATATTCTAGCACCTCCATATTTCTCATCTTAGGCTATTGGGCGGTATACAAATATAATTCCAACTTTGGACTAACTTTAATTTGGCTGAAAAAAAAACAACCAAATTGACATTCAGGACCAAAAGCGTTACCTCCTGCTTCAGTGGATAACAGTGTTCAACAAACAACAAGAATTGGAATAAGACTAGAAGCCATTTTATTATTATTTCAAACTTGTGAGTAATGCTAATTAAAGGTGTGCAAAAATTAGTTTGATAACTGTTAATGTTAATAAGTTGTTAACGTTATTGTTTGTCTTTTGTCTACAGATTCTCGTATTGCGCTGGGCGCATATTGCCTGGAGGGCGATATTTGTGCCGATGATAATGCCGTCTGTACTGACAACACGTGTTCATGCCGCACTGGCTACCAACCTGTTGAAAACAGCCACTGCGGTCTGTAGCAGTAGTTGTAGTATTAATTACTGTCCGCGTTAGCAATGAAAGTATTGTTTTCAGCATTGTTGCTAAGTTTGTTTTTTATTTGTCAGTTTTTCTGATAATAAGTCGTAAAACTGCTACACTTAGCTTGATGAAATTTTGCACATGGGACCAATCAATGTTAAGGTCACTTGGAAAATAAAACATTTTTTGTTGAAAGCTTAATTTTTTTCTAATGGTGCAATACTTGTAAAAATCTGTTAACATTTTATGAAGTTAGCACCAGTTGTGTAACGGCCTGTTTTTGGATCATGGTGTAGAGATAAAAACCAACTTCTGTGCAAACTTTAAAAGAAACTGAAATTAATTAGTGACAGAACATTAAATGACAAAACACTCTATAGGTCTACTTCACATAAGCGGTACGAGGTGGTTTTCTTGCTTGCTGCACCGCATACCGCTGTCTGGGGTGGTATATATTGTTGTTGTTGGTATATTGTGTAGTGTATGGTGGAGCAAGGACAGGCGGAGTGGGAACGGGGTCTACAGTTTTGGGACTCGATCCTATACTGGGTACGTCAGTCGATCTGCTCGGTTCTGCATCTATAATCTGAAGGTCATTGATCTCTGTGGCAATCGAAAGCCTCTTCCTATTACGACTTCTTATTAGTGACTAATAGTAACCCAGGCTCTGTCTTGCACCGTTATTGAGGTACAGTGACTTATTGGCCAAAAATCGCAAATTTTCCCACTCTCTCTCATTTAGCGCCCTCGTTCGGGGTGACCCCCTATGAATTTATGGATAAGCTTTACGGTTCCTGAAACTAGAGTCTTCCAAGCAGCCTACGGTGAAGATTTTGTAATCCTAGCTGGCACCGTTTTTTGACTGATCCACCCGTGTGACGGACAGACAGAATTGCGATGGCTAAGACGCGCTGAAAACAGTAGCTGCTTTCGCGTGTAATAAAATGATTGTCATGATTTTTTGGGATGATGATGAAAACGGTACATGTACTCTGAAACAAAGGATATACTGAATACGTCAAATTAAAAAGGTCTCTTTTATTCAACGCTCACAAGCGATTTTATTTTAAGGCTTTTTTTACTTGTATCCTAAGGTTTATCATACCTCTGCTATACTATTTTCACGTCTGGTGTGAAACGTATTGTTTATTGTTTGTATGTTTTGACTACTGGGCAGCTATCGTCTTATTGATCCTGGCGATACTTGCTGCACTGCTGCTGCTATGTCTACTACTGTGCTGCTGCCTCTACTGCCTGCGACGGTATTTATTTATCTGTTTACTATTTGTTTGTTTATTATACGCTTTATACACTCGTTAAGTTCTTCACAATAGTGAAGAATCGCAAGTGTACGCTTTCGGTGCTTTAAAGTTGATTTTTCCCGACGTTTTCAGTTTAAGAAACCTATTTGGAAGCAAACCAAGAAGAAAGGCAAAAGCTGATGTAATTTAAATCGTTTAACACGGTAGTACCATTGACACAAATTAGGTGAAATGGAAAATGAGTACATCTAACGTAGGCCTAATTCTATCGTTTTGGCCATCTTTGTGCCAAAAGTTATCAAAATTGGTAAAACATTCACGATTAAGTTCTAACCAAAACAGTTTTGTTTTGTTTTTTTGAGACACGATGTAGATACTGGTTTTTTGATTGGCTGGCTAGGTGGCTGGCGGCACGTGACAACTACGAGAAGAAGTTATTGGACGAGACTGCAGAATCTGCCGCAGACAGTACTACACTTCAGAGTCGACAGAGACGCCACCTAGCGAGCGCTACGGGCATCGACAATACTACAACACGAACTACTACTACAAATACTACTAACAATCAACAACAACAGTACATTAGCAGCGTCTCGGCCGCCGCACCCAGACGCAGGTAATGATAGAAAGCATCACTTAACACTGATATTTTTACATTGCTTCAACAACAACAACCCCTTCCAGTCAGAATTGCACCGAGCCACAGCGATATATCGTGCATGTTGCGTGTTTCTCATGGTTAGTTGATTCTCAGGAAAATCGTTGAATTTGTTGTCAGCAGCAGAAGTCGGATTTTAACGCTAAAATGCACCAAATTTGATTTCTGATTGAGCTCCGACCCAGACCCCGCTCCCCAGACCTTTTAGCTAAATTTAAGGGGTTCTACTTCTTAGGGGAATTTGAACAGAGGACAGATGGGGAAAGGAGGAAAAGAAAAGGGGAAGAAAAGTCAAGAGAGTAAAAAAGAAGGAAAATAAAAGGGTTTTTTTCTAAGATAGTTTGGGACCAGCGTGAAAGTGAGGTAGGAAATGTTAGATGGCTGTCATTGATAACTTAGTTCGTTTCCAACGGTGCAAAAATTGTGAACATCGGTTAGCATTTGATAACGTTGTCACCGATTGTTTAATGTCCTGTTTTTATGGCCCTCGGTGTACAGGCGCCGGGCGGTGGCTGATGATGTGGAACTGGACATGGTGACTGATAGTGACACTCAGCTGGTCTCTGGTCAAAGGCGTCAAAAACGTTCTGCCAACACCGCACTCTACACTGTCGACGATTTACCCAGGGTTACTCACCTTAATGACGCCGAGGTACCAGCCTATTAGTAGTAATAGTAGTAGTAGTAGTAGTAGTAGTAGTATTAGTACAGTGTGTCCAAAGAATACTAATCCACATTTTTGCATACCTCTGTGAAGCATATACGATTTTAATAATTTTTGGCCTGCAACAACAAGAAGAAACTTGAAGTTTCACAGATGACTGTAGCTTAGCCCACCTCACTTTAATACTGTTGCTAGACTACCTTGTGACGTGCAGAAGTATTTGGCCGTTTACAACAACCAATTCATATTGGGTAACGCATGCATCGACGTTCATTTCTGGTGGGTGGCATGTAACACTGTGTAATCGCATACGGCAGGTGACGCTCCGTAGCTCTGCGACGGGTTTCCTATAAAGACTATACACGACCTTTAACTTTATTAAGTTTTTACTTTGTTGTTGTCAGGTGCGCAGTATTGACAGTGCGCTACTATCGGCGGAGGATCAGGACTTAGCGGACACCGAAGACACGGACAGTAGCGTGGCCCAGCGTGCCGCCAGGCGCCGCTTTGCCACTTCTGGTCACGTGATCAACGGAGCGACCGGAAACAGAATGTTGGACGAGCGTCGCATGACGTCAGCACGACGCGCCAATGCCGTGTCAGCAGCCAGACGTATCTCTTCCATAGCCAACCTGCAGCAGGTCTGTAGTAGTAGTTGTTGTTGTTGTGTTGTTGTATTCAGTGGCGTCGTGGCATGCGGGGGGCAGAGGGGCAGATGTTTTGGGCTGTCGGAAAGGTTTGTACACACTTTTATTCACCGTATTTGGTAGACGAAATAAACAAGGAATAAACAAAGAAAGTAATAAAACTTTACTAGAACTTAACTAAGATTTAACTAAAATGTAATATAATGTCCATAGTCAGAACTCAGTTGATGCAGCAAAACAGCAGAGATGACATGAAAAGTTATTACACTGGCTGAACCATGACAAAATTTTTTTTACGTCTAGAAATTGCATCAGCTACAGGTAAGCACTTGAACATATCCATACATTCAGTGATAACGTCATCAGACCTAGTCTGAAATATTTTGCTGAAACAACTTTTAATGACATACTGCAAAGATTTAGTCACGGTTTTGTTAACAGGACAAGCTTCAGAGCCATAGTATAACGCCGGCAGACATTTCGCTTTAAACAGCTGTACAATGACGTCGGGTGAAGTGGCACGGCCAACACGACCAAAAAGTGCATTAAAAGCCCGAAGATTTTTTTTAGAATTGCTAAAGGAGCAAGTGAATACAGCTGAAGATGTCATGTATACACCTAAATATCTAACTCTGTTACACCAAAGCAATTCGCAATTGTCTCTGGTTACAAGACTGCAACAATCGGGCTTTATAATGCGGACCAATTCCAATGCAAACAGATTTCTTGTTATTTAATCGCATGTCCAAGTATGAAAAAGCTCATCCTCACACGTATCCAGCAAAAGCTGCAGCGAGTGAACAGAAGGAGCGAGCAATACAATATCGTCTGCATACAACAATATACTAAAGCATGTCATATTAAAGCCACTTTCAATTACTCTGTCAACAACACTGACAATAAAAATGGCAAACAAACATGGAGACAGAACCCCACCTTGCCGAACTCCACATGACAAACTAAAGTAATCTGAGTACACAAGACCCCATTTAACGCAGGGCTTCCTAACTGAAAACCAAAGTTCGAGTAACGACAAAAGGTTGATGGGAATGTTTCTCTTCATGAGCTTAGTGAACAGAGCATGATGATTCATCCTCTCAGGTGCTTTTGACAGATCAAGAGAACAAACATTAACAGTGCTACCGGTGCACTCCGGGCAGCTATTTGCAATGAACTTACATCACGTGATAAAGCCAACATGCCAGCCTTACATTCAGCTATCTGACCACTCATATCCTCTAGTCTTTTCATGAGTGTTTTCAAATCTCTTTCAAAAATGCGGCTTGAAGGCATATTGTCTGGCCCCGAAGCAACATATCGAGGTAGATTATCAAACGTCTTGTTATCATCTAGCTGAAAGAATAGCAGAAAAGTATCACCTACTTCACGGCTAAGCTTACCTTCACCATCACGGCGCGTAGGTACATGCTGAAATTTGACCGATCTTGTTGTCTTCGCGAGTTTACTATCGTCGAGCAAACGTGCCTTGGCCGTAGAAATACTACCGACATCATAAAAATCCACTATGCATTTTTTGTCCGAAAATTTTAGTTCAAATATGTAAACTTTGAGCCTGAAAACCCACTATTTTGAGGAAATTTAGGGGCTAATTTGAAATTTTGAGCACCTTAACCGACATTTTCTACTGTCTGTCGGAATTCTGTCTTGAATCTGCATTGTTTGTCGGCAAATTGCAACTTACGGTACTGCGCCGTCCTATACGGTATACTTTTTCTAACTCACAGCGCTGCTGGATGTATTACTAATAGGCGATTCCTAGACGTTTCTCCCGACCGACCTAGCATAGTCTGTGTCTATCTGTCGCCTGTCGTTTGTCACATTTGTGCTCCTGCCCGTTCAACAGATTTCAGATTGTTTGTTTTGCAGGTAGGCCTATACTTGCGGAGGTCCAATAATGACACATTGTGTTAAAGGAAGGGCAGACTTGGGGGTTGAACCTTCCTTCTTTTCGTCTTTCCTTGTTTTCTCTCTGACGGCACGCCCAGCCGTAACCCCAGCCAGGCACGACGGCATTCAATTTACCTACCCCGGAGAGGTGGAAGGCTGAGTGATCTGGGTGGTTGGTTATATACCTAGATAGTTTACCTGTTCGCTGTCGCATCCAAGTAACCGCTTGATAGCGACCCGACCAGGACTCAAACCCACGACCTCACGATCGCCAGTCCAACACCCTACCGTTACACCACCGAGCCGGACACGCCGGTACTCGATTTACGTACCGCAGAGGGATGGCCAGGCTGAATTGTTTCTGTTGCAGGGAGGATCGGACTACTCGCCGGCCGGGACCGAGCGTCGCTACAACATCTACCCAACGTCGCCGGGCGTACAGCCGCGCGTACAACAGGGAGGCGTACACAAGGGTACCCACGTGAGTCATCGTGACGTCGCAGCGTTCGGAGAGATCACCGTCATGCCGGTGGGTGAAACGTCAGACCACCAGCAGCAGGACAACGTCAGAGTCGCTGTGGATGAAGAGCTCTTCTAGATGTATGCCAAAACTCCACTCGTGATGCTGTACTGCAGCTTGCTACAAGTTCTTGTCGACAAATCGTACTTGCAAGTTTCATAATTTATATATAACTCATCCGGTTGAAATAATGACTGATATGTTCCGATAAATGGACACAGTGGGAGTATTATTAAAAGTGCAATCTCACGTGCAAAGATAAGCGAATAATTTCCGCATATGCCTACATGATAGTGATGATGATACGTACATCGTTTTCGACAGTTTTTAATGCTTCATTTTTGTAGTTTTGTTTGTACTTACTGGATCAGCTAATTGGAAAATTTCCTGATGAAAATCTTGAGCGTTGAGGGCTTTTAGTGTCCTGAAAGACTATTTGTCCAGAGTAGGCGGACTGAGGGCATATTTAATGCCAAAAGCTATGGCGGCGCCGCTTATGTTATATGGTGTGACAGCGTACAATATAATTATGATAGAACTGATTTGTAGTTTAACGGTGCTTAGCTAGTAGCTGTAGTTTCGCTCAGCATTACTGTATGCGAGGGGTCTACGGATTTGAGTTCCCACTGAGGGTAAAAACAATTCCAGAACAGAAAGCTATAGTCTAAATACTGTAAATAGTAGGCCTAAACGACGTGTTGCGAATCTGCGCCAATGTGACATTTTCTGCATTACCTGTTTGTTTAATCAATAATTTTTTACGTTACCGTTTCTTACCGTTCGCAGTAAAAAAAAGTCTTGTGTTTTCAAATAATGCGCCGTCTGATTTGTATACCGTGAATTTTGGGGGCGACTGAAAATGCAAGTACGGAAAATACAAGTACAAATCTTTCAAAATGGGAAATGGCCAACAGTTCTTTAGTGGACAAGTAAACACTTCTGATGCAGGAACTGCCTGTATATTTGCATCAAATAGGCCTACAGAGCTTGATCTTCTGACATTTTGATGTTACGTATAGAACTGTCCCACACCAGTTCTATCAGCTATTTACAATTTTTGTTGCCCACCAGCAATTAGGTTTCCCGTCTGTTTCATTCTTACGACACGGGAAATTAAAGATTTGTACATTGTGGCGTTCAACAAAGTGAAGGAATTGCTTCTTAATTTTCTACCAGTTCACGATTTTATTTGCTGTTTGAACTCCTCTAACTCAGATACTACAAGTGACTGTGTAAGCCTAACGGTACTCTTTAGTTCTAGTTAGTAATCTTCATATAAACCGTTTTTGTCTATGCGGCAATTTGTACTGCGTTATGATTTTACAATGAGACATAAAAATGCAGATTTTGTTCAGCTGTTTTATCTCGTTTGACTGTAATTTCCGCAAAAATATTTACAGGCACGTACTCGCATTTTCTGTACTTGCATTTTCAGCGCCTCCGAATTTTGTTGTTTTTGACGTCGAAATACACCAGATAGATTTTTTTAGGTTGGTGGGCTTTTAAAATCTTAGCCGTTACAAACTTTTGAATCTTTGTATGGGGTCAACTATTCCTAGGGTATTTGGGGTCGAATCTCGTCTTATTGTGAACTCTTGCATACGCTGACGGCACTAAGAATTACTTTGAAAATGACAAAAAGAACTTAGAAAGTTTTAGCTAGACGGATACTGAGTGTAGGAACTTAGAAGCGACGCTTAATTTTGCTGTTTTATTATATTTTCATTATTGTATGTTTTTAGATTATTTCTTATTACTGTTTTTGCCCATTTTGTGTACAATTTTTATGTTAATAAGACTAAAGAAATAATATTGTTATATCTGGAATCATTGGCGTCGAGATCTGCTTATCTATCGGTAGCCTAATGGTGTATAATATACGTGCTTATACGCTTATTGTGACTTAATTAAAGTAGAATAAGCTGGCTGCCAGGGCTGGAAAATCCCATGTTTTAGAAAAAAAAAGATTAGGTTTTAAAGTTTTTGTGGGTTGTGGTGTACAGAAACCACCAAACACAAAATTCAAAAATTCACGAGTCAGGACGAAAATGTGAAAATATAATCTATATAAATTTTAATTGCACAACAAATAAACTTAAAATTGGAGTTATGAGTTTTTCGGTTTTTAAAAGCCTAAATACTTACGTTTTTCAAGCCAATTTTCCAGCCCTATTAGCCACCGGACGATGCAATACGAGGTAAAAGATACATTGTACAATAGATGAGATAAATGCTGAATTTAATTGCATACAGAAATGTCATTGAGGCTATATTATAGCAGAGTTTTTGAAGCCATTCGACGTCTGTGTTTTTCTTTACTGCTCGACAAGTAGAGGGTTTGAATGAATAATTCTTCGAATAAAAAACACAGGCGACAAAGACAAGAACGACTTTGTATAAGCCACGTCACAGCTGCAAAATTTGTCGCCGGTTTTACGGCTACTGCTGTGACGAAATTTGGTTCTGAAGCTTCGGGTTTACGTTGTCGGAAACGGATGTCTCGAGGCTACTAGTTGTTTTTGGCGCGAATCGGCACCGGACGATGACGTCACTCACACGATGAGGTCATGATGACGTGTTCCGCAGCACGAGCACGTGACCAGCAGCAGCAGGCTGCGTCTAAAAGCCGGACAGAACGCGGAGAACAAGAGCAGCTTGCCGGCGACTTGGACGTGGAAGAGAAACCGACAGAAAAACACGACGAGCTGGCGGTGCGTCGAAATAAAGGATGGGACTGACAGCGGAGAGAGTAACGGTTGGGTGTCGTCGGACGCAGGCTTGGCGGAGTAGTAAAGATTGGTGATGAGACTGGGAGACTGAAACAGTATGTAGTAGCAAGACAGGACGATAACGGTAGTCTGAAACTGTCGACGAACTGTCTCGTGTTTAGACTTCGCTACCATGGTGCTGGTTGGACGAGACCGTGTCAACGCCATCTATAGCGTATGCAGTCGTCAACACACCCATCATGCAATCAATCATTTATCAATCAGTCGATAATTTAATAGGCGAATCATTAATATAAGTGATCTGAGCAACACAGCTACCAAATCTTCAGCTATAAGAAAACTAAAAAGAATCAAAGTAATTCGCGGAATCGCCCTCGGGTTCTGGCACTGGTAGCAGCAATTTGCAATTTCGTGTTTTGGCTGGGGGTTTGGTCGACTCCCTCAAATACTCCCTTCCCATAGGCGTCAGGATTTTCCACCCCATCTAATACAATGTCTCATTGGAACTCGCAAGTAGGGCCCTCTTTCTCTGCCGAATGCATCTAGATAGGTCGAACGGTTTAAGCAGGCTGCACGAACGTGCCTGACGACAGACAGACAGACCACGCCACAGAGAAATGTATAAGAATAGGCGGAATTGCTTGCGACGTAAGAGCGCTTCCGTCTAATAATAGTTCAAGTCAAAGTGGTGTAACGAGAATTATTGTAAACTTAATTTCTGATGTAATAGGCTAGCACAAAAGATTGCTTGAGAATTTGACAAACAAATGTAGGCTACGTACGGCTATGAGGGCGAAAATGACGATGAGCTGTGCGAGGTTAAGAACGAGCAATTCGACAGCTGGTCGTACGACTTCTCTGAACAGTAGTAGTAGTAATTGTTGTTGTTTTTGTTGTTGTTGTTGTTGTTGTTGTTGTCGAATGACGTCTCTGAACAGTTCGTTCTGTCTCACGTTGGAGCAGATTAGTTCGCCAGGAGGCGTCCTGTCTATCTCGACCAGCGAGTACGACCAGACATAGTGAACAAGACGGTCAAGCCTTGCTCAGTGCTAAATAAGTACTGCCCGCTATAGAGAGTACGACCAGAAGTAGTGGGCGTCCAGACAAACTATCAGAACTACCAGCAGCAGTACCACCGACCGCGCGCCGTCGAACCTTTACACAACAATGTACCAGTGATGATGTAAATCGCGGCCAAACTCCTGAGGACAAGGCCAAAGCCAGAACCAGGAGACGGAGACCAAAGCCAAAGCCAATTGTTCAAGGCCGAGGCCAAGACCGAGGTTAAGACCGAAGTAAAAGGTAAAACTATTGAAATGGCAATGATATCGTAAGCCACAATTGATAATTAGGTTTAATTTTTTTTATTAAATCCACATCGCTTTCTCTTATAGAGCTCTGTCATGGGTAACCACAGACGACCTGCTGTTTTAAAATGTTTTAGGCCTAAAGTAGAGGCCATGAAGTTATTTACGAAACCTAAACAAAACTTTTAAAAATCTATAAAAAAAAACCTACAACATTTTCCAAAAAGTAAGCTTTTCCAGCCGTGAAGCACAAGACATTTTTAGTGTGACGTAACGAACACGTCGTTAACTTGAACTCAGCTCGCACCAATAGCGTTTTCGCAACTTTCGGCTGCAGTCGTGTGTCATAAAATAAACGACGGTGTACTATGCGATCTGCTCGTGGTTCAAGTAGGGGGCCTACGTTACAGCACTGTCTGGAGTGGCATAAGCTTCTGCTGTAACCTATAAGCTTACAAACCGTTTGGGCGGACGAGGTCTGCCGGAAACGGTTTGCGGCGGTGCGCGAATGGGAGGTCGAGCGCGGTGAAACGCCGTCTGTGCTGCGGTGACTGCTAGCAACCACGAAGACAGGTGAAGGCTGACTGAGTCGACAAAAGGCAGCAGCCGACACAGGTTCAAAGCGTTACCTTAGGCCTTAGCCAGTCTGCAGACACCAGTTTACACTGCGAAACAGACAGTAGCCGACACAGACTCGGCGACTTGTGACGAACTTTCTCCAGCACGTCAGTCGCTTCGCCGGTCAACTGCACACAACGCACCACACCCACACACCGTATTACGTGTCGCCGATGATCATTCAAGTCTGAGATAAATACCCCGTTTACACGATAAAGCTGGTTCGACAAGCCAGCTCGATGAGCATTTATCAAGCACGCACCAAGCGCTTGTTGAGCTGGCTGAATGAGTGCTTGATGTGTGCTTCATTACTGCTTGATGAATTCTTTAGCTATCGAACATGTTTGATAGACCAAACATTCATCAAACCAGCTCTATGAGTGGTTAACGTGTCTAATGAGTGCTTGGCGAGCGCTTGTCGAGCCAGTCAGGTATAAGACCCATCTGTTTTTGCCTCTTTATCGTGGCTGAATGTTCAGGCCTAGTGGCTTAACTTGCTTAAGTGCTTTTACATTAAACTTTAACGCAATGTAATGTAATCGATAGGTTACACTGCTGTGTGGCAGCGCGTCCAGTTTAAGTTGTCTGCTAACATTAATTTAAAGCGCTGCACGGACTTGCACCGACGTATCTCGCCGATCTATGTCAACCAGTGTCATCAGTTGGCAGCAGAGAGAGACTGCGTTCTGCCACTCGCGGCGACCTTGTCATCAGCTCAACTGTCACATACTTTGGTGCTCGATCGTTTGCTGTTGCAGGACCCAAAGCCTGGAATCAGCTTCCGGCAGACATTCCTGCGATTGACTCAGTCAACTCGTTAAAATCTGCTTTGAAGTCATTTATGTTCCGATGAAAATTTTTGTTGACAATTTGTGTAGACTAGACACGTCGCGCCTTGTAATTGGTTCCGTGTTACGGCGTGTTAGAAATTATCATTTGTTATTATTATTATTATTATTATGGCGTCGATGTACGTAACGCCTTTCCTCGGGACAAGGTTCGCTGCTCCCTCCGCCAAAAAAAATCCGACCTCCTTTGTTAACGTTGGCCTCGATTTGTCGGTCGGGCCTTAGGGACACATGTCTTTGCTTTCCAAAAATGAAGCAAATGTTGGAACGTAGACGATCAAAACATAAAGCAACAGCAGAAACCACTGCATGAGACTACAAAGAAATAATACAGAAAAAAATTAACTGAAGTAAAATAGAAAGGGAATTTAACTGCAAAAAGAAAAAACCGGGTGAGCTAAAGAAAATCTGAAAAAGCGAAGTCAGTCAAGAGGGCGTGAAATGTAGGCATATGCGGGAATAAAGATATTATGAGGAGAAAGAAAGCCGGTTAACCTCATAAACCTACCAACCGCTTGTAGCCTCCTATACTGCAGACCATATAGGCCTATCGGAGCATCAAAGGCCGAGCAATCACGAGGTGCAAATTATACATCATCGTGACATCATCGTGACACAATCTCCGGTGAAGACGTTTGCTGAAACGAGTAATTTGCGCGGCCGTCCACGCGAGGACAGGAAATTGCCCGCCGGAAAGTACACGACGAAAGCAGTCTACAGACAGAGATAGTACGCGAGCAGTGGTGGAAATTGGCTGCGGGAATGAGCAACTAATTATCGCACGCAAACATGTCATTAGTTTGGCACTGAGATTGTGCACTCAAACAGCAAAGTCGCAACGACAGCCAGCCAGTCTCCATGCAGTCGTGAGATGATCCCGACCTATGCACACGTAATCATCGCATCTCTCGCCTCTGTCGCTGCGTCTGCACCGGAGATTGTCCGGCGATGCACAGGGTGAACCAAATCAAAATGCTCAAACACGAAAATTACCATACTAGAATATCTGTGCACCAAATTATTATGCCTCATTAATTTACCGCACGATACTTCGTAGGTCTTTATACCTGTCCAGTCTTGCTCATTCAGTTGGCGAATGGTGCAGCATCAAAGCCAATGGATTTACCGCAGGCCTATATTTTCTAGTCAACGGCGTAAAGTGTCGAACTGCTCAGAAATTTCCAACGCTGAAAAGCCCTGTTGAAGTGCTGCACAAGCTAAAATAGCTAGCGAAAAATGAGAAGCAAATTGCTTTTACCGAGCTACTATTTGTATTAACTGTTCAGTGCATAAAAACAATTTTCCGGGATGAATATATGCACATTTTGTCTTCGTAAAATATTTTATTCATGACAAGGTTTGTAATACTAAACGAGATAAAAACCTAAAATATTGAAAAGTTTATTATTAGTTTTAAAATAAACGAAATCATTACGCTTACGTTACGATGACATCACAACGAAGGTCTTATTGGGCACTCAATTACTTTTACAGACATGTACATTGTACAGTCTGTGCCATAAACCTGTCTGTGTAGTTGCAAAATTCGTTCCTGAAGTTTGCGTTTGCGTCAATTTGGCGTATGTCAAATAAATAAGCCTACAGCAACAGCACAAATCAGTACATTTTTACACAGTTGTCTGCTAAACAAATGAGAAAAATTAGACATGCCTACAAAAAGCTCGTGCATTTTTGAGATATCCCGATTTTCGTCTTGTGCCATTTTATTCTAGCTCACCATGCACGTCCTCGTCATTGTGCGATCTTTGACTTATGTTCTGCATTTGGTATGAGGCTAGCGCGGGCTTCCTTTCTCGTAATATCCTTTCCTTCATAGACATCCCGCCCACGCCATTCGGACGTTGCATACTTTGCGTCCGTTGCGTGGCTTGTTTCCAGTCGATAGTATGTATATACGGTATACCGCGCTGCCGACCGAACTGTTTCGTTTTGCTGTTGCGGGTCCCGCGTCGACTAAGAATTCTGAATGCCTGATAGTCTTTGTGACCCAGTCTCGACATTTTCAAATATCAGCTAAATGCATACTTTTTACGACAAAATTTCCTAAGCGCAGTAGCGATGTGTTTGGGTATGCGCTATATAAATTTACATTTTACTTACGTACTTACATACTTCATTTTTTGCAAAGCGCGCAATGCACACAACGAAGGCAACTCAGTCTCAAGGCCTTCGGGTGATTGTTGACGAAGCTAAAGCAGGGTCGACAAACAATTACGCAACTAACGCAACGAACGCAGCCGACGAAAGCTACGCAACAGCCAAAATGCAAAGATTACAATTAATTACCTCCGCCAAAAAGGTAATGTTTTTGCCAGACTTTGTTTGTCTGTCTGTGTGTGATTGGGATAACTCAAAAAGTTATGGACAGATCTTTCTGAAATTTTGAGGGAATGTTGGGCATGGCATAAACTACAAGTGGTTTAATTTTGGGGGTGATCTGGCAGGAATCCTGGATTCTGGATCACTTTGAAATTTTCGTTACCATTGCGTTAAAAGGGGCATAAGGGAACCGCTGGCAAAGTGAATATGGTGACGCCACCTGACAAATAACATTGCTTTGGCGGAGGTACCTGCGGGCTATGACTGCTTTCTAGTTTTTTAGTGTAAGTAGGCCTATAGGTTTCAACACGGTCTGCAGTGTATTGTACAAGTGCAATGAGGCATAATACACTGTAGACCGCGTTGAAACGTACTTCTTTCATGACCGTTATCGACGGCGTGTTCTGTCCGAAAAAATGGCACAGACCCGAGCCACGTTTTGGTCGTCACGCTCGACTGGGGTGAGATTATGGGTAGTTGCTAGAAATGCGTTCTGTGGAACGAGGTATCTGTCCCACTGCCACGCTATAGCTTAACGGCTGCGTATAA
>Ga0209367_1002122_pt1 | contig 25786 bp, 12 predicted proteins | sample WorMetLIZISLAND2_FD_187412 | JGI IMG/M metagenome (GOLD analysis project Ga0209367, IMG submission 187412) | Marine gutless worms symbiont microbial communities from Max Planck institute for Marine Microbiology, Germany - Olavius geniculatus... ... | reverse complement strand
CCCTCTATAGGTAGTTTTTCTTGGGAAGGTGAGGGAAGTTAAATATTATAATATTGCATTTCTGATATGGGTATTGCATTTATATGCATTATATCAGAAATGCAAAATTATAATATTCAACTTTCCCCCCATAATTTTTCAAAATCCCCCTTGGAAGATTTTTGGGAAAATTTAGTGGATGGGAGTTGAATATTATAATTCTCCATTTCGGACATGGGTACTACACGTCATGTAAATTGCAATATATCATAGATGCATAATTATAATAAGCTTATTCAACTTCTCCACCCTAATTTCCCCCAAAATCATTTTTGATCGTTTTGCATTGCTGTCAGACAAACTACAGAAGCACCTTAAGTCTTAAGGTTGTCTACAGTTTGTTTGACAGCATCTGATGTTATTACAGTACTTTGCCTGCTTATAGGCTGCCTTGCTCTTGCACACTGAATTTTGTTTATTCTCAAATCTACCACTGTGGGAAACTTGCAAGTTGTAGATGAACACAATTCATCTTAGTCATTCTGAAATTCGTGAAGTGTCTAAAATTTGAAGTTTTCTTCAAGTCTTGAAATAAACAGATGTGTTTTCAGAACAGTGAAACTCACAAAAAGTGAAGTCCCAAAGCACAAACATCATACATCCCATATTTCATCATTTACGTTGATGAAAAGAACTACCAAACAAGTAAAAAAACAGCTATGTGTGCATATTAACTGTTGGTTAGATAGCTGTGCAAAAATTGTCATTGTGAGGTCATTATTGTCTGTACTTACAAAAATATCAATTTTGTAAGCTTTTTAACTCTTCATTTTATATATGATTGTTGCACTATTTGGATTAACTACCCGTAATTCTAATTGCAAAATTTCACAAAGTTTAAGTTTTTGGTACCTTGAAGGCTCAGAACAGTTGTTTTAGACTTTGGAGTAGGAGGGCAGCATTGTGATAATTTTTTTGCAACCAGCTGCAACTGATCACAATATCAGAAATGATAAACAAACTTACTTGAGACCAATTGCAACTTGCTGCAAGAGTGTCTGAATGGTAAAAGACAAGTATTGAGTGTGAAACTGTCAGTAACACGCCAGTGTCAGTGATGTAGGGATGTCAGCCAATAGACCTGAATGATGTTAACTCAGTTGTGTATAGCTGTTTTTGTGTGAACTAATCAATACTCAAGTTACCGGTATAACAATTCATTTAAAATCTACAGAACTTGCCTCATGACGCATTTGACTGTCAAGCTGTTTATATTAATGGTAACTGGCATCTAGTAGTCTAGTCTGTGTGTCTGTCTTGTTTGTCAGTGTCAGTGTCAATCTGCTGTTGCTACAGCTAATGATGATGACGATAATTATGATAAGGTTGCTGTAACCAATGCTCAAGTTTGCTGTCCAGATTTTATGGCATACTGCATTTCAGCTTGTAATATGCTGTTCTCATGATTTACGATATCTTGCAACCAGAAGTGTTCTGTGACGTTTAAAATGCACCAAATTCGTTTTTCGCTCGGGCTCCGCCCCAAACCCTGCTGGGGGAGCTCACGACGCTCCCCCAGATCTCCTAGTCGGCTGGGGAAGGGGATACCCCCTCCCCATTCCCTACCCCCTCGACGCCTACGGCGTCTCGTTCTCGGCGCCTGCGGCGCCTCACCTTGAGTTCGGGGGGAAGCTTGCTCCAAGGACTTAGGGGGGATAGACGCCCCTGTCTGTTATAATCGGCTCACCTGATCAGAGGATTTCATCCAGTCGCCATAGCAAACGGCTGAGTTTCAACTCTTCCGCGCGTTATACCGAATAACGTTCGGGTTTTGTGCGAAAATGTAACAAAAGAAGCGGTTTCGGCAGTTATCGCAAACTTACCGGCATATACGCGAACGACGGACTGACTGACGGTATCGTCGAAAACAACGTTCGAGGTCATCGCTGGACGTGCTATTTTTAGCTGCATAGCCCCGACACCGATAAACCGATCGATTTCGCTGCAAAGTTCGCTCAAAACTCCACTAGAAACCAACCATTATAGTTGACGCATGCCCGAAAACGGCAGCAAAGCTCAGTTTAATGCTGGAGTCCAAAAATTATGAGTAAATTGAAGAAAAGCGGGGGTTCGAGAGTAGCGCACGTGCCGCGCCAGCCGGCTGGCCTTGATGCGTCGTGACGTCTGTGGCCTTGACATTACAGCGAGTCGTCAACAAAATAGGAGCAAGCACCGACCGCGTGACCTAATTCAATTCTCAGCCGGCATTAATTCGCCGCAGCAGCTTGCTGCGGCATAAAATCTCTTTATTGCCTATCGATAACTGACTGTAGGTCAATATTGGAACCTTTCGATCTTTTTGTTTGGTCGTTACGTGTGACATTTGTGTAGATCGTAAAACAGACGGTGGAAGTTTGCGTACGTGATGCGCAAGCCTGTATAGGCCTAATCGTTGACGCCACAGTCGTGCTGCAAATAAGACAATACTAGAGAATGTGTCTGTAGACTCTGTACTCTGCAACATATAGCACCAAAAGAATTATGTGAGCCAGTCCATAGCAATATGTAGCATCTCGATCCGAACAAACGAATACTGCGAGCAGGGCCATTCCCGGGAATTCGGCTTCCTCTAAATTCCCTCGGGAATTCCCGGGAATTTTTTGAAAATACACATTTTTGCATTTTTAGGCATTTTTCATCTGGGAAATCGTTTTCAGCTGCATCATCAAAATTTATCAATTACTAGCGAATGCGAATGGACAAATATCGTACATGCATTACTTTACTTCACTGATACATCACTATGTGATCCTAGTGTGGGGAAATTTAATGTATAGGTCTGTGGTGGGTACTGACTGACGTATCATGCACGGAGCCAAAGACGTTAGAGGATATCTAACGTCTTTGCACGGAGCTCTGACGTACGTTAATGCAGGGATGTGCCGAATACTCGATTACTCGATTAGTCGAATCCGAAATTAGACTCGTGAATTTGGGAAAATCTGAAAAATTGATTCGAAACTAGACATATCTGTACATAATGTCGAGTATATGCGTGTGTTTATTTTAATTTTCTAAAGTAAAATGTTTTGCCTCTGTAATAAATGCAATAATTGAGTTTTAAAAAACGAGAACTTTCGGAAATTTTTTTACAAAACGGGGATTTTTCCTTTCAAAATGACAATTTCCATTGACCCTGCTATATACAATACAATACAATACAATACAATGGAGTTCAAAATAATGTAAAACTAATTTCAATAAAGGTTAAGTCTCCCGGAACAATTAAGGACGATTTTCTGCTTCTACGACTGTAATAGGCGTGATAATTGAAAGTTGTAGAAAAAAGGGATTTCGGGGATTTTTCACAAAACGGAAGGGAATTTTTACTTCCAAAAAGGGAATTCCCGGCGGCCCTTACTGCAAGAAAAACTAGCTGCATGATCTTCATCTTACGATGGAATATCGGGCACTTATTTGCTAAAATGTACTGTTACATCAATAAAAAATAATACCGTCAGACACAGACGGCGACAACCATAGATGGTGACAACACTGCCAATAAAGTTGCGGTTCATGATAACTATTGTTCAAAAATTCGGTATCGAGTACTACTTCATCACCATTAACGAAATTGAGAGCATTTAAATTAAATATTCGCCGGGCAATATGGTGGAGGTTTCTGGTCGTTTGTTGTGCTTCCTGATGGGTATTTCTTTCGCTGGCGGCGTTCTGCTGGGCTACAAGTTGAAATCGTGGCGAATGAAATATCTACAGACGAAGCGAGATTATTTACAGAGGCGATTGCGAGATACACAACAGCAGATTAACGTCGCAGTTACGTCATAACGAATCATAACTGTAATATCGTTCAGTCGGCGTATGCCTTCTTGAACTTGATGGCAACTTCTGATGAACTGTAAGGCTAAACTCCGTGGCGCTAAGCGTTCTTCAGTGTTTCGACCTGAAGCAGTGGGCAGAATGTTGCTTCCATGAAGTACTGTGACAGACTGTTCAATGCGGGACGATTCTCAGAAAACGAAGTTCTTCCTGAGTACAAGTCTGGGTGGTGAATGAAAAAGTGCCAAGTTATGTCCTCTTTAGCGGGTTAATTGTAGGTGCCAGCTGAAATAAAATGTTGACGAATTAAAGGCCAAGTTGCATCAGTTTACGTAACTTGTTATAAAGCATTAATTGGCTTAGTCATATGTTAATTTGTCAATATTTATTAATATTTCTGTTGCTGGTGTCATCTTTATACTGTAAAAATAAAGTTTAAAGTGGACAAATGTGACGAAACTGTGACGTCACAAACAACTATTGTCAGCGTAGCGTTCGACAGAATTTGAATGCTAGCAGCATTAATGGAGCGTGATACTGGGCGAAAAGACTTCGCTTGCATTTTGAGATGTTGCTGTCATACCGGAAGTAGGCCGACTGCATGCCCTTTCCGTTGCAACAATCGCCGACAGATTCCAACTTTCGCTTCCGGAATGCAAGCGAGTTCCCCTCTCTGAGCACGCGCTGCATGGATGCTACGGCCAGCTGATAGTGTGAAACTTTCTCGCACGCTGCAAATTGCCTGCAATACATGCTATAAACAAAGCATAGTAGGTGATATCATCATTTCATTTGCACAGCATTATTTTTATTGAAATTAATGTAAAGCTATGTTTTTATTCCAAGTGATCAGCATGATATTAATTAGCATTACAGTCTACCTGTATTTAGCCAATATCGTTTTTTCATGCGACTTGGTTTTTAACTTTTATCGAGTCAGTATCTTATGCACTTCAAAGGCAGGGACAGTGAAATTTGTGTCATGGAAAAGTATTGATTTTCCATGTCACTGTTAATGACCTGATGTTGTCAAATTAGTCTATCAAAATCTAAATTTAACATTAATTTGTGGACTACGTTTTGTGTATCTCATTTCTTATTTGCACAAATTTGCACACGGCTTTTATCCCCCAAATCTGGAGTCAAAATTAGGCACATTTCCTACCCCACATTCATGCTCAAGTTTCCCCCTCTTTTAGGCTCAACCCTCCTCTTACTCCTTTAAGCTCCTTGTTAAAGTTGTGGATTGCTCAGTGAGTAGTACGGTGGAAGTTTTATTAAGAGTGTTAATTGCCTAGTGAAAAATAGGGGGAGTTTTTATTTACACCCTTAATAAAATTTTCCTTCCTATTTTTCACTTTGTGAAAGCTGCTATAGAAGCCACTATTTGTGCATATGTTTACATTAAAAATTTTAAGCCTCTTCTTTAGTTCATTACTCCTCAGCTTGAGTCCATCATTTCAGCTTTTCAGAGCTTCCATAACCATTCTGTGGTGGTGATACTGGTGACTATTATGTTGAACATTGAATGACTGTAAAATCACATGTTGCAATGAGTTGTGTAATAAAACTTGGTTCACTATATGTATTTGTACAGTATATGTATTTCAGTTGCTTGTTTCAATTGCATGCAGTTTTTTACTACTGACATTATTATTATTAATTGATGTGAGGCTGCTTTGGTGAAGATTTTCAAGATTGCTATATCTGTTATTATGTTATTTAATTATCAAGTCTCACTTTGGTGTGTGTTAAATGCATATTTTTATATGGGGTTATTTAGCAAGCTTTTTCAAGTAATTGAATATTCTGTATAGTTGTGAACTTCTTACATTGTAGTCTTATACACTGCAAAGGGAAGTGTCAACACTTTTTCTCTCTGTGTAGCTTTTTTAGTTGTGCTTGCTCCTACGTTTGTATGTTCTCGTGTTCTGATTGTTAATCGAATACTGTTAGGTTTTTATCATTTACATTGTGCATGTATTATCTCTGCTGGTGACTGGTATAAAGAAACTGTTTTAACTCAAAAGCCATCTTTGTGACTTTAGAAGTGCATTCATGTTTCTGCAGTGTCATCTTTTTTCCAAATTTTGTTTTTATTTTGCATTGCATGTCTTGTATAAGCTTTCTGCTTTGCCATTTCTAACTTTTGTCTTTTTGTGCATTGACAGAATGATAATCATTTGAGCTGAAACGAAGTTGGTATAGACCGACAAATAACTCTGCATTTTTGGAGGTCCAGCATAGATTGTTTTTTTTTGCTAAAAAATCAACATAAAACAGTTTCGTACAAATGATGTGCTGTGTACTTTGATGCATTTTTGTGTTTTCCATCTAACTGACTCCAGAAGGGAGCATTTACTGTTGTGTTTCTGACTATAACTTTATTTATACCATCATTATGTGTTTGTGAGAAAATTGTCTGCACTGTCATCATGTTGGTTAGGCAATGTGTGTGGCATCCCACATAGATGCTCTGTGAAACAAGTCCCAAAAGGTTTACCTTTGGGGACTGGCAGTGGCGTTGTCTGGAATAAATCTGTAAAATTAACAGGTTAAGAAGCTATTGTTTGAGAAATTTTTGATTTTATTTTCAGACTTGTTTTGTGTAACTGCTTAAATGCTACTGCTTAGTTTCATTTATTTTTGATTGCAATTTTGTGTTTAGCTTCTGTTTGTTGTTTTGATTGTGTTTTCATCACACACTTTGTAAACTGTTTTTTAACAAAATCTGCTAAATGGTGATAGCAATAGCAGTTCATGCCAATCGACTATTCTGTAATTATGCAGTATTTTTTTCACTACTTTTTTGCTCCTTACTGTCAAAAATTAATAATACGAGTTTAGAACATTAACAAACAAAAGTATTTCTTCATCATGTTAACTTTGCAATTAGTCCTAGACTATGCACGCATGAAAGTACAATGTGTTCTGCATGAATGACACTACACCGTGAGCCATAAAAATGTGACACTTTACTTTTGTCAATATCTTCACCAATTATTGACCAATTTTCAAAATTCTTTCACTGGCACACTTTGTAGACAATTTGCAATAATGTGATTATTATATATTCCGCCACACGGTAAATGTGTTTTTACACTACCTTGTGAAAAATAAGTGTAGGCATAAACTAACTATACATGGTGTCTCAAAAAAAACCGGACCCCTGCTACCTTTTGCAATAACTCCAACAGTCCTGGTTCAATAGCAATAGATTTTGACAAAAATAATCGTTAGAGAATCAGCACTTAATAGCATGTGTTACTTTGCGAGAAGTTTTAAGAACAGAGTACCAGCTGAGGTTTTCCTGTGGCACCAACAGTAGAGGCAACTGCACTGCAGTACTTCAACGAACCAACAACGTCAGTTACGAAATCATTAAATGTTATAACACCAACGTTTGAAGTTGAACAAACTGTTGATTAGCAACATCATAGTCAGCAGCTACAGCAGATGTTCAAAGTGCTGTCCTTTTACTCGAACACAGGCCCGGAGACGTCTTCTCCATTCGTCGATTGCGTCATCGACAACGGTCTGCCATAGGCCAGACCAGACCTCCACCAAGCGCTGCTTCAGTTCATCTACATCTTTCATCAGCTGGTACCCCGTTTTATGAAATATCGTAAGCCCGTAACACACTACGATATTGAGTACCTTTTGACGATTTTCTAAGCTAATCATTATTATTATTAGGCACAGTTTGTTGGAGTTATTTCAAAACGTAATACGGGTCCGGTTTTTTTTGAGACACAGTGTAGTAACAAAAACTTAGGTAAATAAAAAAACACTTGCAGACCAACATTGCAATGAATGATCTGTATGACACCAGACTGTGTTAGACCCACAGTTTAGTGTCATACAGAGCATTCACTGCAATGTTGGTCTGAAGTGTTTTTTTCAATTTTACCAAAAACGTTTGTTTGTTATTATCATTCTGTATGCATATTTCATTGATATTTCACAAGGTAGTGTAGAGACGCATTTATGGTGTGGTGGGATATGTAATAATCACATTATTGCAAATTGTTTGCAGAGTGTCTTCTTCTTCTTCTTGGTGAACTCCTGTCAGAGCATTACCGTGCTGATGACTTGTCGCCTGATGACTTGTCCCTATCCTTGGCCTTCCTCCCGGCAGTGTGAACTCCAAAGTTCTAGGGCTGGACGTCTTCATCAACCGTTCTGAGCCAAGTTGTTCTTGAACGTCCAGCGGGTCTCCTGCAGTCAGCAGGTGGATGGAGCGCTGCGGCTACGATGCGGTGATGATCTTCTGCTGGTGCTGTACGAGCTAGGTAGCCGAAGAATCTAAGACGGTGGGACCTGACCACTTCAGAGACTGGTGTACAAGCAGTAACGTCTCGAACTGTCTCGTTTGTAGTGTGCCTGGTATATGGTATCCGTAGAATTTTCCTTAGGCACCAGGTATCAAATGGATCAAGACGCTTACTTATAGCCTTGGTGATGGTCCATGTCTCACACCCATAGAGCAGAACTGGTAGAATACATATCCTGTAGAGTGTGCCAGTGAAAGAATTTTGAAAATCGATCAATAATTATTGGTGAGGATACGGACAAAAGTAGAGTGCCACGTTTTTTGGCTCACCTTGTACAGGGTGGGCCAAAAAATGGCACCATTTTTGTATACCTCATAACTTCAACAAATATTAACCGATTTTCAAAATTCTTTCACTCTCAGAATCAAGAGACAATTTGAAATAAAACTCTCACTATAGATGTCACCACACCCTAAGTGTGTTACTACACTACCGTTTGAAATGTCAGTGTCTTAAGAATAACAATTAAGAACAAGACGACTTTTGTAATGAACACATTTTAAAAAAATTAACAACAGAAACAACGCGCTTGTTGTCTCAGTTATTGTCTAAAAATCACATCTTTACAGTTTTCACATCAAATTTTCAATGTGTCCGCCTTGCTGCTGGACGACGCATCGAAGCCGGCGACGCCACTGACCAATGGCGCCATCAACCAAACGCTGCGGCACTGCCCCACTCAGCGACAATGGCTTTCTTTAGCTGGTTGACTGTCGTGAATCGTCAACATTGATAGGCCATCTGTTGAAGGGCATCACGAACAGCATAATCAACTGGATTTAAGTCTGGGTTGTTTGGGGGCCACATGTCAGGCTCCATCAACGTTGATCATGCAACCGATCAGTGGCGTCGCCGGCTTGAGTGCGTCATCTGTCATTTCACGAGGTAGTGTAGCAACACACTTGAGGTGTGGTGGGATCTGTAGTGACACTTTCATTACAAATTGTCTCCTGATTCTGACAGTGAAAGAATTTTGAAAATCGGTTAACATTTGGTGAAGTTATGAGGCATACAATAAATGGTGCCATTTTTTGGCCCACCCTGTAGAATTAAAATAAACACCAAAATGCTGCATGTTATAGGGCCTAAGTGGCCTAAATAAACTATACAGTATATGCCAGTAGTAAAGTAAGAAAGTCAAAGTTAACAATATAAATTACATAGGGCCTGGAAATTAATTAAAATCAATGTGAATAAGTATTTCAGCAGTAGTCTAGAAAAAAAGTGAATGAGTTTGGGCTTTAAACTGCAGCAGAGTATTGGAATTTGGTTCATCAGCAAAGCTGTCGAGTGTCAACATTGCTAAAACACAATATTAGGATTGATGACAAAGTACATTAGCGCTTTTTTTGCACCATTATGCACATGTTGGCTGCAGTCATCCATCACATCCGTTTGTTAGCAGAGTTTCTGAGTACCGATTGTTTTTGTCAAATATAACAAGTAATTCGAGCAAAGCTTATGAAACATGTGACAGCCTTAGCAGTTCCTGTTCCCAGATTGTTTTGGTATATCTCTAGCCATTTCGTCGCAATTCACCCTTTAAGTGTGCACTGCAGCCAGAAATCACAGAAGAACACTAAAACCTATTTTGAGGGTTCAAGGTCATGAATGTTAATACCGCTTTTAAAGTTCGTTACCGTGCTTGTTATATAGCCAGCATGTCTATGCTTATAAAGCTATTTGCAACTGTTTTCACGCTAGATGCGCCATTATCGGTAAAATATCCACTTTTTAGAGGGGTGCCCCTCTTTGACTCTTGCATGCGCAGGCTACCTTGCACTACGGAGTCGGGACTTATAGATTGCTAAAATCTACGTTTGATGCTTAAAATTTCATATGCGGATTGTCTTGGTCTATCTTCAGCCATTTCGGCACAGTTCACTTTTAAAATATAGGTTGGAGCGCGAAATCGTGAAAAAGTCACTAAAACCCCTTATTTTTGGCATTCAGAATTGTTCAAGGTCATGGAGTTAAACATCCTTTAAAAGCTTGTCACCAGTGCTTGTTATGTATGATATGCAGCAGATTTGCGCCTATCTCCAACCATTTTCACACTGGACGACCCGATAGTCATAGACCTACAAGTAATTTCAGCAACGCTCGTGAGCTGCGTGACTGCCTAGCAGTTTTCGTTCGCAGGTTGTTTTGGTCTATCTCTGTCCATTTCGTCGCAATTCACTCTTGAAATGTGTGCCACAGCCACAAATTGCAACAAAAACACTAAAACCCCCTATTTTGGGGGTTCAAGGTCATTCAAGGTCATCAATATTATACATCTAAAAAGCTTGTCACCATTGCTTGTTACGATAGGCCTAAGCAGCATGTCTGTGCCTATCTGCAACCGTTTTTATGCTACACGAGACAATGGCGGTAAAATAACCACTTTTTAGGGGGTAGCCGTCTTTAACGCCCGCCAGCGCAGGCTTCCATGAACCTATGGGGTCGGGACTTGGACTGCTAAAATCTACGTTTAATGCTGAAAATTTCATACGCCAATTGTCTTGGTCTATCTCCAGCCATTTCGTTGCAATTCACTTTTGAATTGTGCGCTGCAGCCAAAAATTTGTGAAAATTCACTAAAACCCCTAATTTTGGGGGTATAAGGTCGTTCAAGGTCATCGATGTTGATAAATCTAAAAACCCCGTCAACAGTGCTTGTTATGATATGCAGCATGTCTGTAGGCTACCCATCTGCAACTGCAAATGAAGAAGGCTTTAGACTATGTTAGTGATTACCAACTACAGTCAGCTTGTAAGGACGCCATATGCATAGTCCCATCAAGCTTGCGGAGAAGAACAGTCCTGGAATTTATTGAACACCCCTCGTATTACAAGTTCTCTTGCTTCGGGCATGGTGAAAGATCTTTTTACCGTGCTATAGGACTCAATAGGCCTATGCCAATTAGGCATAACGTCTAGTTGCAGAAACTCAGTGATAGTGAACTAGGGAAGGGGAGGTTCAATCAGCAGCTAATAAGTTCTATTAGCTAAGTTGCTACATATCAGAAAAAAAGGACAAGTCGATAAACTGAGACGAGAGGTCGTATCAAATTTCCTATCTCTGATATTTTGTTCGCCGTGTCGTCCTAGTGGCCATCGAAAATCGTTCTGACGAAGGCAACATCAACTGCCAAAACATCAACAAAAGTTGTAGGCCTTATTTGATGGACTTCTTTTTCGTTAAATGTACTGTTTATCGGTCAATTATGCTGAGACCCAGAAATCATAAAATCAGAGGCCCTTTGACGGAACCCAAACGAGGTCACCTCGCGGCCCGTAAATATAGCGGCCCATAGGAGTTGAGTTAATGCCGCCGGCGTTCCTGATTCTTGACGAATGCGTTGAGCTAGGCACAAATCCTCCTGCACGCGCATGATTGTGCGTGTACGACATTCCGTCGTTGATTACACGGTCCGTGACCTTGACGTTTGGGGTGACAGTGAAGTAACGGAACTCGTCGAAAAACGTCAGCGTGTAGAGCACGAGCAGTCCCATGAGCACCCACTCGAACGTTTTCAGCGGACTATTCTGCAATCACATCCATTAGGCCTACAATACTCACGTTACGTCACGTGTACACTCACTGTTGTGCTTTATTGTCTGTCCAATGCAATGCATAGCATTGGACAGAATATAAAATCACCTGAGTGTCCGTGCGTGCGTCCGTGCGTCCGTCCGTGAGTCCAACTTTTCTTAAGCTCTCTTCCTTCCACCTTCCCCTTCCCTTTCTCCTTCCCCTTTTCCTTTCCCTTTCCAGTTCCCCATTTCCTTTCCCTTCCCTTCCCTTCCCCTTCCCCGTCTTTTCTTTCCTCTTTCCCTTCGCCTTTCCTTTTTTCCCCTTTCCCACTTTTCCTTCCCCTTTCCTCTTTACCTTCCCTTTCCCTTTTTCGTTCCCTTCCCTTCCCTTTTCCTCTTTCCTTTTCCTCTTTCCTTTTCCCTTTCTCTTTCCCTTTCCTTCTCCTTCCCATTATCTTCTTTTCCCCCTTTACTTCTCCATCACCTTCCCCTTTCCCTTCCTTTTCCCTTCCACTTTCTCTTTCCCTTTCCTTCCCCTCCTCCTTTTTTCTCTTTCCCTTCTTCCTTCTTTCTTTCCGTGTCCAAGTTCGTGCGTCCAACATTCGAGGCGCCATATCTCCGTAACGGTGCCAGATGGACGCGTGGTCACCATGGACCATCGACCCCCGGGAGTCGAATGGTCACGTGACCAATGACGTCACGTGACCCCAAAAGGTCAAACTCGTGACCACATTATCTTTGAGGCGCCATATCTCCGTAACGGTGCCAGATAGACGCATGGTGACGATGGACCATTTATAGCAAAGCCCTGGTGACGAACCGAATGGTCTAGTGACTGACAGTATCTATTGTTTAGTTATAATTATAGCGAAGGATGTCAGTAACATTGCTGTTGTACAATTCAAAAGTAAACTTTTTGATGTTTTTCTACCAGTCTAAACAGCTCACTGATTATATTTATACGGACGTATATTGTAAACTATCGGAATGCGTGGGACAGACTCCGTGTTCGTATGAACATTATCTTGTTTCAATTTCTAAAACTCTTGAAAGTACGGAAATCCCTCTGTCAGACTGTCGGTACCGGTACTAAAGTAAAAGTGTCAAGAATTCTATCATTCAAGACTGAACGTGATTAATTCATTTTAAGATTACACGTCGTGGTTAGCCTTGGTTTCTAGGCCTACATGCATCAATGACTTCAAAGCGCAAGGAATTGTCATGCCGTGCGGCCTTCTCTATAGGTATAGATCAGTAATAAGTGTGTGAAAGCTGTATTTAAAAAAAAATGGCAAACAACTGTAGGGGGTATTTTTTGCCACACCCTGTAAGCCTTGATTGGAGCAATACGTTTTAGTTATGTCAAAAACGGCTTCATTTGCTCGAATTTCTGTAACGCTGGCGAATAACCGGCTGCAACGAACGCATTAAGTTGGCGCCCTGTTTTCTTAGCGGTAGCTGACAGCTTCCTGTTGTGTCTTATCATCGATGTGTTGACGAAGCTAATTTACACATTAGCCTACTTTTTGGCTACCGTTAAGGTCGAGCCAGCCTTAGATACGATGTAGGCCCTATCGTCTGTCGTCTGTCTGTAACGCATGTATTGTGGCTAAACGGTACGTCGTACGGGTAGGCGATGACGCCGCTGGATAGGGCGATGACGAGTTCCTAGACCGTCAGTAGTAAGCATGTTTCTAGCCACAACGACTTGGCCGAATCATGAATGCAAACTTGCTGCCTGCAGCCAATCACCCACGTGTGTTGAATTGCCGTATCGCATCCTGGTGTTGATTGTACGTTCGATATAACAGCGTCACCATAATGTGTATGGGACTGCAGTAACTTTGGGATATCACTTTCTTTGAATACCGGAAATCGGATGTTGGCCATTGGATATGAGCGGTACGGTCGGCCCACCCTATAGCGACAGTTGTGCTTTTTGTTAACACATTGTCCGAGAAACACGTAATGAAGATGATTTCATTCAGATACCGGCAGCAGTAAGGCGACGACAAGCGTGATGGTTATCGCGTGTGCGAGGATGATGTGCATCCAGGTGACGAGTTGAGAACTGAGCAGAGGTCTGGTTTTGTATGAGAGAAACACGTTCAGCCAGGCCCAGACCGTGCCGAGACCGAGCAGCATGTAGCGGCCGATGTCGTTAATCACTTGCGCATAGGCGTATTCTACCGGACCAACCTGTACACGCAATCACAAACAACGTGACTTCTGTCATTCTAGGCCTATGTTAACTTATCTCTCGCTCCCACTCGTACTGCCGACCTCTAGCACTATGTCTGTAGTGATAATAATATTACAACAGGGCAATAACTCCACGAATGCAGTCAAGCGCAACCGAACTAAAGACCGTGAAATAAGTGTGTTAAGCCATTGCCTGGAGTGTACAAGTTCCTTTAACACTCAGTTATCTTACTTCATATTGTGGTTTTGACATAGGCCTACATTTTGGCTTCTGACATTCATATAGTGATCGTTGACTATTTGTTTCATTGCAGTTGCCTTGATCTGTACACACTTGAAAATCAACCTGTTTGTTAGAAAATACGAAAATCAGTTGACCTACCGGATAATCATCAATAATAAACAATAATACAATAACAACGAAGACAAAATGCGCTCTTTGGAGCAACAATGTAAACTATTTGTCATGCTGGAAAATTGCTTCCAATGCTTCAGCGAGGAGCCTATATGCCGTCTTTAGTTAATAGAGTGTTTACACGATGAAGCAAACATGAAGCAAATGTACTGAATATACTGTACACGTGCACGACGTGTGCTCTAAGTTTGCTTCATGTTTGTTTCATCGTGTAAACACCCCATAACTGGTGAGTCAACAGCAGATCCATTTCAAAAAGTGCATCGAGGACGCGTGTCTTTCCTCCCACACCTCGAAAAAGTTCCCTTCTGAATTTCTTCTTATCTTTTAATTGGCATTGCTAGTTTAGTCAGCTTTAATCCAAAAGTCACTACAATAATGCGTGTACGAAGTTGCATTAGATTGCATAAGAAATGCCGCACAGTCACTCTCCAATAGGCCGAACAAAGTCGGCCGCGGGTCAGGGAACCTTTGCCGTTTCATGATTATCGCCTTAGCATAAGCATAGCATACAGCTGAAAGATGTCTGTTTCTAGTGCCGACATGTATGCGGCCGCCCGTCGAGTTTGAAAGACGGCGGGCGCGTGATAAACGCCACTAGTAAAACGTCAGTAAAAACGTGTGCCAAATAATGCGTCATTCTCCCGAGTTTTCGTCGTCCGGTGACCTTTTAAAACTTTAAAGGTGGAACTAAAAACTCCTACCGCAACCGCATCATCCACACGAAACGTTGATAGAAGTTCTAGTTTTCTTCCAGCAGTCTGTAGTGTAGCCTACAGAGATAAGTTTTAGCGTATATAAATTACGATTATAAAATTATATCTGTTATAAAAATTGTCTACTTTAACTTAATGCAGAAAATGCTGTGATATTAAGCACAACAAAGTGTTTCTAGGCTATAGGCCTACTCGTTCTGCCATATAGCCTACGGCGAGTTGGCGATGTGAATTTGGCTGTCCATTGTGCCGCAAATGTTACGTGTCACGTGACGTCACACTACCTTTAACCCCCGTCCCTTACGTCACACGTCGTCACATTAATGTGAACCCCACTCCTCGGAGCGTGACATCGACTCACTGCCAGGTAAACTCAGAGATCCGGCGTGTGATATTGACATTTTTTTCTTCGTTCTTTACTCGTGTAACTAGAGGTTAATTTGAATGTTATGCGCTGTATAAATTCACCTTTTACTTACTTACTTACTTTTGCATATGGCAGCCGCACAACAAACTTTGACAAATTAGCGAGCAGCAAACGGACCGGGAAACAAGCGAGCAAAGTCATGCCGAACAATGCCAACAGTCCAATGACCAATGTCGCAATGTTGAGACGCTCCGCGTGAACCGGCTTCTCCCAGTTCTTCGACAGATGCGCCGCCGCTTGAAGATAACGGATGTATATCGTCAACGCCGCTTACACACACATACGCACATCAAAAGTATATTCTGTTAAAGTGGACTAGTTTTTATTTGATTTTATGACATCGCTTTCCAGCCGTTTTCTAGACTTTGTACTTAAACTGTGTAGTCTACATTGTACTAATTCATTTACAACACAATCATATCCCCTAACGCCTCATATCCCCCGATGTCAATCATATCCCCTAATGCTTGTAGGCTTACTCTAATTCTTCCATGTGCCACTAGCTGTAGTCGCTAGTGAACCAACCGCATATAGGCCTAGCTTATATCTACAAGAAATTTGAGCTAATGCTCACAAGACGCGCAGTGTACGACTTCTTATTAGTGGTTAATAGTAACCTAGGCCCTATCTCGCACCGTTACTGAGATACAGCGAAAAAATCCAAAATCGCAAATTTTACCTACCCCCTCTCATTTAGCGCCCTCGTTCGAGGTGACCCCCTTAGAATTTATGGAAAAGGTTTACGGTTCCTGAAACTAGAGTCTTCTATGCAGCCAAAGGTGAAGATTTGGTGATCCTATCTTGCACCGTTTTTGACTGATCCACCCGTGTGACAGACGGACGGACAGACAGACGGACAGAATTGCGATGTCTAAGACGCGCTGAAAGCAGTAGCTGCTTTCGCGCGTAAAAACTGTGTAAAATACTAGTATGCATATATTACGGTGATTCTTACCGAAGAAGAAACCGAAGATGAAAAGCTCGGCGAAAAAGCCGCTATCCGGCTTTCCTTTGCCCGCGTATCTACAGCAAATACATAGGCCCTACACGAATCAGACACAAGCTTAGCAAAACCGTAATGTTAGGGAACAGTATAGGCGACGGCTTAATATTTACTATTGCTAAGCTCTCAGTCCATCGGTAGGGTGCACGAGTGCGACAGACGAACACACGGATAGAACAGGCAACCGCTGGGAATACTTGCACAGACCTACAAGCTACGCTTTTTCTAAAGCTAAGTATAATTTAAATACATGTACAAAACATCAGTTTATACACTTGTTAACGACAACATTAAAAATACTCGCACATCGAAAACAGCAAAAATCACAAAAGGTGATATTGTCCGCATCACGCTGACTGTGTGTCAATTTGTGACGGGGCCCCCTTACGACTTTTTTTCAAAAAGTGGTCAAAAATTGCCTTAAATGTAGCGTATTAGCCGCGAGAACTTTGGAGCCAAAGGGAGTAGTTTCATGAGACTCTGCCACGTGACGTGCTGCTAGATGGGGGTGATAACGCGGGTACAACTTTTAGGGGGCACCGCCCCCTTAAAATTTGAGAGTGCAAAAAACGTGCAAAATTTAGTACGTTTTACGACAACTTTCGAGTTCGACCGCAAATATCTCTGGACTGGATAGAGATATCGACAAGCGGTAAACGGCGTTATCAAAAACAGTTAATTTCGCGTTAATAAAAGAAATTTGGTAAAGTTTAATCCACTAGCACTAGAGATTACGCGGCTAATGCTTACCCACCCAAATCAAATTTTTCGGAAGGCCATATTTTGGCGGCTAGGGGGTGCTGCGACCCAAATTTTTATAGGCGCTAGAAAATGACCAAGTCTTACTAGCGCACCTTTCATCGGGGACGGGGGGCCCCTTTACAATTTTTTTCAAAGGCTGATGAAAAAGTGGCTTAAAATGTAGCGTATTAGCCGCGAGAACTTTGGAGCCAGGGGAGTAGCTTTATTAAACTTTACCACGTGACGTGCTGCTAGATGGGGGCGATAACGCGGGTGCAACTTTTGGGGGTCACTGCCCCCTGAAAATTTGAAAGGGCAAAAAACGTGCAAAATTTAGTACGTTTTACGACAACTTTCGAGTTTGACTGCAAATATCTCTAGAACGAATAGAGCTATCGACAAGCGGTAAAAAGCGTTATCGAGTACAATTAATACTGCGTTGATTAAAAAAATTGGTGAACTTTGGTTCACTAACACCAGAGATTACGCGGCTAATGTTTACCCACCCTAAGTCAATAGTGCGCGTTTTGCGTATGCTAAATTGTTAATGCATTTGTGTGCGGGCCACGTGACTTTGCTACCGGGGGAATTTCACCCCTGTAAATTTCCCCCAATCGGCCTTAGGGCGCCGGGCGGACTCACGTTGGGCTTTGCCCCAAATTTCTAGGTTGTTTGTGTTTTGCTACAATTTTTTGTTCAAAGCGAGATCTCCGAGATGCGTCGGCCGATCGGCGCGAAATTTTGCATGGTGGTCAGAACTAGGCCGAATTTTATAATGCTAGTTTTATCGATATCGGCAGTTGGCTCGTCTAACGTGAAAACAGTTGCAGATAGACATAGACCTACTGCTTAACATGACAAGCATGGTGACGACCTTTTTGGCGGTATTAACATCGATGACCTTAAATAACATCGGACCCCCAAATTAAAGTGTTTTAGTGTTTTTTTCGATTTTCAGCTGCGATGCACACTTCAAGGGTAAATTGCGACGAAATAGCTGGAGAGTGGAGATAGACCAAGATAAGCTGCGAACAGGAACTGCTAAGACTGTCGCACGTCTTATGAGCTTTGCTCAAATTACTTGTACTAAAAAGCCATAAGCACCAAAGTTTTGCCATTATGCTTTCGAACTTGATGTAAATTTACCTGGTAAAATACAAGTTTGGGTCAACACCGCCTACCAGCCACGCGATCATAAACCTGCAAAACAGCATCGATAACTTAGCCATCAGAAGTCAATGCTGTGATAGATAAACATCGAAATAAAATTATTATCAATTTTTTCCCTAAAATCATTGCAAACACGTTTACTCTACTGCAGTTTGTGCCTGAGTGTTTAACGATCTTAATACCTACAAATAGCGAACGGGCAATCGGAAAAGGATAGACAGTACCCCTGACGACGAGTTATGCTTATGTTATTGATCTCTCTGTTTGTGTAATATTTACTCAAGTCAAACGTTGTGTTATAAACATATTTTTAATTTTTGCGGAGGTCGAAGAAGAAGATCATTAGATTTCGGTACCGGTATATAGCTATCCGGATGCTTTGTTGATTTTGGATTATCCACGCTTTTTTACCATAGAGATAAACAGTAAACTGAGACACTGCCAGGAATCACGGTAAGCCTATCATTATTCTCAAAGGAAATTTGAGTTTTTGCGAAGTCAGTTACTTAGCCACATTGTATGACAAATCATTATAAATACGTAGGATATAATTAATCAATTTGTGTATTTTTTTGAAATGTGTCTAATTTCAGAAAAAGGAACTCTGCTGTGATATGCAGCTGGCGACAAAAATTCGAGCTCTGGTTGAACAGTAATTTATGACATGTTTTGTCTTGCGTATATAGTACTGTACAATAAACTAAAAATCGTGCCCAAGTAGACTTTCTGATTAGGCTAATGTTAACGATTAAGACTGCAGTATTTGGCTCTTCAATACTTTTCTATTATCTGCCTAATCTTGAAGTAGCTCTGCTACTAAGGCAATACTGATTGATTGATTGATACATGTATCATTACAGGATGACGTTAAGCCTATGCTTATATACAATATATATGTTATTAATGCAACTTTTTCTTGTCGTGTTGCTGCCCTGCCATACTGTCCGTTTGCACTGTTCTATTCGTCATGCTGCTATTGGGCAGTAATGATAAAGATGATCATTGCAGATGTCGCTATCACGATTAGGCCCCTAGGCCTATTATAGCGTGCGTAACTTACGAGACAAAAAATGCTCCGATGATAAAACACGCTGCAACAACCGTAGTCCATGACCAGCCACAACGGCCAGCCATGATAGCAAACTGAACACAGATTCTGAAGAAGAAAATCCACACAGCAGTCTACAGTATAAACTAGTTTAGAAAGACTACTCGAAAGCGCCGTACAATCGTAGGCTACAAAAGCTGTCAGTGAACACCGTATAGCAAAGCGTCTTCATGCGGCCTCTACAAGACGGCTCAAAACATGCTCTTTTCCATTATACGTATTTGCTGCATGGTATATGTTTTACTGTCGATTGATCGAATCTTGATCATCATATAGATCCAGCTTTAAATCTTACATGTTCGCAGTAAGTTGCTACGTCGGCCTGTCGTTTGTTTCTATTTTTGGACATGTGAACCATCCGAAACGGTTTATTTCTTGCGCATAAGATTAACAGACAAACTATTCAAGAAAACCGCATACGGCGTAAGTTTGTAGCGACAGCTAAGGCGTCGAGCTCTTAAAGCTTTATCGCCAGAGCCATGGACAAACAGGGATCATATGGTCTTCGAGGACTGTTTTCAATCTAAATGAAAGCTCGAGGACAAAAAAAATCGTGGCCTTGGCCTTAGGCTTGACCTTTCTTTGTTTTTAATTGTTGACTGCTACAGCTAGTCTGAAGCATTAGAAATATGCCAGAAATACTGTGATTGGACAATTCACATAGTCGTCTAAGAATAGGATAGATTTGCATGTTTTCTGAGACACCACATATATAGGCCTACTACCTCTACTAAGTCTTGGGAGGCCAGCAGAATAACCTGTACGACAAAACCGCTTGACTGCGCATGTAGGTTACAGCAATATAGCAGAGGGCGTAGTGTGTACAATATTGAGCTGTCGCTGATACAGCTCTTTAAAACTGAGCAAATCTTAGCAGAAAGCGTATGTCTGTCTGTCTGTCTGTCTGTGTGAACACGAACACGGCAATGTATTGGGTCGATTGTCACAACCACAGCAGCAGCAGCAACAGCAGCACTGGCACTGCTGCTGTGTGGTGGTGGGAAATCCTAGCGTCTGACATTTATCATCTCTGTTATCATATCCGTCTGACATCAGCAGCTGTGCTAACTGTGAAATGCGAAAGCGCAAAATCTGTTTAAGTGCAAAGCGCGAAACAAAATGCGAATTTTGTATCACATTTTTTTTTATTTCTCGGTTTGCCCTGTCTCACTGCAACAACTGATCAGCCCGCTTAAGTCTGACGGCTCTGATTAATGCAAACATGGGAGTTCGTTTAACGCTCGCGTCGTCGACCGTCGTATGTGTTTTATAGGCCTATATAGTCTATCTATAACCTACAATATTGTTTATTTTTTTATTCATTTATTCATTTCTATTGTTGTCAGCGACAGCTCTTCCTAAGCTATATAAATTCTTAGAAAGACTGTACACGTTTTTGACATGATTAGTCGTATTCACAAAAACAGACAAATATATGCATCACCAACTTCGTTAGCTGAGGTTACAATTAAAGTCGTTATTATTTACTTTGAAAATCATACATTACTAATGCACAATATACATAATATACGTTACACTAATATACGGTAAGGTCTACACAATATACGCGTACAGAAATTACCCCTGTGCTGGAAACATACGTTATGATGTTCGCGAGACGGTCCCGTTAAGCGAAAAATGCCGCTGAAATGCTTCTGTCATTAAGGCGATTATGCGGAATCGCTCTTGCAACGAAAGCGATTCCACCTATCCCTGCATAATTTATCCGCAACGTGGTCTATCTGTCTGTCGTCTGTCTGCCTTATCACAGTCGTACCTCTTCTTAAACCGTTGAACGAATTAAGATAATACAAGCCGCCACGGCCCTTCGGGCTGTGCCGGCTTGGCCTTATCTTGTCACTTGGTAAAATGTATACTCAAAACGCTCATAATATGCGACCACAATTAAGACACAATGCACATACATGCACACCATCCGAAGAAATGTACAGGTGTGATTAGGAGAAAACTTCTCCATAGACGACGTTGGCCGTGCAGCAGAAAGTATACTGTCGACATAAAAGCGAATGTTCTGACGCTGTCCGCAGCGCGACGCAGCGACGTACAGCTGACCATGCGTGAAGACTGGCTCGTCGAGCAGTAGGGCCTACTCTAACTCTCTGTAGTGTCTGTCCTGGTGGCTTGTTTATCGACATCGCGAAGGCTGGTCGCACTGGAAACTGTCGCCGACGAAGCGTGAATGGAGGTCCGGCGTCTGTCGGTCTGAGTGGGATCCGTGGTATGAGCAGCTTATTTCCAGCGTATTCGCCGCAAGCGAGCATGCCTTCATATAGTGTCCCAGTGATGTTGCGTACGATGTACCTCGTGCCGTTACAGCGACCTCGGACAGGATCTAGGTTCCTCAGCAGCATTATGACGTGCTCCGGTTTTCATATTCAATCTGTGCGGCGGCAGTCCACTGAGGCTGAGAGAGTTCAAGTATACTACCGGATAGACTGCTTGTTGATCGACTTCTGCGACACTGTCGACACTGAGACAGGTCACAACGTCACCGGGGAACATATCGAGGACCCGTCGTTCGTACAGTCAACCATCTCGTTGCGCGGACAGAATCGCTCGCGACGATATCCACGGCATTATCAGTGAAGTGCGACGGCAGATCAGCGTACACGAAGTCGACTAACTGCTCTACCGTAGGCAGACGTGACGGTAGTTGGATGTCGTCACTGTCCGGTTGCACGTGCGTCAGTTTGTGTGTACTGTGTAGCTTTTATGTGTGTCAGCCACCCGCGACTGAAATAAATTAAAGAGTAAAGCCCAAACTGCACTACTTCGATCTTTGGTGGACTCGTTGTAGAGCATGCTCTACAGCAAATCGAAGCAAGTGGAGTTTTGGTGACGTCGCGCTGAAGTGCTGGCCGCAGTGGCTGGTAATCTAAGGCAATGAGACCTTTATTTTAGCTATTATCGAGTTGTCCCTGTCTAAGGTTACCACGGCAGGCGCTGTTGAGATTATGGTGCAGGAAACAAATGTCAAACTAATTTTAGGTCGCTATACACTGTACGAAGTTTCGCAGTTCAGTCTAGAGTCAGCCGTAGTTGTAACAGACATATTTAACAGCTGAATAGGCATCTGCATACAACAATTTTTATTTATCCCATCCTTAATCCACAGCATACGCGGCACAACTACAGACCATATCACTTAATCCACCGCGTGCACTTTCAAACGTGCTATGGACGGACACTAATGGCTTTAGCCATTCATATTTTGCACTGTTTAGGCCTGCACAAATCTCAATAGGCCTATTTAGCCACAAAGTGTTTCACATTGGGATTCTAACTCTAACTGTTCACACGGAAAAAACTTTCAGAGTCACAAAGTGCTGCAAAAACAATGTGGATTTATTATATTTCGGCTATTGGGAAACGTCATATTTTAAACTCCCACTCTGCCTCTGAATCCCACTGGTGGCACTTCACCATCGTGTAGCAGTAGCACTTTGTAGTGCGTATGCTATCGCCGTTTCTGCTGCACCCTATAGGCTTTGTTTCTCAGACAGTTACCCAAAATCAGTTCGGGACGAATCTCCAGGTGTATCTAATTGTATTAACACGGATTTACCGCCCCTTTAGGGATTAGATGAAAATGCGTGCCTGGCCATTAGCCTATTATAAGCGGAATGTGGACTAGACAACAAGCGAAACAGGTTTACGGACTCTTTGACGGAACCCAAATGAGGCCACCTCGAGGCCCATAGACATAGCGGCCAGTCGAGATGGAGCGAATATCACCTGCACTCCTGACCCCTGGAGAATTCAAAGAGCAATGCTGACAATTGGGACTCGAAGGGCCTGTGAAAGAACCAGGCATTGCTTGCTGGTACATGCGACCCCGAGGGGCTGCTGTGAAAAAATCTTGTCTTGCTCCTAGGCCGTGATGATTATGCACGGTCTTTCCATTGTCGTTGACTCCGCCGTACGTGACCTCGACCTCAGCGCTGATAGTGACGTCACGGAACTCGTCGACGTGTGTAAGTAAGTACAGAATAAGCAACCCGGTCAACGTCCACTCCAGTGCATTAAGCGGCGGTGCCTGCAACATAAACATTTAGACAGTTATAAGTTATAGCCACGCTCGATTAAAATTAATTTTGATCCAATTCGACGGTCAATCGCATATCACGTCACACCTGGTGCAATTTGGCGATAACATCTTGTATATAAAAATGTTAGCCACAATTTGTTCAACTTCTTGCCTAATGCCTAATGCTGTAGCTGCAGTATACCTGGAACTACAGTCTAGATAGAAAGGACTTCAATTCAACCGTGTGCTCATAAGACCATAGCATTAGACTAAACAAATATACCGGATAAAAAGGGGTTTTGCTTAGTATATTTGGACTTAATAAGTAAACTGTCAACAATATGACCTACTAATTCGTTTCTGTGGTTTTATAAGTGCTTTGCGAAGTAAAATTTTCAATGCACGTCTTTAAAAAATAACGGTGAAAACGTTGATAAAATAAAAACAACGTTAAAAACGTAAAACTTGGCAAGAATGAAAAACGTAAAAATATTTTTACATCTGACACTACCTTCACTTTTTTGAGTCAAACGTATCAATAGCAGTAGGCCTAGATGAAAAGCAAAGAAGCAGTTGAGAACTGTACAGTTCGATAATCGCTGGTATTTACTGCATGCATGCTTAGGCCTACGCACATTACAATGTTAAGCCGTTACATTAAAACATATCCTGATAAAAAAATCGCGCAGACTATTCATCCGGCAGCCGTAAAAATAGCCTGTAGGCTATTAATCCGGCAGCCGAATAAATAGCCAGCCCGGTGAGAAACGGCTATTTATCCAGAGGAGGAATTTTCAGAACTGTGCCAGTTGAAACTCGCGGCCGTGAACTATTGTAAAAGTTGTCAGCCTTATTCCAGTGTCGCAGTATCGTCACATAAATTAGTTTAAATTTAAAGTTAGAAATACGGTTAGGGTTATGGTTAAGGTTAGAGTTAGGGTCAGGAGTAGGGTTAGGGTTAGGTTTAAGATTGGGGTTATGTTTATGATTAGGCTTAGGAGAAATAGTAGTGAACGTAACCATCGTTACCCATTTTATGTCCTGGTCAAAAATTACATTTTCTTTTACCAGATGGCGCCAACGATCAGTCATGTCGCATTGAATAGGCCTACTAACTAGCGTTCGCTGCGCATGCTTTGAAGTTTGTGGTTAGGGTTGGTTAACGGGTTGTTGTTAATTACCGAAATGTGTAAATAAATGTTGAAAACTTAGAAAATACATTATGACATTTTAGTCTGCGAATTTAAAGATATTTTACGCCTGCTGCGACGATACATCGAGACACCATAGTAAAAGCGCCAAATTCACCATGACTCAGTCACACTGGAGGGACGCAAGTAACAATTATTGTTCTACCTGGCCACATGGCAGTGGGAATAGTACCACGGGCAATGGCCAGTACTGGCAAAGCCGCTATGAGCACCCATGCGTACTCTTACCAGCTAACGGCACCGGATAAATAGCCGGCCCACATAGGACCGGATATTTTTGGCTATTGATACGGCTGCCGGTAAAATATCCTATGCCTAAAAATACCGGAAGGAACGGGCTGACGACGAGTATGACGGTCATAGCGAAGGCTATGATGACACGTGACCAGATGACGAACAAAGAACTGAGTGGTCGAGTTATGAATGACAGAGCCACGTTCAGCCAGGCGTAGACAACATCCAAAATTAGCAGCCAGTACTGACCGATCTGATCAATCCACCGCGTGTACACGTACGAGCCTGGCTCCGACTGCAACAACAAAAAACGCTTTAGGAAGAAAAACAAGAAAATTTATTCCGTTAAACAATTCTAACACTAACAGTATCACAAAAAATTAACCATGGCAAGGAGCATATAAGCACAAGAGAAAAACCTAAGCCCCCACTAATGGCCACCATTAGCGGGGAGCCTAAAATACGAAAAAAGAAAACGCATGACTGCAAAATACAAAACATTTCAAATGCAGATATGGGGACAATACATAACATGAAAATACGGGAAAACAAAGCATTCAGGTCAGCTGGCGTCGCTGAAGTTAAGTTAAGCGCTAAAGAACTGCATTTTAGTCACATGATAAGGTTTATGTTTAAGCGGTGACTATTTGACCGGCAGAAAATAAAAAATCGCAGTCGCCACCTACCGAATGACATTAAATAAAGTGTACAGGGTGTTCCAAAAAAACGGATACCCAATTTTATTTTTGGGATAACTTCGGTAATTCAGCACCGATTTTAACCATTCTTTCACTGTTACAAGCAGAAATTTATGGCGCGTAAACGTGAAGTTCTTCCAC
>Ga0209367_1002121_pt1 | contig 25787 bp, 11 predicted proteins | sample WorMetLIZISLAND2_FD_187412 | JGI IMG/M metagenome (GOLD analysis project Ga0209367, IMG submission 187412) | Marine gutless worms symbiont microbial communities from Max Planck institute for Marine Microbiology, Germany - Olavius geniculatus... ... | reverse complement strand
ATATATATATATTGTAATTATTCAATGTTCTTCGCTCGTACTTTAAGACAAACATATTCTGCAATATACGATTTCTGCAAGCTCAACAATATTAAGCACAGCTACCAAGATATAGAGAAAAGGGAGTCGACTTTCTGCTCTCGTCTCATCTTCATGCTACTCGATGGAAATTTAGCTTCTTGAGAATGCGGCGTTACGTCTGAGACTTCGAGCAAACCTGTCTGACAATGGATGCTTGTGAGTCTACAAGCATAAAGAAAGTCTACGTAACTGCAACCAGAAACACATAGTTAAATTTAGTTATTAGGACAGTAAGCATTATATGGCTTTTGCCTGTGCTTACTTAGGCCACCAGTAAATCTGATGGCTTCGGTGAATTCGGTGAATAAAAAACCCCTCCCCAATTATCCGCCAAACAGTAATACCGATGCAAACATTTCTGTGCATATTTTTCAACATTTCAGGCAACCTAAGACTAGGAGAAAGCGGAATAGTATCAGACATCTAGTCTCGGCATCAGCGCATGATAGACTTGAGTTCATAGTGTTATATGAATATCAGTGCTTACGAGAAGCAGTAGACAACAATTAACATCTACCGTACTCCATGCACTACGAGTGATGACCGATTTATCCACAAAGTGCAGCGACAGTCCAACAGCACAAAGTTCACATCCAGCTAAAAGATACACAACACCTACGTCTGGTGGTGTAATTTTGTCTGGTCGTTGTGCAGTCAGAATCATGATTAGGCTTAATTACATGTACATTTGCAACTAAAATAAGATTGTCAAGCCTTGCTCAAGAGTAAGTACTGCAACGGGCCATGCTTTTGCAAAATTTCGTGAATCCAGGCAGACTTTACGTTACACGAACCCAACCGAAGCGCATGTGTTTGTTAAATGGTTCCTCAAATCCTCATTGCCTGGCACGTTACCCACACAGAAAAAAACCACGTGACCTCGACCTTTAATTTATGACATTGATATTCAATAGAGGTTGTCGAGGTACATGTTCGTGCAATATTTCATCAAGCCAAGTGCAGTGCTTCATAAGTTATCGTGTTAACAAAGTCTCAACGCTAAAACAATACTGTCGTTGCTTCCAACAGTATTGTTTTAGCGTTAAGACTTTGTTAACACGATAATTTACATGACAATAGGGCCTATAGGCCTACTGTAGGCCTATTCAAATTTGGCACCCAAAATTAAAAGGCATATATAAAACAAGCCTTTAAACAATAAATAATAAACTATATATACAATATACACTAAAAGGCAAATTGATTAGCATAATTTTACTGATTTGAAAAATTATATGAATACGTTGATACAAGCCACGGCTAACATCGATCATGATGTATTTTACATGGGCATTTTTTCTGTTTTTGTTTATTTTCGCTCCAGCTAAAACGTCACGACATAGGAGTCGGCAGATAACGACAGCAGGCGAATAGAGATCGAACTACGCGATAAAGCGGCGAAAAAAGAAATCCGATAACGATTCGAGCAGCCCGACGCCGCGAAATATCAGTCCGGACCGCCGTAGGCTCTGGTGAGAACGACGCCGAGGTAAACACCGATGAAGATGAAAACGATGATCAGGCTGGCGATGCCGGTGGCCAGGGCGAGATGGGCGCGGGTGCGAGCCTCACGTGATCTGATCTCGGCCGCGACTCGGTCTCCGGCCGCGATAGCGGCCCGGCAATCGGACGAACGCATGATGGCGAATATGCCGATCAGCCAGCAACAGCAGATCGTCACGAAGATCGAGTAGCACATGTAGTCGTCGGGCGGGTTTTGTAGCGGCGACATCGGCTGGACACAACAACCAGTGGTTTCTATCCCCCAGAATTTGGAATCGAAATCGGGCGCAATTCCCCCACTTTCGGGTTCAAGTTTCCCCCCATTTTGGACTCAAATTCTCCAATTTTGGGATTCTTTCCTTTTCTAGGACTGGAGAGAAGTTTTGTTAAAGGTGTGAATATAAAAAATAGGGGAAAGTGAAAAAAGCGGAAGAGGGAAGTTTTGTTAAGTATAATAACTTGCCCAGTAAAAAATAGAGAGAAAGTTTTGATCTACACCCTTACAAAACTTCTTCCCCTATTTTTCACTGGGCGCAAGCTGCGCCCATCAGGTATACAGGTGTTCCAAAAAACGGATACCCAATTTTATTTTTGGGATAACTTCGGTAATTCAGCACCGATTTTAACCACTCTTTTACTGTTACAAGCAGAAATTTATGGCGCGTAAACGTGAAGCTCTTTCACCCACCGCGCCTTTATTGTGTGACCACATTACCTAGCAAAACAAACACTGTCAAAGCTACAGTGGTCTCGGAGAACAGGTAACACATAAAGATATCAATTTCGTAGCATAAAATAGTTAAGCTTACTTACTTATTCGCAGTAGTGCCTTGTGACGTCATTGTTACGTCATATTGTGTTTATTTACTTTGTTTACCAGTAATAATTTTTAGAATAAATCGTTTCATATGGGCAGAATAACAAAGGATGATCGCTGTTTGATCATGGGCTTACGAACTGAGAACTGTTTTGCTAGGTAATGTGATCACACAATAAAAGTGCGGGGGTGGAAAAACTTCACGTTTACGCGCCATAAATTTCTGCTTGTAACAGTGAAAAAATAGTTAAAATCGGTGCTGAATTACCAAAGTTATCCCAAAAATAAAACTGAGTATCCGTTTTTTGGAACACCCTGTAGAGATAGAAGCCACCGAAAACAACAGCACTCATATCGTTCAACTCAGTCTCCTACTATCAGCGAAAGAATGCAAGCAAAAAGCAAATACTTTTGTGTTACGATTAATAAATCTGCAATATCAATAGGCTCAAAGTACGTCAAACAAAGCGCAAAGTCTCAAAAAGTCTCAAGTTTCAACTTCTCAAGAAACAGCCGCGCGCGGCGGGGTCCTCACGATTACGCGCAGCACGTTTCCGCGCAGCGCCAAAAATTACACTCAAAGCGCAAATCTTAGCGAATCTAAATAAGATTTTGCTTGCTTAATCCGTAATGAATTGCTGAGGCGACCACCAAATTTTGTTGAAAAATTCTATTTTTAGCAGAGTTATTAATTGTTGAATATCGATAACAAAATATCTCCGTTACCAATATGACGTTTCGTAGCCTACTGCAGTCGCTCGATCGAAAGTAACGTTTGTTGACGCAGTTAACGTGAACAATAACAAAATAACATGTTTTAATTAAACTGTCGAAACAAAAGAAAAGATATGGTGCTAAAAGTTTATCGCGGAATTTCCCGGCAAGCCGTGGACACTGTCAGGATTAAACAAACAGTTGCCTAATACCGGATGCTTCACGTTTTGCGGTAACCTCACAAACGCCGCTGTAATTATTGTCTTCGTCGGCAAATTTAACTAAAATTTGGTCTTTTGATTGCCAATAAATGACGCATCACTGACGCAAAAATTCTGCCAAAATCACGTGTTGTTTGTTGAAAGTATGCAAATGTACGGAGTTGTTTTGTGTTTTTTTTTATGTAACACCATATTAGTAATAAACGAAGATATTTTGTTACCGATATTCAACAGTTAACAACTCTGCTAACAGATAATATTTTTCAACGAAATTTAGTGCTCGTTTTAGCAATTTATCGAAAATTAGATGGACAAAATATTGTTAAAATTTGTTCAGATTTGACATTTTTATTGTATGATGTCTAGGGGTTGCTTTTTTTCCGGACACAGTGTAGAAACAGAATACTGCACTCTGATACAGAATAAAGCTACGAAATAATCGTAGGCGTACTTGTGGTTGTACGATGACAACGTTCTGCTGTCCGTTGTAGTTGTACGGAGTGGCGTACTGGGTAGGATACGGTTGAGCAGTGAACGCGTCACTGGGTGTCTTGTAGTCGGCCGAGTACGATGGTGGATCAGGCAACAAACCCGACGCCGTCCACGCCGCACCGTCTACGCACGAAACCACAACAAGTGAACAGGGCTACAGAGATTTTTTTAAAATTTTCTGCTAACGATAAATCTGCAACGATAAATGATAACAAATCTGAAAGAAAATGAGCAAATGGCAAAACTCGTCTTCAATGCTTCAAGCAGTTAATACGTTAACCTATCTGCAAAATTCTGTGTGCACACTGCCTCGTTCAATTCGAAACTGTTGACATTTGCTTCGATTTGTGCTGACTTTTTTAACAAAATGTTGTACAACAAGCCATATAAAAAATCTCCAACACGTAACACGTTGTAGGCCGATACAACAAGTAATTTGAGCAAAGCTCATGTGACGCGAGACAGCATCGGTCCTTCTACCTGGGCAATCAGTGTACAGCGTGCAATAAATTCATACGCATGTTGTCCGGGTCTATCTGTAGTAATTTCGGTGCAATTTACTCTTGAAATGTGCGCCGCAGCCAAAAATTGCAAAAAAAACACAAAACCCACTATTTTGGGGGTTCAAGGCCATTCTAGGTCATCGATGTTGACACCGTTGAAAAGTTCATCACTATAGTGCTTGTTATGACAAGCAGCATGTCTGTGCCTACCTGCAACAGTTTTCACGCTAGAGGATGGCAGTAAAATAAACACTTTAAGGTGGTACCCTTTTTGACGCCCACGTGCGAAGGCATCTTTGAACTGCTAAAATCTACGTTTAAAGCTAAAAATTTCGTGTGCAGGTTGTCTTGGTCTATCTCCAGTTATTTCGGCGCAATGTGCTCTTAAAATGTGTGTCGCAGCCCGAGGTCGAAAAAAATTCACTAAAACACCTCATTTTTGGGGTTCGTGGTCGTTCAAGGTCATCAATGTTGATACCACTAAAAAGCTCGTCACCAGTGCATGTTTGTGCCTATCTGCAACCGTTTTCACGCTAAATGAGCCAATATTGGTAAAATGAGAACTCTTTAGCGAAATAACCCTCTTTCGCGCCCTAGTTGGAGAGAAACCCCTCACCAAAAACTCGATATTTTGTCACAGTAAACTAGAGTCTTTGGAGCAGTTCGCAGTGAAGATTTTGTGATCTACACTGTAGCTTGCACCGTTATGACAAGGTTCCAGGATGTGACGGACAGACAAACGAACAAACAGACAGACCATATAATAAAATCGGCAAACATTAAATATGAAGTTTTTTAATTGGAACCCACTTTTTGTTCTGCTAAGTTTACTGGCTGCATTTGCAGTTTACTATAAAATACAAATAATAAATTCAGAATTTGACTTCACCTTATACAGTTAAAACACGCAGCTGAGATGTCCATGAAGCACTCGAGATAATATCACTAAGAGGTACATGTAATTGGAACTTTCACTTTCAAGTGCTTTCGCGAGTCTTGAGGGCAATTAGCAAAAGTACCGGGATGCCATTGGGAGACAAAAGCTTTAAAGCAGCTAGATGTCTGACCGGGCATTATTGAACAATTCAGAAAAAAATTGTCTTATTGTGGTCCTGCTTGTGTTATTTCTTATTATCATAATGATCGTTGTCATTGAAATGATTGATACCTGCGCTGGCTGCGGCGTTGGCTTGGTGCTCGGGCGACGAATATGGCGGCGGTAGTCCGTCCGCATCCGAACCATCGTTTTTATGTCCTTCCATCTTCTATATATACAGCCGTAGTCTAAACTATAAGCCTATGCTGAAAACAGGTCGACATGTGAGGACAAGACACGGAACTTAGCAGTCGTCGAAGGTGTGGCGCATTAACCGGATGCTTAGCTATGCATAGCGACGGGCTGCTGCCTGTAGGCCTACGCAATTGTCAACGTGTGTTCGCTCCTGTATCACATAGGCCTACACACCTTGGCACACACGGCTGCGAGTGCCCCATTATAGGATCCCCCCCACTTCCCCCATCAAAAAAATTCTCCCCCACGGTCGACAATTTACCGGCAAAAATTCGCCCTGCCCCGGCAGCCGCTCGGGCGGGCGGATTTTTACGGGTAAATTGTCGGCCGCGGAGGAGACTTTTCTGGAGGGGACAATCCTATAATGGGGAGACTTTTATGGGACGGCGATATTTTAATAAAGGGGGACATTAATTCCGTGGTTATTTCTTCCCGGGGCAGATTTTTCGTGGGGGAGACATTTTACTGTGACACCGGCGCCGCATGCTAATCGTCATACGGCGTACCTATCTATACCTGGCTCAACTATTGATGTTTCGCTCTGCGTTTTTAGCCTACCTGCATTTTACGACGACGACGCCATCGATTTTCAGCTTAGTAACAGCGTTCACCTGGCTTTTGCGATTTGTGCCTGTCTTGTCGGCCAATTTTCACGCGAACAAGACCATGTTATTTATTGCTGACAGAGTCGTCTGCCATTCGTGCTTTCATTATATTCAAACTTAGCAACTAATTCACTATTGTTCATAGGCCTATGCCGATTTGTCATCGCTGGCATAAATAATAAAAGTAAAAATAGCTTAAAATAAATTTTATAACGAGTGTTTAATCCCCAGCTAATTTTTCACAATTCAAACACTGAAAACCGCTGGCATTATAAAGCCGACAGCGAATACTACTAATGTATTGTTATTTCACTGGTTCCACATGCTACAAATCAGCGAAAATGCTGAAAAGTTCAAAAGAAAAACCAAAAGAACAATCGACGGGCTCTTGGCGACAGTTTTGATCATGGTCTTAATCTATAAATTTTTCAGCATTTCAAATTTTTACCAAATCTAACAGGCTACTAATTATTAATAAAACCACTTTTCAACGCGCAAGCCAGTTAAACGCGTGATCTATAAAATGTGGTGCGTTCACATTCCTGCGATTATTCCGCGCGACAGCACGTAGTGCTATAGCGCTTCTTAGAGGCGTCCGTCCGTCCGACCGTTACACCCTGCTGCCCTATCAAAGCGGCACAGGCTAGGATCACCAAATTTTTACTGTTAAGGTGCGTTCTCACTGTGCGCGTGAGGGTGGTCATAAAAGTATAACGTAGGTCTGTCAATAATCCAGTAAAGCTCTTCCTAAAACTGACCGCAATGCGTCCTGCTTTGCCCGAAAACATTAGGTTTAACCTAAACCACATAGATCTCATTTCCACTATTTTTACGCGCGAGAGCTAGCATAGCTATAGCGCGTATTAGCTACGGTAATTCTGTCTGTCTTGGTGTCTGTCACGTCCTGGTACCGTTCCAAGACCAGGCGAGATAGAGACTTCCTGCTTTCACCATATGATAGCTTGGAGTCTCTAGTATTTCGTGACAAAATTTCATGCCGCTGGATAAAAGAGGTCCTCACCAATGAGGGGGTAAAAGAAGGGCACTTACTTTTAAAAAGCGCTATTTTACCGCTATTGACTCGTTTATACAGGGCAACTGCCCCCTGATTCCTCGTCTCCTACGCCCATGTATTGCAGTCTGCACGTATAACAAGTTCTGACGAGCGTAATAATAATAACTTCATAATCAGTGGCGCCGTGGCAGGGGAGGAAAGGGGGCAAAGGCCAATCCCCAATTTTGCATTGTCGGAAAATAGTCGGAATATCTTCTTTTTGTTGAAAATTTTTCGTCTATTTGCGGCTGAAAATAACCGTTTGGGGACAACTTAGAAAAAATTAACAGTGTAAGCATCCATAATTATCTCTGTTGGAAATTTGCGACTGTTCGTCAGAATTCTGTCGGAAATTGTCAAAAATCACAACTCACTGCCCGGCCTACTTTTTTGACCCGTGACGCCGCTATCATAATACTGTTACCCGTAATAATGATGACGATGATTATTATTATTTTTTATTGATATAAATAACAAGCGGAAAGTGACCGCAAAAAATCAGCACCGTAATATATCATCGTATAGACGAAATGGTGTAATTATTACTAAGTCAAGTGGATCAGTTGACGTCATCAGTCGACATATCCTGCTGATCAATCTATCAGACTCCAGCCAAACACGCACGCAAATCGCTTCCCTGTCAGATTGACACCGGAAATGTTGTGCGACAATTTCAAAGCACACTGTGCATGGAATACGCATACATTATCTGCTTCCGCGATAGGGCATGCCAGTCATACACGCTGTGTTGTTAAACCGAAAATGTCGCTATTTTTAGATGTGTTTTCTGTATTTTTCTGGTCTTAGCACGTAAGCTGAATGTGTCTTCGGACCCGCTGGGCAGCTTACGACGCTCCGACATTTTGAGGGCAGGAAAAGCGCGCAGCAGAAAAGGAGAGACAAGAAAGGAAGAAAAGGGAACGACTAACCCCCGCCAATAGCCCGCAATCCAATGCGGAAATTCTGCACAAATCTCCGTGTACAGCTTATGGATTAGGATTGTCTATTTTTTATTACCGACTATCCGCTACCGAGACCTGTCGGCACCGAGTACGACTATAATCAACTTCACTTCCCTGGGTCGAGACTTAGACTAGCCAGCTTCCGGTCTCTGATTACCCGCATTCACAACTGCATGATGCTTTTCAGAGTAGCTAATATTGCCTTTGAAAAAGGAATATATCTAGAATGCAGTCGTTCATTTGAATGAAACGTGATGATCCGCGTATGTCGGGTCGGTCGTGGAAGACTGCGTGATGGAAGGCTGATGAGTCGTTGTCTGGCGTGGTCGCGATGTCCGTCCATTCTGGTCATCATACGTACCACTCGCGAACTACTTTCTTTTTCGTTCGGCCCGCTTTGCGACCCCCCAGACTGCCGCCGGCGGCGCTGCCGCAGGGTGACGAGGCTGACGCTCCGGCTGCAGCGCCGCGTCCCTTCCTCCGAGTTCCGCCGATCGTCGACGTCGAGCCAGCCGAGGATGTTGTGGTCGTACAGATCTCGTACGCGTAGCCGTTGACGGTGGCGGCGTCCACGTTGTAGGTGCCGTGCTGGCGGCTGCGGTAGCGGCAGACGGCGGCGACGCCTAGTGCCAGCAAGACGAGCAGACAGGCACAGCCGACGACCACACACGCGACGAGCTCAACACTCAGCAACGGCTCAGAGTGGTCGTCGTGCCGCACGTCCTGCGCCGTCACTGACGCAGGGACCAGTCCGCGCGGAGCGACTGTCTGATGCGGCGGCGGCGGCGGCGTAGTTCTACGCGGGGATATCGGAATGACGAGTAACCGCGGACTAACGGTGGACGGGGGACGGTCGAGACGGCCGCCGGCGAGCGGCGGACTCACGCCGGCCGGCGCTGTAACCACTACGCTCACGGCGCCGACCTCGGTGCCTAGCGACGACCGCACGGTGCTCGACACCGCCGGCGGCTTGTCTAGCACCTCACCACCGGATGTTGATTCGCACTGACCACGTGACGACACGCGACACAACTGCTTCCGGTCTGAGTGCGACGCGTTGTCCCGCTGTGGCGAGTCGACAGACGACGAAGACGCACCTGAGTGTAGGTTTGGCTGATGATGTTCCCTACACACGACGCAAGCGGACGAAATGCAATAAAGCGCGATTCAAACAGCACCATGCAAATAATACTGCTGTGGATCAAAGAGAAGTAATCTAGTTACTCAGAAATATTCATCCCGTAACATAATTGATATCACATGCCTCAAAGGATAGTCATCACTTCCTCGACTTACTGTTCTGACAAAACGCTTAACAGACATGATGAGAGTTGAAGGATAATTAAGTCGCTTCACAAGTTCGATTACAACTTACATGAAATAAATTAACATGCGACAATACAGTGCTACGGGGTAGGCACACGAGTGACTGTCAAATCAAAGAGTCCCCTAATCCAGGGCTCCTTGGACGGACGGACCCGACAGACTGTACGTAAAAGCTATAATTTCAATCACTAGGCGTCAGCACCCACACGCCATTTGAAAAGTGAACATCATTCTAAACCACTTTAGTTTGTCAGACGATCGCAATGGGTCGGAAGCTCTGTCCGCGCGTTTAATTTAAACTATATCAGTTTATACAACTTAAGTTTTAGGAAAAACCAAAATCGGAAGTCAAAAGCGTGAAAACGAAACTATGAGACATTTAGGCCTAAATGATGCGTTAATTGGGGAGATGTGCCTCGGATTCGCTCGTGACTGAAGAAGGGTTATCCAATTTTAATAATTTTCAGTACACATATTCACGACACAACTGGCCATCAAATGGCCGTTCAGTTTCACACCTCACCCAACATCTGCCTCTGCACTACCTGGAAAAACAGAACAGACAAAATATGCATTAAAATCAACAAAAAAAATTATAAAATTACATCTTTCCGGATCTCTGGCCACTAGCAGCCAATCAATAATACAAGTTTTGACTGTTGTGTAGCAGCACATCTATTAAATAGGCCTAACATTCAGGAATATTGATGAATTTAAGAAGCAACTGGTAAAGTCTGTATTGGTCTGGAGAAGAACGTTATCAACGCTGCTATCAACGAATGGATAAAGTCTCTCCGAGCCGAGCCCATGTTCGTGGGTCAACATTTCAAACATTTTTGTAGGCAGTCAAAAATGGGTAATTAAATAAACTATCAGCTGAAACGATGAAAATATGGACAAAATGTGTGTTTTGTGTGTTGTTTTGATTAAGCAATAATACCAAAGTGGTTAAAATGCAATATTTTGTTCGCTTTTTTTCCCCAGGTAGTGCAAAAACAAACAATAAGTGAGGAGTCATTTGATGGCCAGATGTATCAGGAGTATTCCTACCAAAACTTATTAAAATTAGATCACTTTTCTACAAGTTATGATAAAAAAAATTTTGATGTGTTTTTATGCCTCACAGTGTCGATAGGCCTACTCACGGCGTGATGTTATCATCAGCAGGCGTATCAGCATCATGCGTGCCTTTCACCGTCACCAGCGGCGCTACACAGTCTTCACTTGTCCGCTGACATTCGACCGCTTCGTTCTATGTACACAACAAATGATTTTTAAAAGTATTATGAGCAAAGCGCACGTGACGCGCGACAGCATTACTGCTGCTATCTCGGAAATCAGTGTACAACGTGCAGTAAAATCATAGTGCGTTTGAAAGGGTAGCCTATCCAAATTTTGACGCCTCCGTACGCAAGGCTGTTTGAAGATAGGACAATAATATTAAAATCAACGTTCTAATGGTTTATGCTGATGATTTCATACGCAGGTTGTCCTCGTCGATTTCGAATGATTTTGGGCGCAATCTACTGCTAAAACATGCGTCACAGTCTGGCAAGTTTTTAAATTTTACGGTCGTTCAAGATTATTAATGTTGGTACCCCGGAAAGCTCGTCCACAGAACTTGTTACGATAAGCAGGAAGTCTATGTTTATCTGCAACCGTTTTCACGGTAAATTAGTCGCTGGTTGAAAAAATCGTGCATTTTAAAGAAGTACTGAATTTGACGCCCTTTCCCCCATATGGCAGATTTCTTGAACTATATGGGAATCAAAACGCAAACTGCTAAAATTTAAGTTTAATGCTAAGCATTTCACAATTTTCATACGCAAGTTGTTTTAGTCGGTCTGTAGCCATTTCGGCGAAATTCACTTTTGAAGTGTGCGCCGCAATTTAAAATTACACAAAATTCAACACAATCCCTTACTTTGAAAATTCAAGGTCGTTCAAGGTCGATGTCTGTCTGTATAATTAGACAGCTCGTCAGCAGTGCTTGTTATGATAAGCATCAAGTATGTGCCTCTCTGCAACCGTTTTCGCGCTATTTGAGTTGGTAGCTGCAAAATAACGATTTTATATGGGGTACCCCTCTTTGACGCCCTAGTTCCAGGGAAATCCTCTCAGCCAGCCGAACTAAACTCTGCCACAAAAAGCTAGAGTCTTTGTGAAAGCTCACAGTGAAAAATTCGTGATGTTAGCTTGCACCGTTTTGATACAGTGCAAGAGTGTGACAAACAGACAGAAGGACGGACGCCTCTACGATAGCTAAGACACGCGCTCAAGCACTACATGCTGTTGCGCGTAACAACCACTGAATCGCCTCGTGCTAACAAAGGCAGTGGCCTTAATAATGGCAGAAATGACGTGCGACATAGGCCTATGCACGTTGCCACCTACTGTCGCAGAGCTTAGGACGTTTTTTCCAATCGTAAGAATTCCTCGAATAGACTGCCTCTGTATGCGTAGTCGACATAACACTTCATTCTGCGTGAATGTTTAATCTACTATTGTAACAAGTTTTTAAAGACGTAAATGACCTTTAACTATTTCTCGAAGTCGGTTTTTCTTTTTTTTCTTTTTCTTTTTTTCCTTATCGATATTGTAACGATTATGCTCTGTTATGTTTTGTTTTTGCAATGGCGTTTGACCGTTGTTTAATAAAAGATTACTTACTTACTTATTACAGAAAAAAGTGATAGCCCAATAAATTACCTAATTGATTTGAACAATTTTGAAACCTTACAGTTGAAAAATTTTAATAGTTTATAGTTGATATTGAAGGTCGCCTTCGAAGTGATCGGCAACAGCAATATTTTAATGCGAGTGGTAAAACTTTAAATAACATCAAACTTATTTAGCCGAATGTCACACTGTTTCCACGACTCAATATTCACCGTTTTTCCAACTGTTCACGTTATCAAACCGGTCTGAAAATCTGCAATGCAAAAGTCATTCGTCTTTCTTCTTATTGCCTTAGTTATCGCGGTAATTGTTTTGTGACGCGTGATGTCAGAAGAAGAATGAATTGCGGCGCGTGGACAGACAGTGATAGATGCAGAGACAGATTAATGCTGATGTCTGACTGTAGGCCTAAAGGAATATCAGCGCGACAGATCGGCAGCGGCAGCCGCAGTGACAAAATGTCGACATGCGACGTTCGCCGCTTCTGCCAGTGCCGGTGTAACACGTGACATTACAATGTCTCCCTCATAAAAAAAATCCGCCCGGGGAGAAACACTTATAGAGTTGATATCACCGCAAATATCGCCGGCCCTATAAAATTCCCCAATTATAGGATCGCCCCCCAGAAAAGTCTCTCCCGGCCGACAATTTACCGGCAAAAATCCGCCCCGCCCGGCGGCCGTTTTTTTGCCGGTAAATTGTCGGCCGGGGGAGACTTTTCTGGGGGCCGATTCTATAATGGGGCACCTGTCCGGCAGCGCCGACGACCCGGGGAAAACCCGCTCATCCATCATTCTATCCGCAGCCAGTCTGGGCACCAGCACAACAGATGACGTACCGTACGCTACGCTACGCTGCGATGTCGGATTCAGTCCCGGCGTGCTGAGTCTGGGACATATTCGCCCTTCCCCACCCGCAGTCCGTCTTCTTGGCTGCCGGGACGGGCCGGCGCTCTTGTCTATCGCCCGTCGCGACTGATAAGCTTCGTTCGTCGCCATCGTCAATATATCAATCAAAAATCATTCGACGTCCACGTCGATCGCTCGACGTTTTTCTCTCTTTCTTTCCCTGCTTTGCTCCCAGCGTCCAACCATTGTTCTCTTTTTTCCCCGCCCACTGGCTTGTTTTCTTCCCACGCCGATGCACGGCTGCTGAGAAAACGGCTGCTGGCAACTTAACGCCGATCAAGGAAAAATCTCGTATGAAGAAAGGCGCTGGGGCCGTCTACCGACCGCCAATCAGCGTAGCCCGACCGCAGCGAAATGTTGACGTGAAAATCAATGACGAAGTAGAAAATCATTGATTTTCGTTGCGAACGAACGACGGTGGGCGCCACGTGCGTCCTCGAGGGTGAGTGGAGTGGACTGGAATGTCGGGTCGCGTCGACCGAGGTCCATCAGACCGCTGGACGGTGGAGGTGGGGAGACAGAGAGAGAAAGGAGGGGAGAGAAACATGGGGCGTGGATGGAACAGTGTCAGCCGCTGACCGGTGACCGTTTCAGTGACATGACGACGTCATATCGTCGTCAACGACAACTCATTCCAGATCACACACTTGCCGTCGTCTGACAACTTCTATCATGTGCTGCTCAGACAACGCAGACTAATAGTATTTGTTAACTTTCAAACGTTCTAGTCGACTCGTCTCACTTTCTTCACAGAAATAACCCTAGTTCAACTCGGCTCTAGTGCTCATCCGTACATATCACGTCGACTAATAAGCATTGCATACCAAAACGGATTAAAATTAAAAATTAAAACTGTCATAAATTTTATAAGGTAGACTTCAATGTAATCTGAGTAGAGTACAATAGTTCAACAAAGTTCGTTAATCTCGGCCAGTATTTTTTACGACGAAAAGCAGCACAATAATCGTTTGGCAGCCATGACACTAGAGAAGCTTACGGCGCTCCCCAAACGCCCTGAGTGGATTGAGTGAAAAGGAAACAAAGTAAGGAAAGACCGGGGTTATGCAAATCAAGGGGAATTAAGCAACAGCAAGGGACTTAGGCAGATAAAATCATGCGTACGCTTCGTGCTTTTTTATTTGTTAGTTTGTTCTTTCTCGTGATAACTGTATGTTACGACACAAAGATAGGAAATATGAGAAATAGTATAGTGTTGAGAGGTTCACCTGTGCAACAGCGGCGGATGGCCAGTCGACAAGATGCGTCGTGTTTGACGGTCGATGTAAACGCCTAACACACGCACCCAACTGCCACATCTTATAGTCAACACAACACCGGTAGCACTAATAAATAAAACATCTTAATTACGTGTTGCGATTATTAGCTAGATCTAAAATACAAAAAGATTGTCAAAACATCTAGGTTGAAAGTAAAAAAATACACTCTGTATCAAAGAAACATCCCCGTCATTTTCGACTGCAACTTGAAAACCAATTATTAGGTTTTGATAATTTTTGCTATGAACATTCCTGACACATCTTGCCATCAAATGACCATTCAGTTTCTTACCTCACCTAACATTTGTTTCTGCACTACCTGGGGAAAGCACAACCAGCGAAATATCACTTTTTTATCCAATGCGATATAATTGCTTAATTAATATAACGCGTAAAAACACATTTTGTTTACATTTCTGACACTTTGGCTGACATTTCATCCAGTTGTCCTTTTTCTAACTGCTTGCAGTAAAGTTGTTTAAAGTGTTGGCCCACTATGCGAACACAGGCAAGGAGACGCTTTCTCCATTCGTTGACAACAGTATCGATAATATTCTGCTCCAGATCAATCCATGCTGTACCAGTCGCTTCTTGACTTTACAAACATTGCTAAACTTCATCTGGTAGACACACTGCTGCATGACAGTCAAACCTTGCTGTTGGGGCCCAAAAATTAGGATAGATGGAATTTATTGACGTATTTTCATTCATTTTAACCCATATTATGCTTGGTCTGCTTTCCCCAGGTAGTGCAAAAGCAGACGTTAGGTGAGGAGGAAACTAAAACACTTATTTGATAGCCAGTTGCGTCGGAAATATTTCTGCCAAATGTTATTTAAATCTGCTAATCTTTTTTCAAAGTACGATCGATAATGTCGGAGATGTTTTTTCACGTTTTTTGTCTATTTTAACACATATTTCGCTTGATCTGCTTTCCTCAGCTGCTTAAATGTTTCGTCAATCGCAGTTCTCGACGTTCAGCACGTGCTTCTGACACAGGACGCAGTTACAGCGCCGTTGTATAAATGTGTTTTGATTGATTATTAGGCCTACAACTAGGGCTACAAGTGAAGAACGTGCTATTTATAGGCCTACTTAACGCGTATCCAAAAGAATACACCGGAGTGCACGCTTCTGCAGTCGCTCGATTTCCTGTGACTGCCCCGACATGCAATACTCAATCACCATCGGGATTACAGAGCTACAGTAGCATTAGGCGTAAAAGAAGCAACAGTCCCTTCGTAAACCACAAGGCCCATGTGGCGGTGCTGATTTCTATCCATTTTCTTAGCCGTTAACCACACACTGCAGTTTGCATCGGGAAGTCATGGACACGGGGGCCGTTATTACCCCAGCCATAGCCTGGTACTCATTGCGCCTACCAACGAAGAATGGCCAAGCTGAGTTGACTTCGGTGGCTGGTTGCACGCCGAGATGGTCCGTTTACCGTCTGCAAACGTTCACCCATCCAAGTACTAACCGGGCCCGGCGTATAGTAACTTCACTGATGGAACACAAGGCGTTAACCACTATAGACCACGCCGGTGGGCACTCGGCTGTTAGTAATACAATGAACGGGCAGCAGTGCGAGCAGAAGAGCTCGGAGATAAGACGAGTGAGTTTACGGCAAACGAACGTTTACAGTACGTGCCTTGCCTGCAAGCTAACAGTAACAGTATAGTAGCTCTCTCTACATGGTGAATTATTGTCAGCTCGCGTGCCATCGTGAAATCAGCCTGGTTCTCAGCAGTACATTGTCTTCCGCGCATAATTACATTATCAGCCCGCTGACGGTTCTGGGAACTGACTGAAAATTGGCATTACTCCTGTCGCGCGGAACGCTCACATCACGAATGTTGGTGTCTGTTTTCGACTCAGGAGCCATTAATTTCGGGGCCGGACAAACAGACAAACAGACAAGCAGGCGAACGGGTAATTAATACCCCGTTTACACGATCGAGCAAACATCGAGCTGGCTCGTCCAGCTAACGTATAGCCAGCTCGTCGAGCCAGCTTGATCGTGTAAATGGGGCATAAGACGCTTGATGAGATCTGTCTTAGAAGCACTATGCGTATAGTTACTGCCTACTTTTTGATGCAATGTCAAACATTTTTTTCTTTTCGTTCTATATTAGCATATCGAGCGTGTTCCCGGTTATTAAAAGTTAACGCGCTACATAAATTACCTACCCACCTACCTACTAGTGCTTAGTTACTCACTTACTTATTACAGGACGACCACATAATAAAGATAAGAAAAGGCTCTGTCAAACCTAGAGTCACGCGGTCGGAATGAAGTCAACTCAAGCTTTACGTCACCGTTGATGCTGACTCTGGAGTCGCCAACTGCCGCTAGTTCCAATACCCACAGACCGTTCCACACGAAACCTGTCCATACGTCATCCGTCAGCAAAAATATATTAAATCTTTTATTAAAAAACATAGGCTACAAGTACACAAAGACTAACTGAAGAGATGCGAAGGCCGCACGAGGTTCGATGTCACGGAAATCGTTGTTCGCTTTAACGAAACAAAACATGAGAAAAAATCCGGCACGCCGATGAACGACTTAACGAAGTTTTAATTCAGCCTTTTTACCCGCAAATGTCTTTACATGGAACGTAAAATAGCTCTTATCTGTAACGTTTAGCGCCCATACAATACATTCATTTGTTCTATCAGTAGGTCAGGCGCACGTAAAAGGAAATTGCATGCAGTCTAACCTGCAATTGTGCCTTCATACGTTGATACTGGTCGACCGTTGACGTCAACTTTCCCGCCAATCATGATGACGCCTTGGTGGTTGAACGTCGTCAGTTGGCGACCTGTAACCAGTGAATTTAGTTAAGGCGCCCTTTTATTTTACCCATCTTATAATTTCTTCGATTTAATAACACACATAAATACGCGACTAAACGGCAGTACCACCGTTCAATTTCTGCATTTAAATGTGCAGGATACTACTTGATAAGCAAAAAAAAACAAACATATCTAAGATGGAAAAAAACTCCACAAAGAAGTGGAGCGTGAAATTTTATGTGAAGTCACAAAATGCAGTATTTTCTGCGTTGACATATGCTAATACTGTTAAAGTAGGACTTTTTGCTCGCATTTGTCTTAGACAGTAACTCTGTGGCTATATTCAATATGAACTGAAAAAAATCTGTTTGCCGTTGCCTATTAGTTGACTGTAACCCTGACATAAGCCGGCGTCTCTAAGCTACGATATATAAATCAATATAGGCCCTATCATTATCATTCATGGCTACTGGATATATTCAAAGATAATATCTATATATCTATCAACCAGTCTGCTGATCTACAATCATTACTAAAACATTATGTCCCAACTCCCATCAAGTATACTCTTGTCTATTCTTATATCCGCACAGGTTTCAGCTGCCGTGCTTTTGCAGTAGCCGATCACAGCCTCCGGAGAACCATTCCTTCGGACATTCGCAAGTAAGTTAGTAAGTATTTTTTTGGACGACAAACGCATACAGCAAACGGTAGAACACATAAAAACATTAATAATACATTGTTTTTATCGCTAACTCAAAAACTTTTTTTACAACCTAACTAAGCTTTCAGGCTATCTTACTATCCCACACTTTCCCTTGCACGCTTCAAATTCGGTGACATTGTAAACTGTATAAACTTATTTAATTACCTACTATAAAGAACATGCCACTAATATCCCGTTTACACAATGAAGCTGGCCCAACGAGCTGGCTCGTCCAGCTAACATGAAGCTGGCTCGACAAACTGGCTCGATGTTTGCTCAACGTTTGCTCGATGTCTGCTCGATATCTGCCCGATGTTCGCTTGGTGTTTGCTTCGTGTAAGCTATGCTTTATGCATTCTTCATATTTGCTTGATGTTTCCTCGTTGTTTGCTTGATGATTGCTTGATCATGTAAACGGGGTATAAGATTGCAAACGGTGCTACTAAGTTTCTCACAGTGAGGTGGTGGTTGACTGACCAGGTGGACGCTTGGAATGTGGAAGCCGGTCGTCCAGTTGTACGCTGGCGTTCTGGCCGAGTCGTGTGAACCTCATCACGTGGTATCTGCCGTCATTCACTTTGTATTCCAGTTCGCCGACCGGTTGACTCGCTAGACCCATGTTGTAGACGACGTACAGCGACCCGTCAACCTGTGCATGCAGTAATACAATTTAAGCCACACTTAGCTTGCATTGGTACTTTTTTCTCAATTTTCAGCTGCAGTCGTGCGTCATAAAGCAAACGATGGTGTATTGTAGGTCATCTAAGCGTAGTTTAAGTACGATACCACACTGTCTGAAGTGGTATAAGACGCCACTGCGTGCTCACTTACCCACTCCAGCAGTGCGGTATTTACTACGCATTGCATTGCCGTCGCCCTTGTCGGCAATTATTGTAACGCGTTAGAGCTTTTTTTATTTTCGGCAAAAAGGTTACATACTCTTGCCTCGGTTAGACAGCTTGTCTATTCGCTGGAATGCCAGAATTCAAATAGTTGTTGATGCATTTTCATGAAATTGTTGGAAGCGACTGGCAGAACATAGAGGAACGGATAATAGATTAAATGATGTGGTTAAGCTTAGCTTAGAATAGGCTCGATATGGAGCAAGAATTTCCACATGTTTTACACCACAAGGAATCTGCCAACGAACAAGCAAATGTCGGCGCCGAGTGCCGACATGTATACGGTCGTCCATTCAGTTACTGAGGGTCTCAAGCACAGACAGTAAACTAGGCCTAACAACCGTTAGAAGCCTGTTCGCAATATTTGGCGCCAAAAATTGTGTTTTGGTAAACGGACAAAGGAACAAAGAAACGGACGGGCAATACGCGTAATGCGGCCTAAAGAATGGCCGCACATAATAACTGATAATATTATCGTACATGGCGAGCCATACTTTGCATTTTCTTTACGCCTTTTATCAATGTTGTTGTCCTTGACCTTCGTCCTTGGCCTTGAGGATCAATCATTTATGCACAGTGTTATTTTACAGAAACAGGTTGAGACGACGTCACAGCGGTCAGTTCAACTGACCAGTTGAAGCTCGACAAAGTCCTTGGACGTGGCACTGTGGATGACGGCCATCACTGCGTCCGACTGGCTCGTGCGGAAACCAATCGTCAAGCGGTCACTGTGCGTGTCCGGTCTCTCGGATTCGCTGAATGTGAACTTTATAAGACCGCCGAGCTGTCCGAACGTGTATGCGATACTGTCTGGCTCACGAACACGACAAACGGTACGACATTACACGTCAAGTACTGCAGTGCAAACACATGTAAATTACTGTTTTTTTCGTGTATCGTACGTGGCAGTGTGTCTTAATTAAGAACTTGCGTTGTCTGTATACTTTTAATAGAGTTACGACTTAGGCCATTACTTACATACAACACATTCAAGCGCAATAAGTTCCTGTAGACCTACTTTTAACGTCAGGTCTGTGTTAAAATAAAATAGGCCCAAGCTATTTACCACCTAACTTTCGCAACAATAAAGCTATTCTGTCAAAATAATCACAACAACACTAAATCTATTTTTAACTATCCCTCACGTCAAGCCTACTTTACGGCAAAGAATTATAAACATTTCGGCTGCACTAGTTTTAATTCTTTGTAAATAGAAAATCGCACTGTCATCACGAAACTACAACTGTACACACATTTATAGTGAATAAATATATGCTTAAAAGTTATTTTGTTCAAATAGGTTTTCAGAACATGCCCATAGATGATAATTATCACACGAATATCTTTCTATTTATCAACACAGAATAAAAAAATCAGACCTCATTATTTACACACAATGTCGTCGACCCACTTTCTGTGACGACACTGTAAATTCTTAAAACGTTAAATACAGCAATTCACTCAAAGTTACCTTTGAAGTTCAAAGTCGTATTTTGCGTTCAAGTTCGTAGTTACACAATTTTGTGGCAAAGCTAAAAATGCTGAAATTGAGAAATAATACGCGCAAAGAAAAGAGAAGACAAGAGAAGAGCATTGCCGACCGTCGTTGCAGGTAGGTCCGGTGAATGACGTCTGTTGGCAGTCGCAGATCCACGAGTGCCAGTGTTGAACGCAGACGCCTCCGTTACGACACGTCGTCGCAGTACACTCGTCACTTGGACCTACGGCACCCGCAAACCGACAATTATCTGAGTGACTGAGTGAGAAAAGGAATAGTAAGCACAATGTAGGCCATTCAGTACCGAGAAGCATCAAAAACACGTAGACAAATCAGCTGTCAGCACAAGTTACAGTACGACTAAAATACAGCGAAAGATGTAGACGAGCGGAAACGCCGTCCTCCCAGTTTTTCCGCGTGAAAAAACGTATAACTTAGTCGTTCGTTCAGTCGTGTCGCAATGATATCGCAATCGTATCGCACCGTGTGGGTTTAGCGACGTGTTAAATGCCCGACGACAAAATACGAGTACAAGTAGCATAGGGGGTGGGCATAATTTGCGATGCAGAGTTACATAGAGCAGCACTTATGTTATTAAACCAATTGCCAGAGAATCGCCGGAACTTAACAAAACGAATAAAATACATAATTAATAATTATCATAATAATAACTTAATGCTTTTGCACGACTTTTTCTCCATGGATTTGTCGGACCAATAGCCATTCCAGCTTTGTTTCTAACTTTTATTAACTTACGGGAGCCTTTATTACCGGGAATATAAAAATTATAATATTAGTAACAATATTTCGGTCGCATCTTCGCAAAATCGTCATATGTTGGTTAGTGACGATCGCAAATGAACTTCGACTTTACTGCATCGGTTCAATTCAATTTTGTTGCATGACAGTTTTATCGATAGCCGCTGGCTTTGACTATCATTCTGTTTTACTTAATTAGCCATAATAATACCGCAAGTTGTTTTTTTCAGTTAGCAGCATCTCCGCGGCCAGTCACTGACGTGAGACGGATTTCTAGCATCAATCATGGAGTGTGCACATGCGCAAACCATCACAGACTAACTTCCGCGTCGTCCGTCTCGGCGCACGCATCAATCCCACAAACACCTGCAGCTTGCTTGACACTCGCTGTCCGTCCCCGCATTTCACACGTCGTTTTTGACGTACAATTTACTACACAAAAAAAGTGTAACCAAAACGAACAAAATCTAAAAGATGGATTTTTAAAAAAACTCACAAAACACGAAAAACTTAGGAATCACGAAACGTACATAATAAAACTTCCAGATTTTTTTGTTAAGCAGTGGCTTCCACAAAAATGCTTTGCCTTTAAAAATGACCAATTGGGCATATAAAACTCTATTCAATCGCTCACTCTCCCAAAAATTAGTTGTATCGACATTAATGCATTTATTCATCCGTTAAACATACCACACAAAATCAATCATTTGCTGCACTTTCCCAATAATTTTGCAGTAGACCTTATCGTATTTTCTAAACCTTTCATATTTCGAACGAAAAATCAACCAAAATTCGATTTCGGTTTAGGTTTTGGCGCCGAATGTAAAGAAATTAGCACTTTCTACCGTTATGTTTAAACCAAATGTTTTAGGCCATTTTCGGAGGCTCGGTTTACAGTAAAATTTCCACTTTTGCTCGACCTCTTTCGAACAGTAAAGAACTGCCGCGGCTAATCCGTCGCACAACTGAACCCTATAATCCTCGCCGCTTGTATCACAACACTGATAATCCCCCTCCCTTGTGTCAGCTGGGCTTGGCCGATGACACCGGCTTGAGGAGACGGGTGGACTAGATGAATCTGAGCACTGTATGACCCACAGATCAAACAAACGAAAGATCCGATCTCACGAGTAATGTTCGTTTCTTTCGATCGGATAAAATCGAGCGATTTTTCGTGTGCAAGCGCGGAACGTGTCGCAAATGGGAACCGAACATCTTTTTATTACAGCTGCAGTAATTAACGATTAATATGTAATCACACGATTAATCACTAAAAAACTTGCTGCCCACTAATAAAAGTATGATCATTTAATTTTAAGCCACATCACTAAAAACATTATTAAAATGCACAACTACATATGATGAGAACAATTTGCAAAACGATAATCTGAGAACATAAATATTTCAGTCTGTGTACAAAAGTGACACAATAAACAGAAATTATCGTGTTTCAGACTTCAGTGCATTAATTTTGTAATAATCAAAAATTAATGATTAACTAATCGATAATATTTGTAAAGTTAACTATTAATTTTTTTTAATCATTACCAGATCTATCCCATCTCCTACAACAAGAAGATCATGCACTAAGTCACTTAAATCTGACAACAGAGTAAAATCGATCTAATGATTGATCATATCACGTTTTAGAACCAGTCAAATACACTAAAATATATCTGACGCAATTTCGTATCTCGATTCTGCACGACGTTTATCAAGATGTAAAAGACAAAACAACTTGTATATTTTTAAAATAACAAAATAACTACGCCATGTCTCAAAAAACAGAGCTAGCCTACTTTTATTTGTTGAATAACTCCGTGAAGCATTGGCCGATTTTAATAATTTTTGGCACGCAACATCACAAAGAAACATGACGTAAATGACTAGTTTAGCCCATCTCACCTAAATACTGTTGCTACACTACTTTGTAAAATTCAGAAGTAGTAGTTTGACCGTTTACAGCAGTTGAATATGGCTGTCTATTGCTAAAATTTTTCGTTATAGTTTCGTTGCATTTCTTTATTACTGCGATTTCCTACAATTTCGCGGCAAATAAAGTTCTGTGCAAGTCGTGCGTAATGATTGCTGTAGAAACAGTGACTTGGTTTAGTTCAACGGATTTGGTGTAACATGGTTATATCGGTTGTGAGCAGCAGCTATGGAGGGCGGTCAGTGAAGTCATTTAGCTGGCGGTCCAACACGACGCGCGGATACGGACACTGTTACCTCGGGGCTGACGTACGACGTCGTAACAAATGAGTTTCCCGCCAGCACCGCACTAGCAGCAGCAGCAGCAGCAGCTATAGGAGCATACGCTCGCGACCACACGCAGTCCTGCGCGGCGGCGTGTTTTGATTTATCTGTCCGGTCGCCGGTTCGCCGCTCGGCGCCGCCCGGCAGCTCACTCCAAGCGACCAGCCGGCATTGCTTCAGGGTGGTCGACGATTATCAGGGCATCCTGCAGATTATCTTGCAGCAGGCCGGGCCGCGAGGCAAGCTAAGCTACTGCGAACGACTACTGGTCATCGTATAGACTACCACGACGACCACCACCCACCGGCCAACTCTACTCAACTCGCCGTCGGCCATCCTTGTAACGGCTTTCAATCGATAGCCGCTCTCAAACATGCAGCTCGGCCCAGCTGGACGCCAAGAAGGGTCTGAATTATTCCATAAGATGCTTGTTAACGGAGGGCTATTAGCAGACCACACAGTCTACGCACGTGCGCCGATCGTCCATACCTCCCTCGCTGCTTCGCTGTCGGACCACTGCCGAGAAGATACAGTGAGTGGCCAAGAGAACAGCGTCGAAAATACACGCACATATGAGGTATTACGTAGCCGTCCGATTTTCTCCAACAAACAGATGAATTTGTGTTGGGCATCTCCTGGTACTTGTAATGACGTTTTATGACGTCACCATCATGGTCACCAGCTTAGGCAGACTGCATGCCGCTGCAACGCGGATCAAACTTAAGCGAAGTTCAAATTCTACTTTGATCTCAGCTCAGCCATAAGCCTAATTTGCGATCAACGACGAACCAGTTTCAGCACTGATCGGAGAACTGAACCACGTTGATGCAACACGTCTTAATCATCACTGAAACAGATTAATGAGATCGGCGACCGATTTCACATTAATCCGGTAACGCTATACTGCGAAATATGCACTACACCCACAAACAGCGATCAATGAAGATACAGCGTTAGAACTATAAGATGAATGAAATTAAAAATCATAATTACAAATAGTTCAGTTTTTATAGCATTGGAATGATAACGAATACACTGATAAAGTATATGTTTCCATACTGCTGTGTATAAAGTGTATTTACAATTACTCTTAATAGGCCTACGTTATTGACTATTATATGGTCGTTCGAACAGCCGCATTACGAGTCTTGCCCGACTGTCTGTTTGTTCCATACCGGCTCCTATCTCGAAAATAGAAAGGCATAGAAAAAAATTCGTGTGTTTTTCAGAAGTACCGGTTTGCCAATTTCTAGTGAAAAGAGTTAAATGTTAAGCAGGATCACGGAACGTCAAAAACGGACGGCCGCATCCACGTCGGCACTAGACGTGGGAAGCGGCGACATAATTTGCTTGTTGTTGACAACAATACAATGAATGTCGAGGCCGACTGCGAAACCACCAGCGCTAAGCCGGTGCTAGGTCCGGAGTGGTAAGTAGGAAATAAAAATGACGCAGAAATGACGCAGCTTTATTTCCTACTGTGGTACTAGATCAGACGTCACTCACAGCTGCTGGCATCACAAGACAAAGATTGGATCTAAGCGAAACGAAGCTGCCGTACGATGAGACTCGATTTTCTGCTGTCATTCGCTGATGCGGCGGGATCAGAAATCTCTTAGCAACCGTGCCGATTTAAGACTGCGTTTGATAATTGAATCCGTTTTCGCTTTCTTTTTGATTTTTCTTCCAACTCGGCCTGGCCATCCCTCCGTGGGTATATATAGGTGCAATGCGCACCAACGAAAGCTGGAACGTAAACAGGCAATGCACTAGTCCCGTATCCGTGGTCTTGCAGTGTAAGCCGGGCTATAAAACGAAGATCAGCGCCGCCGTTTTGGTCTTATGGCTCGAGAAGGACTTTACGCTTTTCCGATAATTTAACCTCTTCCCAAATTTTAATGTTCCGTCAGACGATTCATTCAGACAATTCACGGTTACTATGCCACACACTTAAATGTAGAATTATTCATCCCATCTTGCTACTAGGCCACTAACTACAAGCAATCGCACACTTTCTTACGCACTCCGGTTCTCTTATGTCACATCCATCGCATCAAAACCGGTCCCTTTAGTTTCAATGTCTACACACTACTGCTTCAAAGAGACAGAGACGGAGAGAGAGAGAAAAGGCAGAGATAGACAGAGAACCAGCTGCAGCTGGTCATCTGCAGCAGAAGCGGCGCGCGACGACTTCGTCAAACGGTTCGATCTTCCAGCGCCCTGCAACCTGCAGCAGTCGCACTAGATAGACACTCAGCGTGTTCGGAGTCGAGGGGGGTAAAGCCGATTTCCAAAAATTTCCAAAGGGTGGAAGTCCCAGGAGGCAGGTATTTGAGATTTTGGGATAAAAAATAAAAATTAAGTTACAAATTTCCCAAAAAATAGGGGAAACGAGGACGTGCCTCAATTTTAGAACTTGGTTAAGTCCCTACGC